>JGI24702J35022_10001487_pt1 | contig 14546 bp, 14 predicted proteins | sample TergutTh196P4_FD_35022 | JGI IMG/M metagenome (IMG submission 35022)
TATCAATTTTTTGATATATCAATTAAATAGGTATTTTTTTATATATAAAGTTTTCCTTAAAAATCATTATTTAATAAATTTTAAAATTTTTATCAATGATGAAATGTAAAAAATTTTCCTTAAAAAAAATAGATATTGAGACATATATTTCTTAATTATGATATATATTTCTTATAATATGATTTTTCAATAAACTCTTTAAAAACAAAATTAAATATAAAAATTAAATTTTTTAAAAAAAAATCTAAAAAAATCTAAAATAAAATATAAGTAATTTATTAAAGTTAAATTGCTTGGATTTAAAAAAAAATGAGAGCAAAGACAATGAAAATCGGATTTTCAACATTATCCCTATTTATGAACCCATTAGAAAAAATGTTAGATATAGCTATTGATGATGGGTTTGATCTAATGGAAATATTATGTGAAGGTCCATACTTACCAAGAAATCTTTTAAAAAAGGAAAATAAAAAATATCTTAAGATATTTGATTCTTATGATATTGAAATAATGCTCCACTGCCCTACAATTGATTTAAATCCTGGAAGTATGAATGAAGGGATAAGACAGGAAACTGAAAAACAAACAAAAGAAGCTCTTGATTTAGCTAATCTTATTGGGGCAAAAGCAATTACCACCCATCCAGGAATAGTTCACAGAAAAGAAGAAAGAATAAGGAACTTAGCTATTGATTATGCTATTGAAACCTTAAAAGAATGTGAAAAATATGGTGAAGAAGTGGGAGTTGTACTTTCAATTGAAAATATGCCAAATAAATTCAATTTTTTAGCTAATTCCCCTCAAGAACATACTAAAATTGTTGAAGCTGTTGGAACATCTGCAACCATTGATTGGGGTCATGCTAACACCTGTGAAAAAAGTGAAGACTTTTTAAAGTTATCAAATATTAGCTATTTTCACTTAAATGATAATGAGGGTAAAAGAGATCAACACCTTCCATTAGGAGAAGGAACAGTTAATTTTTCTAAAAAGTTTTTAAAAAAAGTTGATAAAGGGATTATTGAGCTGAATAGCTATGAAAATGTTTTAAAAAGTAAAGAATTTCTAATGAAGAAAATTTCTTGAATTTAAAAGTATATTACAAGGATAAAAAAATTAATAATTAAAAAATTTTGATAAAGAAGTTCTCAAAAAAAGAGAACCCCTATCAAAAACAGGAAGAAAAAATCTTCCAAGACCATACATTTTAAGATGAGTTAACATCTAGATGAATTATTCTATTCTTATTAATATATAAATTTTCCCATGAGATTTTTAAAAGTCAATTGGAGGCTATTTTTCAATCAAAAATTGCTTCAATAAAGAAAAATTGCTTTGCTTGTCAAAAATTAGCTATTAACACTTGAATAATAATGAAGGTAAAAGATTAACACCTTCCATTAGAGAAGGGAACAGCTAATTTTTCTAAAAAGTTTTTAAAAAAAGTTGATAAAGGAATTATTGAGTTAAATAGCTATAAAAATGTTAAAAAAGAAAAAATATCCACTGAATAATAGGATAAATAAAAAAATAAGGAGAATTTAAAAAAAATTCAATGGGGAAAATTTGAGAAAAAAGATTTACATTTTATTAATAATTTTTAAGTAGTCTTATAACAACTTTATAATAACTCTTTAAACTCACTTTAGTCTTAGCTGATGCACTATTAATAGTTTTTCCTTTCTTATCCTTTACTGCTACCTTTATCCCAGTTTTAGTTTTAGTAAAATAATATTTCATCAAGATCTTGCCTGAACTGCTCATATCCATTCTCATCTCTTTAGAACCTTTAATATATGTTTTATATTTAAGGGTCTTACCTTGTATCTTAACAGTTCCAGAATCATATTTTTTCCATTTTGCAGCTTCAACAGTATCAATGGAACTTATAGTTCCTACAGCAAAAACACTTATCAAAAAAATTACAATGAAAACATTTTTAAATTTCATGATTTTATTCCTCAATTTGTTTAATATTATAATTATTTACCATGCTATTATTTATATTTTTTAAATAGAATTTCTTAATTTCATGGTTTTTTTTAAAGATATTGGGATAATACCTTTTGAAGAAATGATCAAAAAGTTTCAATTATTTAATCTGTGTTTTTAAAGGAAGAAATTCTTAATAATAATTTTTAATTTACTTTTAATTTGTTTTTAATTTTTCTATCAAACGAGTTTGAGGACTTTTATGAATTTTTCCGGGATTCCAAGCATCTTTAATATATTTTTTAGCAGTTTTATAATCCGCCATCCTGTATTTTTTCGCTATACTAATAGGAACTCGTTTTCGCTCAGCAGAAGGAGAATAAAATTTTGCACCTAATCTTATACAAATATTATGTGATCTTATATTCCTTCTAAACAATCTAACTTCCTCATCATTCCATTCAGGATGGATAAAGTAATCTTTGTTAGATTGCCCTATTCTTTTATGGGGAGAATAATTATCAAAAGTACTATCTAAAGGCCTAAAACGGCAATCAGAAATTTGAACACCCAACTTCCAAGCTTCAACCCTTTTTTCCTCCATCTCCTCATAAGGAATTTCATAATTGTATAAAACAAAAACTGAAATTTCACTTTTTTTGAATCCACCTTCAATTAAAATATTTATTTGTTTTTTGATTTCATTTTTTTCATCAATTGATCCATCCCAAGCTATTTTTGGATTTTTAAAACCAGCTTCTTTAAGCAATTTTCCTAAATATGGCTTTTTAATAAGGATTCTGCCATCAAACCCGGATTGGGATTCACAATAGCTAATTTTTCTTTCATTTTTTAGTTCAATTAATTCATTCAAAACATCCACGATGTATTTATTCGCTAAAAGATTATTATCATAGAATATAATTTTCTTTTTGACAATTTCATTTTTAATGGTTTTTTTAGATGTAAATACTGGTTCAATTTCATAAACTCCACAAGCTGCACATCTGCGAATACACCCACGTGTAGTATGAATAATCTGATAATCAACATCGACTAAATCATAATCAGGGGTAAACTTTTCTGCTTCATTAAAGACCCCAGTATGAACATGATCACAACGAGTGTATTTTTTACAATGTTCAGGCATTAAAGAAGCATAAATACCCCCAACAATTACTGGGACATTGAAATTCTTTTTGCACACTTCAACAGTTTCTTTTACATAGCTAGACCAATAAGTGAATAAAGAAGTTACGAATATGATATTTGGTTTAAAATCAAAAGTTCCACTAATTAAATTCTCATCAAAGCGGATCAACTTCACTTTAATACCCTGAGATTTCAAATAAGAAGCTATTTTTAATAAACCAATAGGTAAAAAATCTTGATGATTTCTACTTTTGTTAGCTATAGGGAAATTAGGTTCTACAAGAAGAACATTTTTTGTGTTTTCAGGAAGTATGTTTTTAATAGACATATTATTCAGAAACTTATTATTTTCTTGCCTATGAATCTAGTCAATATTTAGAGAAGAAATATGTTGCTGAATTTTTTTTTCAAATTCTTTCATATGTTCCTCATAAGAACACTTTCTTTCTAAACGTTCAATTAATTTAATTCCTCCATTAGCATACTTTTGTGCTATTGAGAAGACTTCATCTAAATCTGAAATAATATGTACATCTTCATTTTTAATAGCTAATGAGCGAAAAAGTGAAATTTCTAAAGGCTCTAAGTCTTTTATTAAAAATAACTCTTTCCTTTTTTTCAATTCAATAGAAGTATCCCCCATATAACCATACGCCATAGCAACTAAAAATTGTTCTTTTCTCTTTGACCCAACTATGTTTAAAATTTTAGAATTATCATAAAATTTTAGAGTTTCTTCCTCAATGTATATTCGATCTGCCATTGTCACACCTTCTTAATTTCAGATTCCGTTTCATCAAGATTTATTCCTATAATACTTTTTTGAATTGTTTCATCAGCAAAAACTTCTTTAACATCATCAGAATATTCATCTGGAGTCAATATTAAAATAATTTGTTTATTATTAGATACTTTCAAAAAGATTTCTGAAAAATTTTCTCGATGTTTACCCGAAACTCTAGCTAATGGAGTATCAATTAAAAGTGGAGAATCAAAACCAGAAATTTTATGAATACCTAATGTAAACGAAAGAACTAAAAGCTCTTTTTCAGCAGCACTAGCTGAATGAATTGCATTTTTCCCCGTTTTTTTATGAATTAGTTCTAATGAATAATCTTTATTAACGCTAATTTTAGAAAAAGTATGTTTTTTCCATGTTAAATTAAAAAAGTTTGTATTAGTATCCTTTTCCACCATTAGTCTGGTGTCCTCCATAATTGACTTTTTTGTTTCAGATATAACATTTAATGCATCTGTACATAGATTTTTCTTGCGGTTGAAAATTTTAGTTTTTTTATTGCCTTCCATAGCTTTATCTAATTCTTCTTTTTTATTTTTAATTTTCTTCATTAATGATTTAATAGCTCTTTTATTTTCACCAAAATCTTGGTTATCTTGTTCTAAAGAATCTTCTAATTCTTTTCTTTCCTCATATTTTAATTTAATATTTTCATCATCATATTTTTTATACTTTTCTTCATTTTCAGCATATTCTTCATTAATTCTTTCTAAATCCATTTTAAAATCTTTAAAATCTTTTTTAATATTGTTTTTTAGCATAATATAATTTTTGACATTATTTTGAAAAACTTTTAAGTCTGGTAACATTTCTCTTGTCAGAATTTTAGATTCCTCTGAAGAGATATTATATTCTTCTAATGACTTTTTTATGAATTCAACGGATTCATTATTAAGTTTTCTCCCGCATATTCTACATAAATTCATTTTTAATGATTTTTCTAATTCTTTTTCATCAATAGGAGTAGGTAATTCATTATTTTTTATTTTTCTTTCTATATCTTTAATAATATCGTCGATCAGTGAATATAAAAAAATTTGTGGAGCATTTTTAATTAGTAATTCATTTAGTTCCGTATTCTTTTTACTAATCATTTTTTCATATTTATCTTTACTGGTTTTAAGTGAATTTCTAGTAGATTCTAACATTTTAATGTTAGGAACTCCTCTTAAATCTTCATCTAATTTATTGATTCTTGTTTTAGCGATTTGTATTTGTCTTTCAAAATTTTCTTTCTCTTCATTTTTTTCTTCAAGATCTTTTTCTTTCTTCTCTAATTCTCTTTCAAGTTCTTCTATTTCAGTGCTGAACTTCGTCGCTGATGTATTATAATCTTTATATTTTGTTTTCAATCTATCTTCCATATCTTCTAGAAGATCAATGTGGGATAATATAAAAATTTCATGTTCAATATTTGAGGACTTAAAATAGTTATCTAATCGTTCCCCATCAAAAAAATAAAAATCACTTATTGGTCCAGGAACAAATTTAGTTACTTCCCACTCAGGATCACTTGCTCTTTCAGTTTGACCATCAGTCGTGACAAAAGTTTCTAAAATAGCATCCCCCCTTGAAGTTCCATTTTTAAAAATTTGAGTTCTTTTATATACTATTCTTGAATCATTTGTTTTAACATGTAATTCAACAACAACATCAGAATCAGAGCCTGCCGATGTGTTTAATCTAGGTAGTAAAACATCATTTGAATATGTTTGAGGTTCATCTCCATATAAACACCAAATAATTGCATTTAAAAGAGTAGTTTTCCCAACCCCATTATCTCCAATAAGAATATGGATATCATTTTCACTCTTTGGGAAGTTGACCTCAACATTTTTATATAGTCTAAAGTTTTCGATTTTGATTTTTTCTATTCGCATTCAATCACCACTGTTCGAATATTTTTCAATCATTTTATCGTAGTCTTTTTTATAATTATGCCGTGTCCCTTCTAATTCATAGGAAAATAATTCCTTTAAAAACTTGGCTAAGTTCTTGTCATCTTTACAGTTTTCTTCCAATTTTTTCTTTATATCCAAATCATCCATTTTATCACTTTAATATACTAATCATTACTATAAATTTTGGGAATAATTTCTGAACGATTAACGGCTAATTTAATAATATTTTTTGATCGTATCAATTCTTTTTCATAAATATCGTTTTCAATATCCTTAAACTCAGGAATAGAATTTGATGAAGGTTTAATTATTATATCATATGCATCTGCAAATGTTTTATTTTCATTCCTTCTTATTATCCTACCTATTCGTTGTATGAATTCTCTGGGATTACTGCTGTTGCACATTAAAATAGCTTTTGAAGCAGAAGGTATATCTACCCCTTCATCTAAACATTTCATAGCCACTAAAACAGAATAAAATCCATTAGAAAAATCTTCAATTACAATATCTCGCTCAGATTTATTACCGTGCTTCTTTTGAGGAGTTGCACTAAGTTCCATTGTAAATTTTCTAACATGAAGATTATAGGGTTCGAGTATTTTAATTACTTTGTCAATTTGTTTATCACTACAGTAAATTAAAAGATCTTTTATACCCTCTCCCATATCATCTAGTATATTTTTTAAAACTGAGTATTTACTCTTAGCATTTTTTATCACGTTTGCTCTTGCAAACATTAAATTTTCAAGATTTTTAGTTCCATTATCATCTTTGTTACTTTCAATAATGATTTTTTTAGTTAAATCTTGATATTTTTCAAGTTCTTCATAGTTCAAATTTGTAAAATATGGGTGATATTTGTATGGTGTTAAATAAGTTTTATTTGTTTCAGGGTTGTTTGTTTTCAAGGCTTTTTCAAGGGAAAAATCACAAACAACTCCTTTAAAGTAATTAAAAAGTAAATCCGTGCCAAAATCATCATAACAACGTTTAGGAGTTGCGCTTAAACCTAAACGATAATCGTACAATTCTAGTAATCCATTCTGATGAGTATAGGACCCCGCACCATGCATTTCATCAACGATTAAAAAATGAGGGCATTTTAATTCGCTTTTTCTCAGTAATTCAATGAATTTACCTCCAGAAAATGAATCATGCGTGGTTAAAACAAGAATCTTATTTAAATCTTCATCCCCATTATACATATCAAGAAGAGAATGACTTAATATTTTTTTCCCCATTGGGTGTCCTCCATCAATAATAATTATTCTATCAAAAATTTTGTCCAATTCAATATATTCAATAGAATTTTTCCATTGTTGAACAAGATGTTGGTATGGAGATGCAATAACAGAAATAATTTTTTTTTCTTTTTTTAAAACTTTTTGCAAACAACCCAATGCCGTATATGTTTTTCCAGTGCCTGTAGCCATGGCAAAAATACCTTTTTTTTCCTTAAGCCAATTATCTATAGCTTTTTTTTGATAACTTCTTAGATTAATTTTTTCTTTACTTTTTTTTCCATAATCTCTAATATTTTCATGATAATATTTTTTCAAATCTAAATCATTAATATCATTGGGAGCTTTTTCTATAATTTTATCAATGATAGCCTCTGGTAAATCAATAACCTCCATCCTATTACTTAAATTATTCCAATATTTAAAAAAAGATGCATAATCATCGTCAAAGTAATATTTTTGCTCTTTTTCCCAATTTCTAAATACTTTAAAGTCTTCAATATTATACATTAACCCCGCTGCAGTTTCATTGTTTGAACCACTAAAAGAAATAGCATTTCCTTCACTATCTTCCATGATCCCTACTTTTTGATGAAACATTCCTTCACCTTTGTCAGCAACCATCGCTATTTTTATTTTAAGATTTCCTTTAGCTAACATCCAAGCTAAAGCTGACACATGATCTTTTACAAATCCTTCTTCAATATCATCAAAAGTCTCAATTAACTGATTTTCCAAAGCTTTTGAAGGATTTTTAATATTTTCTTCTATGACTTTAATATCTTTTTCTGGAAGCTCAACACTGCAAATAAGATACATTTTTCCATTATTTTTAATGAAATTTTCCATACCCCTTGCCACAACTGTTAAAACCGAAGAAGAAAAAAAGCCAGATAATCTGTAATACCTGCAGGATTCCTTAAGAACGGGAATGTAAAAATCGTTGATGATATCATCTCGATCTGAATCATACTTAAATTTTGTCTCAAGATCTTTCAATCCCATTTTATCACTTTGTTTTAAATATAATCAGAAAAAATTCTGTTTTAGTTAAAATAGGAGTAATTTTAATTTAATTTTCGAAAACTCAGATTACGATTATTTGTTTCAGACTGACTTTCCCTTCAATTTCCCCATTAAAAATATTCCTGATTCAATAAATTTTTCAGCTAATGAGTCCTCAATTAATATTTAACTGATTGTTTTTTTATTTAAAAACTATAATTAACAATATTTATAAACTTTTTGTTTATTAAACAACATGTTTAAACTTTCTTAAAAAAAGAAACAAAGGATTTAATAAATTTTTTTATTTAAAATCCCTATTAAAAAGCTTTTTTATGAAAAATAAATTCTAATAATGGATCATATGAAAAATTTAGATCATGATAAATCAGTTTAAAATAATGGTTTGCTACAAATTAAGTAATAGCCAATAAAAGAATAGTCCATAATTACTTTATAAATTTTATTTCGGAGGATTATTAACTTTTAAGCACAGGATAAAAAAGAAAAAAATACCATAAATAAGAAATAAACATTATAAAAAAGAAAAAAATATCATAAAATAGAAAAAAACAGCATAAATGAGAAATAAATATCATATTGAAGAAATATTTTACCTTAGATATTTTATGAGAAGTGAAATTTGGAAATATTATTTAAAACAAAAACCAACGAATAATTTCAGGGCCAGTATGTTTAAATAGAATTTTAACTAATCAGTTGTCTACTTTTAAAAATCTTCATCAGTATTGTAAAATTCATCAAATTTTTCAAAAACTCTGAAAATTTGAAGAAATGTCTTTTGATTTTCTTTCTGTAATCTCATTAATTTTTCTTTATCTTCTTTTTCAGCAATTAAAGAATCAACACGATTTGTTAATATTTCTTCTTCTCTTATATCATCAAGAAAATCTAAAAATATGGATTTCATATCCTTATTTTCCATATTTTTCACTCCTTACTATTTAAAAAATATATTATATATGAAACTAATCTTTATGAAAAAATATAAGTACTTTTATCAGAAAAAAACTAATTTTAACTTGTAAAAATAAATATTCTTAAAAATTCACAATGAAAAAAGAGAAAAAACAATTGCGACCTTTATAATTTTTCAATGAATTCAAGTTTTAATCCTGTAACTTTAGCTATTTCTTCAAATGAGAGCCCCATTTTTTAAATTAGTGCTACTTTAATTATTCCTTTTTCTTCTCCTTCTTTGTGACCTATTTTTTTATTAAAAAAGTTAAATATTGTGTTTTTACTAAAAATCAATAGCTAAAACTTCAAAAATATTATTTATTTCAACATCAGCTGCATCATGGACTTTTTGTGAGATTTCTTCACCTTGTTCAAGTGTTAAAACAGCTAAATCGGATTTTTTAAAAGCTAATATATCATTTGGTCCATTACCAACCATCATGACTTTATATTCCTGTTTTAAATTTTTTATAATTTCTGCCTTCTTTTTTGTATTAGCTGTTTCGAAAACATTCTCTTTTGGAATATTCATAATCTCTGCAAGTTCTAATAGTGATTCGAATCTATCACCTGAAGCTATAAAAGTTTCAATGCCTCTTTTTTTTAATGTTTCCATAACAGTGCTAATTTTTGGAAAAAGTTCTCCTGCTGCGGTTATAATGTATTCAACTTCATTAGTTTTTGTATTAAAAATAAAAGCAGAGCCACTGCATAGCTGAATAAAGCTATTCTTTTTCATCAAATAACGAGTAGTTTCAAAAAATTCACTTAACAGAACATTAGAATTTTTAAGTCTAGGAATCAATTCATTTTTATCAAAATCTGAAGAAGAATAGCTAATGTCCATTTTTATATCATTATCTTTTATAAAATCATATAGCTTTTCATTTGGAGAAGCTGATAGCAAGGTTTTTTCTATATCTGTTTGCAAAACAACGAGAATAGTGTCTTTGATTTGGTCAATAATATCTAAAGAACTTACTTCATCAGACATTTCACCAGTTTTCATATTTTTAACTGCCCGACATCTCTTTAAAAGAGTTCCAGAAATATCAAATACAATAGCTTTTTTTTCCATATGACTCATAATATATGTTAGTTTTAGAAATATATTTAATTTTGTAAATTATATTTTATTCAAGAAATATATGTAAATTTAAAAATAGGGACTGTCAAAATCAACTAATGAATCTTTTGATTTTACTGGCAATTTTATTTTAAATTTAATTTTCAACTTTTTCTACTCATACCCTAGAACTTATTGGTCAAAACTTAAAACAAAGTTAAAAATGAAGGAAGTGAACTGTACCAAAATCGGGTACAGTTGATAATGCCTGTTATTGAAGGGAAAATATATTTCACAGATGCATTAAACACGAAAGAAGTTTTAAGGCTAGTTCAATATGTTCCATCTCCTAATGCTGAACCTTTTAAAAGATGATTGGCTGAAGTATCGACAACTGAAATATCAAAAAGTATTAATCCAGATGGTTTTGATGAAAGTAAAATAGTGGCTAAAAAGGGAGGATCCATTGCGGTGGATGCTAGAAAAAATATTGAAAATGAATCAGGAAAAAAAGTTATTTCAAAACAAAATCGACTTTTTCATTTAAATCTTTTAATTTTATGGCCCCATTCTCATTTATGGCTGATATATTTTTCTAAATTTATAAACATGTTAATTTTATTATAACATAACTAACCAAGCTCGAAACACAAGCAATCCTTATTTATTCAATTTTTTTCAATAAATCAGTATTTTCTAACAAAGATTTCATTTGTGTAATTGCAACATTATTGAGTTGTATTATTCGTTCATTTTGAGGGATTTTTTGTCGTATCAAAAGAGCATTAATCCCTTCCATGTTTGAAAGGACAATCAGTTGTTCCAATGTTGCATAATCACGCATGTTGCCCTTTGTTTTGGGATTAGACTCTCTCCATTCTTTAGCTGTCATTCCAAACAAAGCAACATTTAACATATCTGCTTCATCAGCATAAATGAATGATGCTTGTTTTTTTGTAACAGTTTTTGGAGTAATCATTTCTTTAATTGCATCTGTATGGATTCTATAATTTATTTTTGATAATGTTCTCTGTAGATTCCATTCAGTTGATAATCTTCGTTGTTCTTCGGTTTTTAATCTTTTAAATTCTGTAACAAGGTATAATTCAAATTCCGCTGAAATCCATGAAGCAAATTTAAAAGCAATATCACTATGACCAAAAGTTCCACCACCATACCGTCCAGACTTAGAGATTATACCAATTGCATTGGTTGAAGTAATCCATTTTTTAGGAGACATCCAAAAATGTGGTTTTGCTGACTCATTTTTAAACCCCTCATATATGTGGGGTTTAAAATTTGGATTGTTTAATTTTTCCCATAATCCTAAATACTCGATTGTACTATATGTTCTAAGCCAAAGACTTATTATTTCTGAAGGATTTTTATCATTTCTATATTTGGCAATGTCTGTTAATGAAAAATAGTCTTCTCCAGAATTAGATACTAGTACAACATCTGTACCTTTTACAGTGATTTTATCTTTTTTAGTCATGTAAACTTTCCATGAACAATCAATAAGTAAAATTTTAATAAATTACAAATAATTTTTCTTGGTATACTACATTTTAACCTATTTTTACCTGATAAACTATAGTTTCATAGGATAAGATTGTTATATACTTATGTGTTAATATGATATATGATTTTTGAATTGGGGGTTGTAAATTTTCAGTCTTATCTTGATTTTCAAAATTTAATATGAAAAACCTGACAAATTTATTAAATTAAATGCAATATTAGTTTATTTAAAGTTAAAAACTTTTTTCATTTTTTAAAAGTACAACCTTCTGAAATTAAATGAAAATTCATGTATAATTTTATTTTACATTTTATTATTATTATTATTATTATTATTAAATTAAAGAGGATAATAAGAATCTTCATTTTTTCTGTGTTTTAGCCAAGCAGATAACATGTAGTCCTCAATTTTGTAAATGGTTTTTATATGAGAAATTATTCCTTTATTTTTTAGTTTATGTAAATATTTTATTAAAGTTCCCTTTGAAAAATCTACTTTTTCATTTAAATCTTTTAATTTTATGGATCCATTTTCATTTATGGTTGTTACTATTTCTTTTTCTTCTTTTGAAAGTGATGACCATAAAATAACCCATTTAATAGCTATTTGATCAAATTTATTGTAAAATTCATCCTTAATTAGTTTTTCATCATAAACTTTATCATTGTTCATAATGTTGCAAAAACTATTGATATATGCTGGATAACCTCTCGTACATTTATAAAATCTTTTTAAACCATCTTTCCTAAATTTAATTTCGGAAATTTTTTCTTTTAGATATTTATTAGTTTCACTCTCTGAGAAGGGATTAATAGTTAATTGAATCATCCTTTGACCAAAAGCACCACTTATTCCATTTAATTCTTCTACTATCTCACTTGTTGTTGAGGTAGAGCCTGTGAAAATATAGGATACATTATCCTGTTCTTGAGAAAAACTTCTAATAAGCCAAAAAAAGCTTTCAGGAGATTCTAATTCATTTATAAATTGAAATTCATCGATTATTATTAAAAATCCTTCAATTTCTCCATGTGAAGCTTCAACAACTTTTTGAGGAAATTCCATCACGAATTTACTTAATTTTTGATAGTTATCCTTTGTTTGTGGAATTGGAATGGAAAGTAATGTGCTTGCATCTTTAAAATCATAATCATAGCTTTTTAATTTGTTTAATAAGGTTGTTATACTATTATTTATTTTTTTAAGACCTTTTCCATGTTTTTTAACCGATTCATTCATTTCTTGTAAGAGATTGTGCAATATTTCTTCTTCTGTTAACTTAGATTTTTGCATTGCATAAATCTTTGAAATATCAATATAACAGCTTAGAATATTTTTAGGAAGGGATTTACTGAATTTTTTTAAAAGAAAAGTTTTTCCTACTCCTCTAAATCCTGTTAAAAGAATTTGATTAGAGACATTATATTTTAAATTTTCTATTAATGATTTTAGTTGGATTAATTCTCTTTCACGATTAAAAAAATATTTATCAATATCTTCAGGAACTCCAAGGGGAATTGCCACCAAATTTTCACCTAAACTGTTTTCTTATAAACTATTCATTTTAATAAAAAAAAAAAAATAATAAAAAATAATAAAAAAAAGTATATATTAATATTTAAATCAAGCTATTTAAAACTATTTATTTGAACTAGTTTAAATTTTTAAACTAAAATATTTAGTATAAAAAAATATACCAGTATAAATTTTTAAACTAAAAATGTCAGTACAATAAAATGAACCAGTATAAATTTTTCAACTAAAACCTATTTTTTATAATTTTTTTATAAATTTATTCTATCAAATTTTTTTTAACTATCTTATTATCTCATCTATAATTTTATATTATAGTTTTTACAAACTTTTAAGTGTAAAATAATTACTTAGTAAACAATATTAAGGATGTGTCAAATTTCAATGTTCCAAGCATTCAGGATATACTAAAAAACAAGATAAAAATTAATAAAAATTAGCTAAGTAGAAAGATATTAAAAAGATTGTGATTAAAATGTATGGAAATCCAAGAATGATAGCTGATTTCAAAGATCATTTGTTAAATGTACTGCTTTTGAAACATAACAATAATTTAACCGATGAAGTCATCTATGATTTAGCATTGAAAAGAAGTGGAATTGTCAATACCATTATTGATAAAACAGAAAATTATGACTTTACAAACATGGCAAATATAGAGTTACTTACCTTTCTAAATTTTGCTCTTGATATTGTTACCAAACATGAAATGGGTAAATACAATTTAAACCGTTCTGCTTCCAAGATTAGTGGTAGTGTTAGTTGGTATAGACATACTGTCATGAATACTGGTTTTGTTAAAGAATGTATTGTTGTTCAATCAAAAAACAAATCCAAAACAGACATATTTATTGTTTCTAAAGAAAAAAATGCTAAATTAAAAGTTGGACAAGAATTTGAAAAGAAAGAAAATATTGTCATTGGAAGTGAAGTTGAAGTAATAGAATTAGGGAATTAAAAGATTACAATATCCCAATTCGTTCTTTATCATCCATAAGTTTTGTTTAGGTTAGCTACTGGTTTTAAGTAAACTACCAAAACCATTGGACCAAACAATAAATTTTCACTACATTCAACCTTGAAATCTACTGATTGATATTTTTTCCTTAAAAAATCATTATTTTCACTTTTTTTTCTTTTGATTCTCGTTTTTACATTTGATAGATGTTTTTCCTATTAATTAGATGTTCTTCCATTAATTAGATATTTTCCTATTAATTAATTGTTCTTCATAAATTAGATGTTTCCTTTTAGTAGGTTTTATTCCTTTTAATAATCCATATCTATCTTTTAATAATCTATGTCTATATTAATAAATACTTTAAAAATTTAGAAATTTATTTTTATAATAATTTTTAAAAATTATTTTTATAATTTAATAGTTTTTATTTTAAAAAAAAAGTTTTTATAA
>JGI24702J35022_10001488_pt1 | contig 14544 bp, 15 predicted proteins | sample TergutTh196P4_FD_35022 | JGI IMG/M metagenome (IMG submission 35022)
TAGAAGACAATACTTTATCTCTCGATTTGAATTTGCTTAAATAGCTGATAGCTTCTTCGTATTCGTCTATGCGCAAACAACAAAGCCCAGCATAGTATTTTGCAAGGTTTGCTGACGGAGTAAATCTGTAATCGCTGATAATATCTACAAATCCCAGATTGTTGCCATCACCGTCCAACGCCCTTTCCCAATCGTCGTTTTCGAAATACTGCTCAGCAGGAAACATTTGCGCAGCAGCTTCCTGAGATTTCCGTTCTACATAAAAACGCTGAAAGGCCATGTATAGCACCACGATACCCAAAACAACGCTAACTACCCAAACAATCTGTTTTTGGTAGGTTTCTATAAACTGTTCCGCCCTGGTCAGGGCTTGTTCCACGCCTTCAACTCTAACTGCGGCATTGTTGCTCTTTTTCTTTGACATATATCCAAATCAGTTTTAAAATTTTTGCAAAAATATAAATTCCTGATGAAGAATAAAAATTTTATCCGAAAATCTTGGCAAAATATTTTGTTACCACATTTCTTTCCTTTCTTTTGTTAAAAGTTTCGTCATTCCACTTCCCTATTTCAGTTCAAGACAAAATCGTTATTGTATACATAAGCCTCCTCGATGCAGTTAAATTCACCCCAGTAAATTGAAATTCACCCATTTTTTTATATTTTTGGTATTTTTCAGTATTTATTAAATATTTTTGTCCGATTGAAAATAAACATAATAAAATATCATTACCATGAACGAACGTTTTTTAGAACTTATTGAAAACAGTATCAAAGCAAACTGGGAGCGACCTGCTTTGACTGACCACAAAGGTAAGACCTTTTATTTCAAAGACCTGGCTGAAGAAATCGCCAAACTGCATATTATCTTTGCGCAGGCTAATATCCGCAAAGGTGATAAAATTGCATTGATGGGGCGAAATTCATCCCGGTGGGCGATTGGTTTTTTTGGAGCTTTATCTTATGGCGCCGTTGTTGTCCCCATTTTGAATGATTTCAAACCCGATAATGTGCATCATATCATCAACCACTCCGACGCGAAATTATTCTTTGTGTCCGATTCAAACTGGGAAAACTTAGACGAGTCGGCAATGCCCGAAATATCTTGTTTTATATCTTTGGACAATTTTTCCGTAATTTACTCCCGACAACCTGAAATGGCGCAGTTTTGCAAACAGATAGATGCCCGTTTTCAGGAAAAGTATCCGGAATCCTTCAAACCGGAGCATGTGAAATTTTACATCGAAGAGCCTGATGAGTTAGCGCTGGTGAATTATACTTCGGGTACCACCGGTTTTTCCAAAGGCGTCATGCTCCCGTTCCGCAGTTTGTGGGGTAACACGCGGTTTGCCGCCGACATGTTCCCGTTTGTTCTTGCAGGTGATAATTTTGTTTCCATGTTACCGATGGCGCACATGTACGGATTGGCGTTTGAAATCTTGCACCCTATCAATAAAGGATGTCACGTCAATTTTCTGCCGCGTGTACCCAATCCGAAATCGGTTATTGAGACTTTTTCAGTAGCTCGCCCCACCCTTGTGATTGCCGTTCCGTTAGTTGTCGAGAAGATTGTTAAGAATAATGTGTTCCCGATTCTGAAGCAACCCAAAATGAAAATTATGCTCAAAATCCCGTTCGTAAAACAAGTCATAAAAAAGAAGATATGCGCAAAACTGAGTGCCGCTTTTGGGGGCAACTTCTTTGAAATTGTACTTGGGGGAGCGCCGTTCAACCAAGAGATAGAAGCATTTTTGAAATCAATAGGATTCAAGTATACGGTTGGATATGGCATGACAGAATGTGGGCCGTTGATTTGCTATGAACCGTGGAAAACCTTTAAACCCGGTTCTGCAGGTAAAGCTGTTGACCGAATGAAAATTAAAATCGATTCAGCCAATCCTGAACGCGAAACCGGTGAAATTTTAGTGAACGGTACAAATGTTATGCTGGGTTATTATAAAAATCCGGAAGCCACAGCCGAAGTGATGCAGCCCGACGGATGGATGCGTACAGGCGATTTGGGTATTGTCGACAAGGATGGTTTCCTGTTTATTCGCGGACGCAGCAAGGCTTTGATTCTTAGTTCCAGCGGACAGAACATCTATCCGGAAGAAATTGAAGGCGTCCTGAATAATTTACCGTATGTTTTAGAATCAGTGGTCATCCAAAAACAGGATAAACTCATTGGATTGGTATATCCTGATTGGGAAAAAAATGATTTATCCGAAGAAGAACTTCAAAACATAATGATAAATAATTTAGATACGCTCAATCAGCAAATGCCAAATTACAGTAGATTATCTGAAATCCGGCTTCGAAAAGAGGCTTTCGAAAAGACCCCCAAGCAAAGTATAAAACGGTTTCTTTATCAGGAAGAGGAATAGTTTTATAAAAAAATAGCTATCTTTGCAACTGTTTATGTAAAATGAATATTTGATGGATACATCAAGAGTATGGCCTGTTTCAGCAACACAAACCGCCACAACTGTTGGTGCAGTAACCGCAGTATTAATGCTCGTGGTTTTTGCATTTGGGTGGAAAATTGCAGGTTGGCTTATATTTTCAGGTAGCATTTTTTGGGGGATGAAACGTGTCAAAAATGAATGCGGTAGAAGTATCACCTGCTTCAGAGCGTTGAATGCTGGTTTTCAAACGGCATTTTTTGCATCCATTATTTTGGCGTTTGTTGGTTATATGGTCACAAAACTTGGAGATCTTTGAATATGAATATATCCATTGTTGTCCCATTATATAATGAATCGGAATCGATACTCGAACTTGTTGCACTGATCGAACAGGTTATGGATGAATACGGGTACAGCTACGAATTAATCATGGTAGATGACGGCAGTTGTGACGCCTCGTGGAAAATGATTGAACAGGCAGCCGTGAATAATCCGAACATACGCGCCATTGGTTTCAGACGCAACTATGGCAAGTCGGCCGCTCTGTTCTGCGGGTTCAAAAAGGCAACCGGCGATGTGGTAATTACCATGGACGCCGACCTGCAGGATAGTCCCGAGGAGATACCCGGATTGTACAACATGATCATTGAAGAAGGCTATGACCTTGTTTCGGGATGGAAAAAGATACGTCATGACAACAGGTTGACCAAAAATTTTCCGTCGAAAGTTTACAACGCCACAGCTCGCATGATGACAGGTATCAAGTTGCACGACATGAATTGCGGTTTGAAAGCCTATCGAAAACAGGTGGTAAAAAGCATTGAAGTGTATGGCGAAATGCACCGTTATATCCCTGTATTGGCAGAAAAGGCAGGTTTTAAGCGTATCGGCGAAAAAACAGTGGAACACCAGCCAAGAAAATATGGCGTTACTAAATTTGGGTGGAACCGTTTCGTCAATGGTTTTCTTGATCTGATCAGCATCCTGTTTATTTCCCGTTTCGGTAAAAAACCCATGCATCTTTTCGGATTGCTGGGCAGTTTGATGTTCCTGACAGGTTTTCTTTCGGCAGCATGGTTAGGTATTCAAAAATTATATTTCGTGCATCATGGAATCAGGGCGAGTCTTGTAACGGACAGTCCCTATTTTTATCTTGCACTTACCGCGATGATTTTGGGTACACAACTTTTTCTTGCCGGATTTCTTGGCGAACTCATTTCACGCAATTCAACCGAAAGAAATACGTATCAAATTGACAAAGAGTTCTGATTGTAATACTATTCAAAAACGATGGAAGTGAAAAATATAATTTATTGTATCGGCGTTATCTGCTTTTTATTTTTCAATGCAAACATAAAGGGACAATCAAAAGCACAAACGGATATCACGCAGGCGAGAGCAACAGCAAATACTGCAAGCGGAGCATTCAAGGCCTATCAAAAATTTGTTGACAACGATAGTGTCCATTGGTTGTGGGGAGGAGATGCTTCATTGGCGTTCACCGCAACCAGCCTGACCAACTGGCTTGCAGGCGGCGAAGATCAGATTGGCGTCCGTCCCACCGTTAACCTTTTTGCCAATTACAAAAAAGGCAAACGTACTTTTGAAAACTATGCTGTCCTTGCATACGGTATCCTGAAAACAGGCGAACGCAAGGCGGTAAAAAACGACGATCGCTTGCATTACACCTCCAAACTTGGGCATCAGATATCTTCCAAATTGGCATATACTGCTGCTTTCCTCGCCCGCACACAATTTGCTCCCGGGTACAGTTATTCGGGTGAAAAGATCACAGCCAAAGTAAGCGACTTCCTTGCCCCGCTCAATCTGTATCTTTCCGTGGGAATCGATTATATGCCCAATAATAATATTTCGTTTATGCTGTCTCCCGTTATGGGAAGAGCTACATTTGTGCGTTCCGACAGTTCAACAGTCGTTATAGCTGCAGGTATGATGACTGAAAAAACAGATGAACATGGAAATAATATTCAGATACCTCTCAAATCGCGGTACGAATACGGTGGCGGTGCACTTCTCAAGTTCAACGGTAATTTATTCAAAAACAAAGTGACTTACAGTTCGCAGTTGGAATTGTTTTCCAACTATGCAGAAAAACCGCAAAATATGGAGACTTTCTGGACGTTTGATACAAAATTTCTGCTATACAAGAACATAACAGCCAGTTGGCAACTCCAGTTGAAATACGACGACAACCAAAAAACATTAGATGAGATCACCGGCGATTTGAGAGGTGCTAAGGTTCAGACTAAGTATTTCACCGGTATAGGATTATTCTACCAATTCTAAAGATTAAAAAAAATTTAAAAAATCAAGTAACTCAAAAAAATTACAGTATGGACATTAAAGGAAGATTGATTAAAATTCTGCCTGCACAAACAGGGCAAAGCAGTAGAGGGGAGTGGAAAAAACAAGAATTTGTTCTTGAACAGGAAGGCCAGTACTCCCGTAAAGTATGCATATCCGCCTGGGGCGATAAAGTAGACGTTGGTACGTTAGTTGAAGGAACCATGTTGAATGTACATTTCGATATTGAAAGTCGCGAGTTCAACGGCAAATGGTATACCAACCTTACTGCGTGGAAAGTGGAAACTGCCGAAGATAGCCAGCAAAACATACCACCTTTGCCGCCTATGGAAACCTATCGACCTGATGTGGATGCCCCGCCCATAAAGGATGACTTGCCGTTCTAAAAGTATATTTCCCCATATCAAAATTATCCTGCATCGGCCTGGATTACCGAATAACCGATAATTCCTGTCAATCCCAGTGTGCTCAAATAAGTGATGACAGCAATTGGCGAAGGGGCTTGCAGAAGGCTGATGGATGTAATCAGACTGTTGATTTGTTCCAACAGGGGAGTAACACCTTGAATGAGAAAGGTGAGTCCAAGTCCAATCATAATAAAAACTACCATTATCATTTGCGGCAACACACTTTTGCGTTCCGGCAGTTGCCTCATGACCCGTTCCGAAAAACCTTCGTTGGGTACATCTGCCCTGTGGGCTGTAAATATTTTTTTTAAATCGTCCATTATTATTTAAAGTATTTCGCTAACTTCTCTTTTCCGCGATGCAAATGGGATTTGATGGTGCCGACCGGACAATTCATGATTTTTGAAATCTTGTCGATGGGTTGGTCTTCCATATAAAACAACAGCATGGCGGTTCGTTCGTCGACTTTTAGAATTGTTAAAGCCTGTTCAAAATCTATGCCAAAATCTATGTCGGGCGTGCCGGCTGTCATCCTGTCGCTTAAAATTTCCACATCCACTTTGGCAGCGGGCTTTCGTGCACGCGCATAATCGTAGAAGATGTTGTAAGCGATACGGTACAGCCAGGTGGAGAATTTTGCTGCAGCACGGAACGAACCGATGTTCAGCCAGGCTTTGATAAATGTATCCTGTGCAAGGTCTTTGCTCAATTCCTCGTCGCCGCCCGTCAGGTTGATGAAGAAACGCCGTATGGGCGACTGGTAAGCCTCTACCAACTGGCCAAAGGCTTTCCGGTCGCCCAGCAGCGCTGCGCGCGACACAAGTAATGTGTCATTTTGCATCTTCGTTCGCGACTTGATTCTTTTCAATGAAGTGAATCAGCACGTAAGCAACACCGATTAAAAACGGGATAATGCCCAATGCTGCTGCTTTACTAAATTCAACACCGGGAACTGCGCCTTTAGACAACCAGATAAACAACGAGACTCCGATACCTGTTGCAATACAGAGAATTCCCGTGTTCAACGGATTGCGTTTCTTTTTGAGCTCCGCAAACAAATCATCCGGCACGGCTTGTCCCTTTTCAAGGGCTTTGGCATAAACCTCTGCCTGCAACTGATAACGTTTGCGCTTCTCATTACTTTTGAACCATACGATCAAAATGACCATTACTATGGGAAGAAAAAATATCCCAATAATTGCTAAAGCTCCTACACCATCCATGACTTTTAAAATTTAAATTGTGAATAAATGATTTTTGAAATTTCACTTTAGACGTAAATCAATATCCATTTGGTTGCAAATGGTATGTAAATTTATTTCATAAATTTGCGAAAGTAAGAAAAATCCAACAAAAATCATCAAAAATTGAGAAAATTTTCGTTTTTTTGTGTCTCAAAATATTTTTTAATTTTAATGTAAATACCAATGAATGTTGACAATATTATAAATGATGTACAAAAACGTAATCCGGGTGAACCGGAATTTCTCCAGGCAGTCCGTGAAGTATTGGAGTCTATTGAAGAAGTGTATAACGCAAATCCGCAATTTGAATCGGCAGGCATTATCGAACGATTGATCGAACCCGACAGAGTGCTGAGCTTTAAGGTGCCATGGGTGGATGATCATGGTAAAGTCCATGTCAATCGCGGTTTTCGCGTTCAGTACAACAATTCTATCGGTCCCTACAAAGGAGGATTACGTTTCCACCCGAGTGTCAATCTCAGTATTTTGAAATTTCTCGGTTTTGAACAAATATTCAAAAATAGTCTCACCTCGTTGCCTATGGGCGGCGCCAAGGGCGGTTCGGATTTCGACCCCAAAGGAAAATCGGCGATGGAAGTGATGCGTTTCTGCCAGAGTTTCATGCTGGAGTTGTGGAAAATTGTAGGTCCGGAAATGGACGTTCCGGCAGGCGACATCGGAGTAGCAGGTCGCGAAATTGGCTATCTGTATGGCATGTACAAGAAACTGACCGGTAACCACAATGGCGTACTCACCGGCAAGGGACTTAACTGGGGCGGAAGCCTTATCCGTCCTGAAGCAACAGGCTTCGGCGTAGTATATTTCACAAACGAAATGCTGGCAACTATTGGCGAAAGCGTCAAAGGCAAAACCATTGCCATATCGGGTTTTGGCAACGTGGCATGGGGTGTAGCCCTGAAAGCCAATGAATTGGGCGCCAAGGTGGTCACTATTTCCGGCCCCGACGGATACATCTATGACAAAAACGGCGTGAGCGGCGAAAAGATAGAATACATGGTTAAATTGCGTGCCAGCAACAACGATATTGTGGCTCCGTATGTACAGGAATTTCCCGAAGCGGAATTTTGTGCCGGCCGGCGTCCATGGGAAGTGAAATGCGATATCGCCATTCCGTGCGCCACGCAAAACGAACTGAACGCTGATGATGCACAGGCGCTTATTAACAACAGTTGCGCATGTGTGTGCGAAGCCGCTAATATGCCTTGTACAGCACAGGCGGTAGAACTGTTCCAGAAAAACCGGCTGATGTTTGCTCCCGGAAAGGCAGCCAATGCAGGCGGAGTTTCCACATCGGGATTGGAAATGAGCCAAAATGCAATGAAAATCAACTGGTCACGTGAGGAAGTAGATGCGCGTCTGAACCAAATCATGAAGAACATCCATGCTTCGTGTCTTAAATACGGTACAACCGATGATTACATTGATTATGTAAAAGGCGCCAATATCGCAGGTTTCCTGAAAGTTGCCCATGCCATGCTCGATCAGGGAATCGTATAAAAAATTGTGAATTGAAAATTGTGAATTGTGAATTGAAGACAATCGTTTATGAGTAATATCTTTACCTCGTCTATCGGGAAGAAATTCTGGATGGCGTTGATAGGATTATTTCTGTGTGTCTTTCTGGTGTTGCACATGTCCATCAACTTATTGTTGCTGTTGCCCGACCGGAGTTATTTCGATATGGGCGTGTACATCATGAGTACGGCGCCGGTGAAGCTCATGGAAGTATTCCTGTTTGGAAGTATCGCGTTGCACATGTTTCTGGGTCTGTTGTTGCAGATCCAGAACTGGTTAGCGCGTCCGGTACATTATGCAAAAAAATACAATTCGGAAACTTCTTTTTTTTCGAAATATGTGATTTGGACGGGTGGTATTATTTTCATTTTCTTTTGCCTCCACTTCATGGATTTTTTCTTTTACAAGTTCGGATGGTTCGGTTGTGACGCAACGAAAATTGTAAATGACGTGATGGAAACGGACACCGCGTCAAATCATAATTTCTACGACATTGCCCGGTACATATTCGCCAGCAAACTTTATTGTTTAATGTATGTTGGTTTTATGATATTGTTGTCTTTCCATCTGATACACGCATTCCAGAGCGCATTCCAGACCATTGGGTGGAATCATCCGACGTATTGGCCCATCATCAAATGGGTGGGATACATTTATTCAGTAGTCATACCTTCCGGATTTGCCGTGATACCGTTATATTTCTTTTTTGGAGGCAAGTAAACCAAAATCTTATGAAGCCCGCGTGGTTGCGCGGTTTTTTTGTTTTTTTTAGTTTGTGGCAGAACCAAATAATATTACCTTTGCCACAAAATTCACTTGAATGAGTACGAAGGAGAAGTGATAGAGCGATATCAATCGTCAATCAAAAATCGATCATCAAAAATGATTCCATTAGACGCAAAAATACCTGACGGGCCTGTTGCCCAGAAATGGACAAATTATAAGGCGCACCAAAATTTGGTAAATCCCGCCAACAAACTCAAATTGGACGTCATTGTCGTTGGTACTGGATTAGCCGGAGCCGCAGCTGCTGCAAGTCTTGGCGAATTGGGATTCAATGTACTTAATTTCTGCATACAGGACAGCCCGCGTCGTGCGCATTCCATTGCGGCACAGGGTGGTATCAATGCCGCCAAAAACTATCAAAACGACGGCGATTCCATCTATCGTCTTTATTACGACACCATCAAGGGTGGCGACTACCGCGCCCGCGAAGCCAACGTTTATCGCCTGGCCGAAGTGTCGAACCTCATCATCGACCAGTGCGTGGCGCAGGGTGTTCCATTTGCCCGCGATTATGGCGGATTGTTAGACAACCGTTCGTTTGGCGGTGCACAGGTAAGCCGCACGTTCTATGCCCGCGGTCAAACCGGACAACAGTTGTTGCTGGGCGCGTACAGTGCATTGAGCCGTCAAATTGAAAAAGAGTCGGTAAAGATGTACACCCGCAGGGAAATGCTCGATTTGGTGACTGTTGACGGGAAAGCCCGTGGGATCATCGCCCGTAACCTGGTAACCGGTGAGATCGAAAAATATGCCGCACACGCAGTAGTGATTGCTACCGGCGGTTATGGCAACGTGTATTTCCTGTCCACCAACGCAATGACTTCCAACGGTAGCGCTGCATGGCAATGTTACAAACGCGGCGCCGCATTCGGTAATCCATGTTATGTGCAGATACATCCTACCTGTATTCCTGTACACGGCGATTATCAGTCGAAACTGACGTTGATGTCCGAATCTTTACGTAACGACGGTCGTATCTGGGTTCCCAAAAAGAAGGAAGATGCAGAAGCCATCCGTGTTGACAAACTGAAACCGACGCAAATCAAGGAAGAAGACCGCGATTATTTTTTAGAGCGTCGCTATCCCGCATTCGGTAATTTGGTTCCGCGTGACGTTGCTTCGCGTGCCGCCAAGGAACGATGCGATGAAGGCTATGGAGCAGGTGAAACCGGCCTGGCTGTGTATTTAGACTTTACATCGGCTATTCAGCGCCTCGGTAAACATGTGATCGAAGAACGCTACGGCAACCTTTTTCAGATGTATGAAAAAATTGTTGACAACAACCCATACGAGACGCCGATGATGATCTACCCCGCTATTCACTATACTATGGGTGGTATCTGGGTCGATTACGAGTTGCAAACCACCATTCCCGGACTGTTTGCTGCCGGCGAAGCCAACTTCTCCGACCACGGCGCCAACCGTCTCGGCGCATCTGCTTTGATGCAGGGTTTGGCCGACGGTTATTTTGTTCTGCCATATACGATCCAGAATTATCTCTCGTCCGAAATCCGCACGCCTCGCATCTCTGCGGATCTTCCTGAATTTCACGAAGCCAAAAAAACTGTTGAGGAAAGGATCGCCAGATTGATGAACATCAATGGCAAACATTCGGTGGATTATTTCCAAAAGAAATTGGGTCACATCATGTGGGAAAAAGTAGGTATGGGGCGCACCAAAGGAGGATTGACGGAAGCCATTGAAGACATAAAGACTGCCCGCAAGGAATTTTGGCAGGATGTTCGCGTTACAGGTTCTACCGACGAGTTTAATCCCGAATTGGAAAAAGCGCTCCGCACTGCCGACCATCTTGAATTAGGCGAACTGATGGCGCGTGATGCTTTGCTCCGCGAAGAATCGTGCGGCGGCCACTTCCGCGAAGAATACCAAACACCCGACCACGAAGCGCTCCGTCAGGACGACAAGTTTATGTACGTTGCGTGCTGGGAATACACCGGCGAAGAATCGGAGCCCATCATGCACAAGGAGCCGTTGGAATACGAAGAGATCAAAGTTGCACAACGTAATTATAAATAGTTAAATAGCACACTGATGACACCGATTTGGCGGATTTTCGCTGATTTTCAAATATGTGTAAATCCGTTCAATCCGCGTCATCTACGTTCTGTCCAATCAAAAATCAAAAATGAATTTCACACTAAAGATATGGCGTCAGGAAAACGCTAAAACCAAAGGTGAATTTAAAACCTACCAAATCAACAATATATCACCTGATTGTTCCTTTTTGGAGATGCTCGACCAGTTGAACGAACAGTTGGTGGACAAAATCGAAAAGCCTGTATGTTTCGACCACGACTGTCGCGAAGGCATCTGCGGCATGTGCAGTCTGTTCATCAATGGCCGTCCGCACGGCAACGATACGGGAATCACCACCTGTCAGTTACACATGCGTCGTTTCAAAGATGGCGACACCATCTGGATCGAACCGTGGCGTTCGGCTGCTTTTCCTGTCATCAAGGACTTGGTGGTCAATCGCAGCGCTTTCGACAAGATCATCCAGGCGGGAGGTTATGTGTCGATAAACACCGGCGGCGTACCCGATGGTAACGTTATTCCTATAAAGAAAGTAAATGCCGACCTGGCAATGGATGCAGCTTCCTGCATCGGTTGCGGCGCTTGCGTGGCAGCCTGTAAAAATGCTTCGGCGATGCTGTTTGTATCGGCTAAGGTGTCGCAATTGGCGCTGTTGCCGCAGGGTAAAATTGAAGCTAAAGAGCGTGTTTCAAGGATGGTTGCCCGCATGGACAAACTCGGTTTCGGGAACTGCACCAACACCGGCGCCTGCGAAGCTGAATGCCCGAAAAAAATCAAAATCACAAATATTGCACGGATGAACAGGCAGTATTATATTTCACGGTTTGCATAGACAGGATAGAAAATTGATTTTCCCAACCAAAGAAATATCATGATTTATACAAAAAAAATTATATATAGCATCGCTTTAATGTCTTTGCTTAGTGCAAACATCTTTTTATTCGCACAAAATAACCCTCAAAAACTTCCTGCAACACATATCATAGGGACTTCGACGAGTGTGGATTATGATAACAATAACGAGGCATCGACCACAGTCAATACCATTTCCAATGTTTTTGATGGAAATGTAAACACATTTTTTGCCAGTTATGTGCGCAGTGGCGGATGGGTAGGTCTTGACCTGAGTGAAAAACACGTCATCACCAAAGTTGTGTACTGTTCACGCAAAGACTGGCCGCAACGGTTGTTATTGGGCATTTTTGAAGGAGCCAACCATCCCGATTTCGGCGACGCCATACCCTTGTGTATGATTACCGAAACGCCTGGAGATAATGTGATGACAGAAAAAGCGATCAATTGCAGCAGAGGATTCCGTTATGTCCGTTACGTGGGGCCGGATGATGTCCGCTGTAACATTGCCGAACTTGAATTTTGGGGTTACCCCGGAGTGGGTGATGATTCTAAATTATTCCAGACCACCAACCTGCCGGACGTAATTATTCACACCACAAATACTGTCAATATTGAAAGAGATGAATACGTTAAAGGTATTGTATCCATCATATCCGAAAAAGGGACCAAAATACACACTGACAGTCTGGATATTAGGGGAAGAGGACATGCCAGTTGGGGATTTCCTAAAAAACCGTACCGGATGAAACTGTACAACAAAGTCAATTTACTGGGTCTTCCGGCAAGAGAAAAAAGGTGGACTTTGATCAACAACTGGGGCGATAAGACCTTGATGAGAAATCTTTTGGCTTTTGATTTGTCGCGGAGGTTCGAGATGCCGTACACTACTGCAGGTACACCTGTGAATGTATATCTGAATGGCGAATTTAAAGGCTGTTATCAACTTTGCGACCAAATAGAAGTAGCTAAACAACGAGTTGATATTCAAGAAATTACCAATGAAGATACTACCCTGCCCAACCTTTCTGGAGGTTATCTCATTGAAATAGATGCCTATGCTTATTCGGAAGAATCGTGGTTCCAGTCAAACAGAAACGTTCCAGTGAAAATCAGATATCCTGATGCTGAAGACATTGTTCCCGCTCAATATAACTACATCCGGTCGCATTTTAATCAAATGGAAACCTCCGTATATTCTTCCAATTATAAAGACCCTGTCAACGGATACAGGAAATACATAGATACGGAAATTTTTCTCCGGCATTTTTTGGTGGGAGAAATCAGCGGAAACACCGATACATATTGGAGTACGTATATGTACAAAAAACGGAATGACGATAAATTTTACTTCGGACCGGTGTGGGATTTTGACCTTGCCTACGATAATGATTACCGTACTTACCCCATCAACAGCAATCCCAACTGGATTTATTCAACGACGGGCAGTTCGGCGTACAATGCCAGAGAGATGGTCAACAGGATGTTTACAGACAACGATCTTACCAGCAGATTAAGGTTCATTTATGCATCTTACCGTAACAACGAAATGATAACTGAAAAGGCATTGCTTGACGTTGTTGATTTTTATGCCAATGAACTCGATGCGTCCCAAAAACTCAATTTCATCCGATGGAACATTCTCAATTCACAGGAACACATGAACCCCAAAACGTATGGCAGTTATGCCGCTGAAGTGGAAAATGTAAAAAGATACATCAGTGAAAGAATCAAATGGATGGACAAGAAGCTGTCGTATGACCCTCAAAAACCATTTGTTACTGCTACGGCAGACAATATTCGTCACGATGTAATGTCTGTCCGGGCATACGCAGGCAACATCCATATTGAAGGCATTGTTACCGCTACGTTGGTAGAAATATTTAATGTTTCGGGGAACCGCTTATATTCGAAAACAATACATGGCGACACTTCCATGCCGTTTCCAGAAGGAATTTACATCGTTCGGCTGACTGACAGTGAAGGAAATATAAAAGTGGTGAAATGCTCTGTTCTTTAAACTTTTTGGTCTGCTTTTTGTTATCATTATTACATGAAAAATATTATCATCATTCCCACTTATAATGAAAGTGAAAACATAGAGCGGATGGCGCGCAAGATATTTTCGTTGCCGCGCGATTTCCATATATTAGTGGTTGACGACAATTCGCCTGATGGAACTGCCTCAATAGTGAAACAGTTGCAGGACGAGTATGCCGGCAAGTTGTATTTACTTGAGCGAAGCGGAAAACAAGGGCTTGGCACAGCTTATATTGCAGGTTTCGAATGGGCCTTGGAGCAGGGCTACGATTACATTTTCGAGATGGACGCTGACTTTTCGCATAATCCCGACGACCTCATTAGCCTGCACGATGCCTGTGTGATTGATGGCGCCGATGTGGCTATCGGTTCGCGTTATCTTACCGGTGTGAATGTGGTCAACTGGTCGATGTCGCGTGTGTTAATGTCATATTGCGCTTCGAAATACGTGCGGTTCATCACTCGAATGAAAATTCATGATACCACTGCCGGATTCAAATGCTACAATCGTAAAGTTTTAGAAACCATGCCGTTTGAAAAAATACGATTCAAAGGTTACGCGTTTCAGATAGAAATGAAATTCACCGCCTGGAAATTCGGTTTCAAATTAGTGGAAGTGCCCATCATCTTTTGGGATCGCTGTGCAGGTAAATCCAAAATGAGTGGAGGGATTTTTAGCGAGGCGATTTTGGGGGTGGTGATAATGAAATGGAAAAGTTTTTTCAGAAAATACAAAAGATAGGAGCGTTTGGGAAGAAATCATTCTGAAATTCAGAATAATAAATTATTAACAAGAAAATTGTTAAGTAATTTTAGGCTTAATGGACATTTTTTAGGATAAAATTCTCTGTAATGCTTATATTTGTTGGTTTATTTTTAAATCAAAGGTCATGA
>JGI24702J35022_10001489_pt1 | contig 14542 bp, 8 predicted proteins | sample TergutTh196P4_FD_35022 | JGI IMG/M metagenome (IMG submission 35022)
CGACAAGCGTAGCCATGGACGGCGGAGCGCGATACGTATGCGCATGGATGCGCATCCGTAGCGAAAGGAAGCAAAAAAACGCCTTTCGAGCGAAAGGGTGTGAACAGTAGCTCTGCTTGATTATAAAATCCTCAAAGCCTCGACGCTGACACACTTCCCCGACTCAGCATCGACCTCAAAAATGACTCCCTCAATTTTCGCCGGTCCGCCCGCAGTCTCGAACCTGGCAGGCGGATTCCCGAGAAAACGCGAAATCGGCTGCTCCGGCTTCATGCCAATAATAGAATCACACGGTCCCGTCATACCCAAATCTGTTATATACCCCGTACCACCGGGAAAAACACGGCAGTCCGACGTCTGGACATGCGTATGCGTCCCCCACACGGCAGTGACCCTACCATCGAGATAATAAACCATAGCATGCTTCTCGCTTGTCATCTCAGCATGAAAATCAACTAGGGCGACTTTAGCCTCAATCTGCCTCAAAATCCTATCCGCCTCAAAAAACGGATTCTCGCTCTCCTCATTCATGCTCGCCCGCCCGATCAGATTAATAACGCAAACCTGGCCAAACGGCATATCAAAGAGCCCCCACCCCCGCCCCGGCACTTGCGGCGCGAAATTTGAAGGGCGCAGGATAGACGGACAGTCATCCAAAAAAGGAATAATCTCATTCCGTGACCAAGTGTGATTGCCGAGCGTAATGACATCAGCGCCGGCATCGAGCAACTTCTGCGCCTGATCCCTTGTAATACCAAGACCGGCCGCATTCTCGCCGTTCACCACGGTGAAAGCGATATTCTTCAATTTTTGTAATCCCCGCAATTTTTTTGTCAGGATATCCATCCCGGGAAACCCGGCAACATCGCCGACTGCCAAAATATTTATTTTCATGTACAAATATTCCTCAAATTCTGATATAATTCATAACAAAATGAAATTCGGAGCAACAAACATGACTGTCGAAGAAAAAACACCGCTGACGAAAAGACTTGAAGAAATCGACATACTCCGCGGCATCGCCATGCTCGCAGTAGTATCAATCCACGTATCAAACATCCCCCTCGCCATCCTGGCCTCCGGACGCAGATACTACCTCGTCTACATGTTCAACAGCTTCATCAACTTCGCAGTCCCGATGTTCATCCTGATCAGCGCGATTATGGCCGCCTACAGCGAAGCAAACCGGCCTCTGCAAGTGATAACCTATTACAAAAAAAAGCTTGTCCACATAGGCCTGCCCTATATAGTATGGTCGCTGCTCTACATACTGTTCAACATAGTTATGCATAAACTTCGCATGCCCGACCTCCTATCATGGAGAAACTGGATCTCTTGGATCTTACAAGGCAGAGCCTACGAACACCTGTATTTCCTAGCCGTTATACTGCAGTTCCACGTCCTCTTCCCCCTGCTGATAAAGCTGACGCGCCTTGTGAAAGACAAACCATTCCTCGCGTTCCTGATAGCCGTCGGAGGCCAGAACATCGTATACTGGCTGAACAAGCTGTGGATATACGAAAGATTTACGTACTTCTATTCCAGCTTTTTCGGATACTTCGGAATAATATTCCTCGGGCTGTATCTCGGGCTTAACTATGACAAAGTATGCCAATGGATGCGCAAAAATGCGAAGTGGCTGGCCGTATTTTGCCTGATTTCCGCTGCCGCCTTTCTATACTACAGACATCTGTTATACGAAAAGGTAAACTTTCACAGCTACCCCTATTCATTCATCAGATTGTTTTTCGTTGCAAGCCTCCCCCTGTGCCTCCTTGCGCCGGCGCAAAACCTGCGTTTGAAAGAAGGAAGGATCGGGCGCGGATTGCAGTGGATCGGGCGCTATACCTTGGGCATATATCTAGCCCACCCTGTGCTGAACTTTTTCCTCAGGCGGTTTGTCAGGACCGACAACCCGCTATACTTGCTTGTGATCTGCGCCGCCGCCGTATTTGCATTCACAATAATATGCGGCTATATTACCAAAATTCTGGAAAAATTTGAACTGACAGCCTGGCTGGTCGGTGCAACCGTTGAAAAAGCCCCCGTCGTTACGGCCTCCGAGCCGCAATCCCCCGAATAATGCGCATAAGGCATTTTGATTTCCGAACCCATTGCGGGCGATTAGTAATCGCCCCTACAAACGGGATTCCTAATCCCTAATCCCTAATCCCTATTCCCACACTCCCTAAAACAGCGACATCTGGCTCGAATCAGGCAAATCCCGCAAAGCGCCGAGTCTTTTCAGCTGCTCGATGTGCGTTTTCGACACTTTTGGGCACACCGAGGAAATCTCGTCAATTGAGACAAACTTGCGCCCGACCCGCATCTCCGCCAAATCGTATGCACCGGTATCGCCAAGCCCGCTAATAGCGACAAACGGCGGCCGCAGCTTGTTCTCGCCGACAATCAGGAACCTCACCGGATCCGACTCATAGACGTCGATCCCCTCAAAATCGAAACCTCGCATATAAAACTCGTAACAAGCCTCCAAAGTCGGCAGGATATCCTCATCTTTCGGCTTTGCCTCGGGATTGTTCCGGGTTTCTTTTATCTTGGCGCGCACTCGCTCGATCCCGTTGATCATGCTATCCGCGTCGAAACTGTTCTTTTGGCTCCGGCGGTAAAAGAACGCGCTGTAGAATTCGAGCGGCCTGTGCACCTTGAACCATGCTATGCGGAACGCCTCCATGACATACGCCACCGCATGCGCCTTTGGGAAAAGGTATGTCATCTTTTTGCACGATTCGACATACCACACCGGCACGCCATACGAAACCATATCCTCTTCCGCGCCGTCAGGCAACCCCTTCCCTTTTCGGACACTTTCCGAGATTTTGAACGCATACCTGTCGTCCATCCCCCTGGAAATCAGGAATAGCATAATATCATCGCGGCACCCGATCGTTTCTCCGACAGAAGCCTTGCCCGAAAGGATCAGCTCCCTGGCATTCCCTATCCACACATCCTCGCCGTGCGAAAACCCCGACAGCCGCACAAGCGTGTCAAAATTCTCCGGTTTTGTGTCGCAAAGCATTTGGCGCGTGAAACCCGTGCCGAATTCCGGAATGCCAATCGTGCCTGTAGCCCCGATGATTTCATCGTCCAAAGGCAGCCCGAGCTGCTCGGGGGACGAAAATATTGACATTGTCGTTTTCTCTCCAAGGCATATATCCGCCGACATTATGCCCGTCATCTCCTCGAGCTTTTTTATCATTGTCGGGTTATCATGCCCGAGCGCATCCAGCTTGATCAGGTTTCCCTCCATGCAGTGGTAGTCGAAATGCGTGGTAATCACGCCCTTTTCTTTGCTGTCCGCCGGATGCTGTGCCGGGCAAAAATCCGTTATCTCCATACCCTGGGGGATGATGATGAGCCCGCCGGGATGCTGCCCGGTCGTCTTTTTGACTCCAATGCACCCGCGAGCAAGGCGGTTTTCCTCCGCTTTCGTAACTGTTTTCCCGACACTTTCAAGGTATTTCTTCACATAACCATATGCCGTTTTGTCGCCGATCTTTGTAATCGTACCCGCCCTGTACACGTTTTCGGCGCCGAACATATCCGTGGTGTATTGATGCGCTTGCGTCTGGTATTCACCCGAAAAATTTAGGTCGATGTCCGGGACTTTGTCGCCGTCGAAACCCAAAAATGTTTCGAAAGGTATATTGAAACCATCTTTTATGTATTTTTGACCGCATACCGGACAGACCATGTCAGGCATATCCGCGCCGCACCCCCACCCGGCGCCTGACTCAAAATCGCTGGTGCAGCACTTTGGGCACCTATAGTGCGCCGGCAGGGCGTTTACGTCCGTAATGCCCGCAAGAAACGCCACGATTGAAGACCCGACGCTGCCTCGCGCCCCAACGAGATACCCATGGTCAAGCGCGTCCGCGACAAGCTTTTGGGCCGTCATATATATAACATCGTAACCGCGCTCCAGAATGTCCCGAAGCTCCGTTTCCACCCGCTTTGCCACGATTTCCGGAGGGTCGTCCCCATACAATTTGCGCAGGTTCCCATAAACCAACTCTTCGAGCTCCTCCGCGCTTTTTTTTATCTTTGGCAAAAAAAGCTTGTTTGGCGGGGGAAGCGGGCTGATGCACTCGCACATATCAGAGATTTTCTTAGTATTGCCGACAACGACCTCAAATGCCTTTTCTTCGCCCAGATAAGAGAACTCCTCCAGCATCTCATCGGTCGTTCTGAAATATATCGGCATTTTTTCATCCGCGCTGTCAAAACTCTTTCCGCAAAGCAGTATGTGGCGGAACACCTCGTGCTCCGGGTCGAGAAAATGGACGTCGCCTGTCGCCGTGACAGGCTTGTTCATTTGCTCCCCTACCTCAACGATCCTGCGGTTGAAATCGCGCAGCTCCTCCTCATCCCTTGCGAGCGGCTTTGATGTGTATAGCATGAACGAATTGTTGCAAATAGGCTGAATCTCGAGATAATCGTAAAACTCCGCCAGCCGCAGCAGTTCCAGAGAACTCTGGCGTTCCAGCACCGCCTCGAAAACTTCGCCCGCCTGGCATGCCGACCCGATGAGCAAACCCTCCCGGTGTTTCATCAGCTCGCTCTTAAATACCATGGGATACCTGTCATAGTACTCCAGATGGCTTTTTGTGACGAGCTTATATAGGTTGTTGAGCCCCGTTTGGTTTTTTGCCAGCAGCACGATATGCTTGTGCCTGAGGCGCCCTTTTCTTGCCTTGTGGTCAACAGCGCCCAAAAGAAAAGAGTTTATCTGTGAAGTGTCTGTGATACCTTTTTCTCTCAGCAGACCAAGCAATTTTATGAAAATATGGGCAGTCGCCCCCGCGTCCTCGTCCGCCTGGTGATGGTTGAACCCCACGGCCTCGAGGTGACGGGCGACTGTGTCGAGTTTGTGATTTTTCAGTTGCGGCAGCAGACCGCGCGCCATGGCAAGCGTGTCAATATAGCGGGGAACGAACGGAATTTGATGCCTCAGGCAGGTTTCGTACAAAAAACCGACGTCAAATGCCGCGTTGTGAGCGACCAAATACCTTTCGCCCGCAAAGTCCAGAAACGCCTTAACAGCTTCGATTTGCGAAGGCGCCCCAAGTACATCGGCGTCGCTCCTGCCGGTCAACCTTGCGATCTCGTGAGGTATCGGCGTCCCCGGATCGGCGAATGTATGGAACCTTCCCGCCTCCTTGCCGCCCTTGACCAGCACCGCGCCGATTTCGAATATTACGTTCTGTGTCGGGGAAAGCCCTGTCGTCTCTATGTCAAAAACGACAAACTCATCATTTGGACTACCCTCATCGCCGAAAACCGCCATTTGGGAATCAACGTCGTTTACATAATATCCCTCGATGCCATAGATGACCTTTATTTTCCCGTCGAGTGCGGAAACAGCTTCCGCAGCCTCGGGAAATGAGTGGACGACGCCGTGGTCCGTTATCGCAATCGCTTCGTGCCCCCACTCAGCCGCCCGCAGTATAACCTCTTTTGTATCCGCCACCGCATCCATGGCGGACATTTTTGTGTGCAAGTGGAGCTCTACCCGCTTATCAACTGCCGTGTCTTGCCTTTTTTCTCTCTCAGCAGTCATTATGCCGGTCGGGTCAATCGCAAGATCGCCGCCGAACCTGTTTATGCTCAGGTTGCCCGAAACAGTGAGCCACATGCCGTTTTTGATTTTTTTGACGATAGCGCCGGCATCTTCGTCCTTCATGAATTTTGAAACCTGAAGCGTACCGGTGTAATCAGTTATGTCAAAATCAAGCGCCCAGGCGCCGCTCTTTTCTATTCTCCTGCTGGACACGCTGCAAACCTCTCCGGTGACCCTGACCTTGCCCATTTCAAGTGTTACATTTTCCATCGGCACAGATGCGCCCTTTGCCTGCCTGCCCATAATGACCTTGTTCGCCTTCGCGGGCGAATCAGAAGTCCTTTTCTCAACATTCCCCGGTGTTGTCAACCGCGCATATATTGCCGTGATAACAACCGACTCGAGTCCGTATTCGCAGGCGATGGCCTCTTCAAGGGCTTTAATATCGGCAGGAGGCGTCGGCTTCGTAAGCGAAAGGACCAGCTTCATAGAAGTCTTATCTTTACCGACCGAAACAGAAGTAACCCACGCGCCGCCAAAATCAGCCGCAGGCCTGTTTATATTCTCACAAAACGGAAACATCTCGTATAGCAGCACCGAATCTTTATTCAAACCGTACCTATCCTTTGCATTTACTCCCGCTCGACCTTTGCGGCCGTGTGTTTAACAGTATCGTTTTGATGATTTGGTTCATTGTACCAAAAGCTTATATACGATTTCGTTTATTTCATTTTCTATCATGGACAGTTCGCCTGTGTTTGCCAAATCATGAGCGCTCTTCGACAAAAGCGCGATTTTCGTATGTGTAGCGTTGTTCTCATCATATTTAGGTATTTTCAGCCGTTGCAGAATATGTGCGGAAATAAACCATGATATGTATGCATTTACGAATTCAGAAATAATTTTGGCATTCAATACTCCCGTCAAATAATAAGCTTCTTTTTCTTTCCCAATCGGAATCATAAGTAAATTATGATCCGGTATGATTTGCTTTCCAGCTTCATTAGTGGAAATTGTGACAGCAGATACACCATTCGACAAAGCTTTCCAAACCACCTTGTACGGAGCGAAGGTATATGGCCCAATGTTATAAACAGTATAAATTGGCGCATTTGCATTTTGTCGAAGCATAAACTTCTTGTAATTTGCACGTTCTTTTAGCGTATCCGAAAAACCGTGCTGTTCTTTGTAAAAATACTCATACGTCCGCGGGCATGAAACTGCAAGGTCATCTTTCTCAACATATTTTCCGTCAAATCTGTATGCAAGAAGAATCGAATTAGTGGAATCGTGTCTCCATTTTTTTACGTCCCGACCTCGCAACAGCGGGTATAAAAAGTCTGTTTCTATCGGGAAGTCGGTTATATGCCGGATTGGTTTCCTGCTGTTTTGCGGTGTGTTGTCAACATACACTATCTTTTTGCTTATTTGTTCTTTTTGCACTAGCCAGAATATCCCGTTGGCGCTTGTGTCAACACCTTTTCTCGCGAGGTATGCTGTATTTTCTACATCTACATTCATCATTTTATCAAATATGCGCCGTTTTTCTTCAGTTGTGATCATCCAGGGTGAATTAAACTCATTAATTGGCTTGGCGTATAAGTCTTCATACCCTATACATTCGGCTAAAACTTCATCCAGCGACATATTCGGGTCAATAATAGATGAATCATGTTTGTGCCATTTCCGATATCGTAAAGGATAATTGGTATGGGCATTCTTTTTGAGAGAAATGGTCGCGGTTTTGTTACCCACCCCCAAATGCTTAAATGGCTCGACATTGACGAAGTCATTTACCGAGGTAACGCAAACAGGTATTGATTCCTTGATTGAAAACTTGCGAAACCCGTCTCCGCCACCGGAAGCTTGCAGTAGATTTTGATTAATGACAAATGCAAGTTCCCCCTTGTCTTTCAGGTAATTGTCCATTATTACGTATGTCAGAAGCACGGATATATCGTCATGGGAACTCCCTAATTGGGCTGTTTGCCCCTTGTGGTCAAATATGCGATAGTCATACCAGTGTTTTTGAATCGATTCCCTATAGTGCTCCGGTAAGTTTTGCCATACAACCCAAGGGGGATTGCCAACAATATAATCAACTTTCTCCTGAAATACAGGGGCAAACGAGTTCTTAATTATGTTCGTCCAAATGCCGTCCAGCTTATTGTCATCCAGTTTTTTTACAGCAAAATAAAATGAATGCAGCAACTCCAATTCATCATTTGTAAGCGATTGGTTCAGGTCAGGCATTTTCGTGCACAGAATAGTGTCAAAAACTTTGATGCCATGCTTATTCCGTATGCAATCACTAACTATATCCAGTATATTATTAATGCATTGCTTGTTAACCAGTATCTCAGGTAATACAAACACCTCTGCTTTCGTCGGAATGATGAACCTCTTGGTTTTCTCTTCATATCCTTCAAGTATAGTTAACATGGAATCACATAAATACACGGGAAGCTCAATTTGTGAATCTATGCTTGACAGCAAGTCGCCTAGCGCAATAATGTAATTCGCTCTGGCGCATATAACAGCGAGCGGGTTTAGGTCAAAGCCTCGAACACTATGAATAATAATTTGCAGCAGTTCATTTGACCCTATTTCATCGGTGTATTTTTCAATGAATCTTTTTATCAGCATAATTATGAATGTTCCCGAGCCGCAAGTCGGGTCCAGAAACATCTTGTCCGGTAAAAATTGAGGGTTTATTGTTTGAATCGTGAAGTCAGCCAGCCAGTCAGGGGTGTAGAATTCTCCAAGGTTTTTTCGTAATACTGAGGGAAATAGTTCGTGATATAGATTTTTCAATAAATCTATTGCCGTATCTTTTTCCAGAAGGACAAGCGAATAATCATATTTATTAAACGCTTCAACTAAGTCCCTCAAGAATAAGAAAGTTTGTTCTTCCCACAAGTATAAATACCAGCCGAAAAAATCACCTTCCAAGAAGTTCGTTATCCCCAATTGTCGGTATTTACCACCATCTTCAATACTTAGCAAATCCTCTTTCAGCAAATCAGGTTCTCCGGTATTAAACGTGTGCGTGCTCCTCAAAGAGTTGCTTTTTACATAGGTCAAAACATTTATTGATAGAAACTTAATCAGCAACGCAAAGTATGATTGAATTGCAAAAACCAAGCATTCGACATCCACATCGACGTTTTCAAGGCTATATACGGCTATTAACTCATTGATCTGTATTTTATTAGTATCAAAACGATACCCGCAGACCTCGCGATATAAGACTTGCCATTGCCCGTACAGCAAACCGGCCTTATTTTGCTCTTTGTTATTATGAGCCAATGCATAGAAGTGTTGTATTGTTTTTTTTGACAATTTGCTGGCAGGCCCAAAATCATCTATAAGATTCTTTACGGTCAGTGGCTTGCCTTCAAGATTGACAGATATAAGCCGCATCAGGAAAAGCGCGTGTGAGTCATCCGTCATTCTTTGCGGGTGACTAATATTCCAGTCATTTCCTTGTTTTTTTACATATATGACGTAATACCCATCAAAAACAACACCGATAATGCGATTTATGTCTATGCTGTCTTTTTGGCATAATCCAATTATGTGCCGTTTGACTTGATTAATAAAGATTGCATTATCATTGCCCGGGTTTTTTGATATTCTTCCCGGGGCTTTGTATTCGATGATAAAATTCCCATACAGGGAATCAATTCGGCCCTTATGCACTGAATATTCGTTTTCATTATGGATATCCTGATTGATGTTTAGTTTACGAAACAAGTCGTTTAACAGAATCGAGTAATTTGTACGAAAGTTTTCTTCTTTATCGGTATTGTTTTTTCTCGCAGTAATGAGTTGTTGGAAAAGGTTTTCTTTCTGATTGTATATATCGTCTTTTATCTTTTCGTTAAACATAATTTACCTCGCATAAAAATTGCAGAGTATTGTTTTGTTGTTATTGCAAGTATACAAAAATGAATGTCCAATAAAACGGACTGATTGGCGAATTTCATTTTATTTTTATGTTTTATGTTATCTCAATTTCTTACATCGGATATATCACAGTCAAGAGCCTTACAGACCTTTAGCATGCTCCCGCTCATTGATTGCCAAAAACAACTCATCCACGAGTTTATCCATCGGGACTTTTCTGAGGACTACCCCCTTCTTGAAAACAAGCCCTTCCCCGTCCCCGCCGGCTATACCGTAATCCGCCCGGGACGCCTCGCCCGGACCATTCACCGCGCACCCCATAACCGCAACAGAAATATCGCGTGACAATAGCTCCAAGCGCTCCTCGACCTCCTGCGTCATGGAAATAAGGTCAATCCTGCACCTGCCACAGGTCGGGCAAGAGATCAGCTCATACCCCTCGCGCAGCCCGAGCGACCTCAAAATGGCCAACCCCGCCGGAATCTCCCTTTCCGGCTGAGCCGTCAGCGACACGCGAATAGTGTCGCCGATCCCATCGGCAAGCAGCGCACCGATACCTATCGACGACTTGACGAGACCCCTGTACTCAGTCCCAGCCTCAGTGAGGCCCAAATGAAGCGGATAATCCATCCGCTCGCTCAGCAATCTGTAAGCCTCAATGGTAGTGCGCACGTCAGAAGCTTTTACCGAAACACAAATATCATCGAAATCGAACCTGTTGAGCAGCCGAATATGCTCTTCAGCGCTCTCGCACATAGCCTCCGGCGTAAGACCGCCGTGTTTTGCGAGGATCTCCTTTTTAAGGCTTCCTCCGTTAACGCCGATCCTTATCGGAATGCCTCTTTTCTTGCAAACATCAGCCACACGAGACACATTGTCTTCGCCGCCGATGTTGCCCGGGTTTATCCTTAGCTTGTCCGCCCCGGCCTCAGCAGCGCGAATCGCAAGCCTGTGGTCGAAATGAATATCGGCCACAAGCGGAATGCTTATATGATTTTTAATCTCCGCTATAGCATCAGCCGACTCCATATCGGGTACAGCAACACGCGCAATGTCGCACCCGAGTTCCGCAAGCCGGTTTATCTGCGCAACGGTTGAACGGACATCGGATGTTTTTGTGTTGGTCATCGACTGCACGGTGACGGGCGCGCCCCCGCCGATTCTGACGCCCCCCACAATGATTTGCTTTTTGCTGCCCATTTTTTATAATCCCTAATCCCTAACCCCTAATCCCTAACTGCTAATTATCCTCAAAACATCGTTGACAAGTATAAATGCCATGAGGCACAGCAGCAAAGCAAACGTCGCCGCATGAATGTACCCCTCATACTTCGGGTCCAGCCGCCTGCGTGTAACCCTCTCGATGATCCACGACAAAAAGACAAACAATATCCTGCCGCCGTCCATTGCGGGAATCGGTAGGAAATTCACAATTGCAATATTCACAGCGATAAACGCTGTAAAATTCGCAATGCTGGACAGAGCCGCGCCGACCGACGGCGCCCTCCGGCCGATATCATTCATCGCATCGACGATTGCCACAGGGCCGGCCAAATCCCGCACGCCGGCCGCCCCGCTGATAAGCTGTGCAACACTCAGCCGCACTAGCCGCACATTATTTATAGTCATGTAGCAGGAGTATTTGAGTTTCGCGATAACACTTGGCTCAATCGCATTGAATGTGATGCCAAACCTAAACTCAGGCTCCCCGTCAATGATATACTCCCGCCGTTCAAGGAGATACCCTTTGAGATTGACGACATCTCCGCCGCGCCTTAAAACCACGTCTACACGATTGCTCTGCGAAAGGTCCATAAGGAACGGAAAGTCATCTATGAAGTATAGTTTTTCCCCGTTAATAGACACTATCGTGTCCCCAACCATCAGCCCGTTCTCCCCATCGTCCGGGAATCCCTTCTCAAGCTTAGTTATTGTCGTCCCGGCAAATCCTTTCATCCCCGAAACCAATATAAGGATTATGATAAAAGCCGCCAAAAGGTTTGCGGCTCCGCCCGCAGCGAGAATGACAGCCCTGCGCCACCGCTTCTGCGCCGTGAAAGCCCGGGGATCATCGGAGGCAATATCCTCATCCATTGCGCAAAAACCGCCGAACGGGAAGACCCTCAGGGAATACAAAGTCTCCTTCCCCTTTTTCCACAGTATTTTCGGGCCCATGCCGATGGCAAACTCGTTCACCCTAACGTGGAGCAGTTTCGCAGCGGTAAAGTGGCCGACCTCATGAACCGCAATAAGCAACCCAAATGCAATAATTGCAACAACAATGTACATAAATCTCTCCTGAAGCGTGGCAAAAAATGGGGACAGCCCCCCGTGTTTCATATGATAATAACACGATACACGATTAGTTTCAACCGCGAAATATGGCAAAACACGGGGACAGCCCCGTGTTTCTCGTATCAGCGATTATTTATTTTAGCTATCGTCATAGTCTTCCATATATCCGAAATCCATCTCTGTGTCTTCGTTTAGATAGTTTTGATATTCAGAAAGAAAATCTTCAAGAATGACGTCCTCGACAAAGTCGTCGACATCATATTGCACTTCATTATTCAATGGACTTTTGCGTTTTCCTTCAACTGCGACCTGCTCTTGCCGTTGCTTCTCGATCCTATCCTTTTCTCTGATATACAGTGCAATTTGCTCTGCAACAGCGGGATTCTTTGCTGAGAGATAGCTTTTGAATACGTCCGGAAAGTGGAATTTCTTTTCTCCGACTGAAAAGTCGACAAAGATAAAACCCTCGTCGATGTTGCGAACGATACCTTCGCCAAACGCCTTGTGGAAAACTACCTGTTCAAGCAAATCAGGTATGTTTTTATCTGACGGTGTTTTTTTTAATTTATTTCTTATCCGCAGATGAACCTTTAATTTTCTGTTACTCATGACATTGACCCTTTAATCAAAAAGTATGATCAAACTTGCAAGTTCGGGCGTGTCTCCGACGATTGTGGCAATACACTCCGCAGAAATCTCTGATTTGCAATATCTGCAATAGGAATTATACCACTTCAACACCAACATGGCAATTCTAAAACACGGGTGTTGTTTCGCAATTGCACATATTTTCACAAATTAACTATTGTGCAAAAGTGTCAAAAGTTGTATCATAACAGCGCTTTCACAACCCAGTAAAACAATATAAATGGAGAATAACTATGCGAGAACTGATATCATTTGACTCTTTATCATGTGCAGGCTGCAATCGTTGCATACGGTTCTGCCCCGTCGAAGGCGCGAATATCGCGTATAACGAAGGGGAACAGATCAAAGTCAGGATTGACAGCAGCCGCTGTATCGCTTGCGGCGCCTGCATACAGGCATGTCAGCATAATTCCCGCAAATACTACGATGATACCGAACGGTTTTTGCTCGATTTACAGGCAGGCGTACCAATCTCCCTAATCGCTGCCCCGGCGAACCGGGCAAACGGGGAGAACTGGGGAAGGCTGCTCACCTGGCTCAGGCAAAAAGGCGTAAGGAAGGTTTTCGACGTATCATTAGGCGCCGACATATGCACCTGGGCGCATATCCGGTTTATCCAAAAAGAAAAACCATTATCTGTAATATCGCAGCCCTGCCCTGCCATTGTCAACTATATTCTTATCCATTCCCACGACCTGCTGAAATACCTATCGCCCGTTCACAGCCCGATGTTGTGCACAGCCATCTATATGAGAAAATATGAGCAAATCAATGAAAGAATTGCGGCGCTTTCCCCCTGTATCGCAAAATCGCACGAGTTTGAAGCGACTCAGCATGTGGGGTATAATGTCACGCTGAAGAAGCTTTACGAATATATTCAAAACAACAATATTGAATTGCCGCGGCAGGAAAGCGGATTTGATCACGTTGATTCCTCGCTGGGATGCCTGTATTCAATGCCGGGAGGACTCAAGGAGAACGTCGAGCAATATCTCGGGAAATCATTGCGGATCGACAAATCCGAAGGGCAGGGCGTTGTATATAAAGCGCTCGACGAATTCTCAAACCGCGGCGGGACATGCCTGCCGGTAATATTTGACGTATTAAACTGCCCTGAAGGCTGTAATCTTGGAACCGGTTGCATGCATGAACGCGATGTATTCGAGATCAATGATATAATGGATAAAGCGCGAAAAAACATTTTGCATAGCCGGGATCAGGCAGATTTTGAAGCTTTGTTCGAAGAATATGACCACACCCTGCGCCTGAACGACTTTATCCGAAAATACACGCCTCAGCCAATATCGGCATACAGTGTTGACGAAAACCAGATTGAAGAAGCGTTCATGGCGCTGGGAAAAATAACAGAAACCGAACGGAAATTTGACTGCTCCGCTTGCGGCTGCGATACTTGCCTTGTAATGGCCAGGAGAGTCGCATGCGGGCTGAACACGCCAAGCAATTGCGTCCAAAAAATGCGCAATGATATCCACAAAGAGCATGGCGCAATGATGGAGCTCTCAGCCACAAACATCAGCAATATCAACGAAATTCTTGCAGACATCTCCACTGTCAAGGGATTGACTGATGGGGTTGTCCATAGCATTTCCGGAGTAAACACCGCAATAGACAAATACAGCACAATGGCGTCAGAAATCGACAAAATCGCTATGCATATCAATATTATATCGCTCAATGCCTCCGTAGAAGCGGCGAGGGCAGGGCAACATGGAAAGACCTTTGCCGTAGTTGCGGAGGAAATCCGGAGTCTTGCGCATTCGTCAAAAAGCACAGTATCCGAGACTGCGATAGTAAAGGAAAAAGCGGCGGATTCAATAAATGAAATCAATAGCATGGTCGATCAAATAAGCGTAGAAGTTGAAAAAGCTTTCCATAATATCTCAAATATATCAGAAAAAACACAGAATACTCTGCGTGATATGAGCGGCGAAAAGTAATAGCGAAACAAGGAAAACTCGCCTTCCAGCCAGGAATCACCATTGGCAGCAGTTTAGTACCTAAGTCCTTCGTAACTACAAAATAAAACAAGTTATTTTCACACAGCAACAATCGTTGAACTGACCCATATCTCTTAATTTCCATGCACCGACA
>JGI24702J35022_10001490_pt1 | contig 14541 bp, 15 predicted proteins | sample TergutTh196P4_FD_35022 | JGI IMG/M metagenome (IMG submission 35022)
GTTTTTGTTGTTTGTGGTGTGTGTGGGTTGTTTTTTGTGTTGTTTTGGTGGGAAAAGTTGTGTTGTGTTTACTTAGTAAATTGTACTTTCGGAACTACTGATGTGTTGTGCGTGTTTAGCTCATCGTTACGCTTATAAATAAATTTGCAACAATATTGCAAATAAATTAAAATGACATAAAATCAACCCGTAGCCAAACAACCCATGAACATAACCATGCAAGGATACGAAGTCATAGGAAAAACAGTAAAACCCTGCGCTACCTCCGCAAGAATAATAGTGCCCAATGAATTTTACCTTGACTCACAATTTAGTGATGGATAGTAATTCTAAAAATTGTTTGACGTTGGGGTTTTAATTTAAATTTATTGAGTGAATATGTTTTAGTTGTGTGGTTTTCCGTTTAAAAATGGTGTTTAGGGTGATTTTGTATGTGCGGGGGTCGTTTTATCGTTTCTGTAATGTTGTTTCTTTGTGTAATTTTTGTTTTATCAATGTTTTCAAGGCTTTTTATCCATTTGTTTTTTTGTAGGTCAAGTTAAGCCCCTTGGGCGTTACGGGGCAGGTGCCGAGCATTTCAGCACATCACACCATTTGACGCGTAATGCCTCGGAGCAAACGCATATCATCAAGTTTTGACATATCTGGATTTTATGAGCTTTAGAATAAAAATTTGACTTTTCACAAAAAACATAATATACTAAAGGCATATAATAATAATGCAGAAAATAAGCGATATAAGAAGTGGGTTATCCGTGAAGAAATTGAGAATTTATCTTGATACGAGTGTTATTGGATATTTAGATCAACAGGATGAACCCGAAAAAATGAAGGAACACTCATGTTTTGGGAATTTTTGAAATCAACCAAATGTGAGATTTTGCTGTCCAGCGTAACATTGCAGGAAATAGACAGATGTGTTGGTGTTAAGCTTGCTACGTTAAGAGGTTTTTTAAGTCAGATTGAATATACGGAAATTAAGATAACTGAGGAAATTTCTGATGTTGCAAATAAGCTTATAGAGAATGGTACGTTAACGCCTAAGAGTTTTGATGATTGTTTGCATATTGCTTGTTCTTTGGTGTATGATTGTACTTGTATTGTTTCTTGGAATTTTAGGCATATTGTAAATATGCGAACTGTTAGGGGTGTAAAGTTGGTTGCGGCGCAAACTGGTTATGGTGCGGTTACTATGATTTGTACGTCGTCATACTTTGTGGGAGGCGATAATGATGAAAGTTAAGTTGAAAATTAGTTCGAATTTTACGATTGCTGATATTCATGCTATTCGGTATTATAATTATGAGGTTACTAAGGGTTTGTCTGTGCAGGATAGGATTAGGTATTATAATGAGCCTGATTTTAGGCGTGAGGTTGAGGCGCGTTATTTGAAGCAGTTGGATTGTGTAGTGACTGAAGTGAAATAATTGCCACTATGTGGTTGGGTTATCGGATTTGTTCGATTGTGCGTTTTTGTTCTAGTTTTATTTCTTTAAATCCATAAAGAGGTAAACACAACGTTTGTCTATCAAGTTATCTAAAACTGTCAAACCTGTAAAAAATCAATCAACTTTAAGAAAAACCATATGTCTATAACCTGCGCACAAGTGGTGTAGTGTAACTTTTTGTGTCAGTATAGTAAATTTTTTGGTTGCAAAAACCCTATAGGCGACCTCCGAAAACCCATATTTTTCCCAAAAATCACATACCAAAAACAGTGTAACTATGTTACCTAGTTTTCTGAAATGGGGTTTTCGGAGGCTGCCTATAGACTCATTATTTTTGTAGTTGTGTACTAGTTTAGTTTATTGTGGAAAAGTGATCTGTAAAACGTGTGCGTTGGTTATGGGCGTATGGGAAAAATGGCTTTCAAAACAGAAGTAGGTAGATTCTCACGTGTCATACTAGTAATATGAGAAAAGTTTTACCATATATTTGGCGGGTTTAAGTTGGTGTGATTTGTCATTAAGCGGTTTTTTACATGTTTTCTTTATAATATCTGTCTGATACTTCAAAATTTTGATTTGATGTTTCGTTATGTATGGTGGTAAATAGAATGTAGTAAAACTTTTAGTCACTTGCTATAGTTTTTAGTCAGTTTAGTTGGTGAGTAGTGTGTCGTAAGTTAACTCAAAGTGGGGAGAAATTATTTCGGGATGAGATAGTAGTGGAGTTTATTCTACTGTTTAAGGCTGGAAAAAATTTTAAATAAGGAAAATTAACGTTTTGTCCCAAAGTCTGGGTTATGAAAATACGTTTAATATTGAGGGATTAAAATATGTGTAAATTCTGTCACCAACGGTAATGTTTAATTGTTTAATTTCTGAAAATGCGATTATTGCTTTAATTGGAAAGCCTATATCAATTGTAATTTGTGTAATTGAACGTGTTTGAATTATTTCTGTGAGCACTCCAGGTATAATGTTGTATTTGATGTTGGAGGGTTTTTCAGTTGAGAGTTTAATGTCTTCGGGTTTTATTGTTATTGTAACGTTTTTTCCTGCTAAACTAGGGTTTAAAGTAGTTAATAGTTGTAGTTCGTTAATTTCAACTAGTAAAAGGTTGTCTTGTTCTTTGATAGCTTTGCCTTCAAAAATGTTTAAACCTAAAAATTTTGCTACAAATGTCGATCGTGTTTTATCAAAAATTTCATTTCTATCGCCAATTTGTTCAATGTGTCCATTTCCCATGACTGCAATTTTGTCTGCCATCATAAAAGCTTCATTTATGTTATGAGTAACATATAGTGTGGTGATTTCCAAGTTTTGAAGATATTTTTTTAGTTCCATTCGAAATGTCTCTTTTAGTTGTGGGTCTACAGCAGATACAGGTTCGTCTAATAGTAGAATTTGTGGTTCTGTAACCAAAGATCTGGCAAGTGCTGCACGTTGTTGTTGGCCACCGCTAAGTTGATGGGGATAGTTTTGTGCGTATCTGGTGAGGTCTACAAACTCTATTAGTGTGTTTGTTCTTTTTTTAATTTCAGCATTTGATAGATGTAGAGATTTTAAACCGTATGCTATGTTGTCTTGAATTTTCATGTGTGGAAATAGGGAAACTGTTTGAAAAACGTAGCCTATTTGGCGTTTAAATGGTTTGACGTATATTTTTTTTGTTTTGTTTGTTCCATTTACCATAGTGTTATTTAGGTATATGTTTCCACTGTCTGGGTATTGTAAGCCTGCAATTATGTTTAGTAGTGTTGTTTTGCCACTACCATTAGGGCCTAAAAGGGCTACAATTTCGTTTTTTTCTACGTCAAAGTTCAGGTTGTTTATTACATTTTTTTTGTTAAATGACTTTGACAAATATTCAATTTTTATCATGTTATTGCTCCGTATCTTTTGTGTTCAAGCATTTTAACGGTGAATATAACTGCGAATGAGATTGAAATTAAAATAATTGATAGCATTAAACCTGCTGTTGGGTCTGAGTATAACATGGTGTAAATTGATAAAGGCATGGTTTGGGTTATTCCTGGGAGGTTGCCTGCGAACATTAGTGTTGCTCCGAATTCGCCCATGGCTCTTGCCCAAGTCATTACGGTGCCTGAGATGATTACGCGCATTGCAAGGGGTAGAGAGATTGTAAAGAATATTTTGATACGTGAATCTGTTAGGATTTTTGCACTGTTGTATAGTGTTTTGTCTTGTTTTTCAAAACCCGTTTTTGCTGCTCTTATTAGGAATGGTGATGCTACAAATGTTTGTGCTATGATGACTGCTATGGTGTAGCCAGGTATAGTTAGGTTTAAACTATTAAAGAGTGGGCCTAAGAGTCCTTTTGGAGCGAAAGTGTAGAGTAGTGCTATGCCGGCAACTGCTGGGGGAAGTACTAATGGTAGATCCATTAAGCTGTCTATTACAATTTTTCCGTAAAAATTTCTTGTTGCTAAAAAATAACCGGTTGGAACTGCTAAAATGATGGATATTCCTGTAGATGCTATGGCTGTGTATAGACTGAGTTTTATTGCGTCGGTTATTGTAGTGTTTTGTAGGTGTGTGTTTATTTGTGTTAAATCAAATTTTAAAAAAACAGATATTATTGGTAAAGTGAGGAAAACAATGTATGTTGTCACAATTAGTATCAAAAAAATAAGTGTAGTTTTATCGGTAAGTTGTGAGTTTTTTGGTGTTTTTTGGTTTTGTGTCAATTTGATGTTTTTGTGTGTCAAGCTTTTTCTTCACTAACCTGTTGGAGCGGCGTGTGTTGTTTTTATGAGTTGAATCCGTATTTTGTTAGTAATTCTTCGCCTGTTTTGGAGAGCCAATAGTTCATGAATTTTTGTGCAAGTTCAGGTTGTTGTGTTGAGCCAATTACGCCTATGCCATATATGCCTTTTGTGTTGACTTCTGCAGGTATTTCTATGAAGGTGACTGATGCTCCTGTGCTGATGCCATAAACGCCGTCTGAGACAAATACGATGCCTGCATCTGCTGTTCCAACGTCAAGTGAAACTTTGCCAACTACCTGTTCAACACTGTTTTCGTATGAAACTACATTTTGATATACTGAGGCATTAAAGTTTTTGTAAGCTCCTGAATTGATGTATTGTGGACTGTTTGGGTTGCCCCAAGTGGAGTCTATTTTCCATATGGTGCTGTTTGCATATGATCCTGCAGGTACTGAAGGGGCAGCAAGAACTAGTTTTACGTTGGGTTTTGCTAAATCTGCGATTGATGTTATGTTTGCAGGGTTGTTTGGTGCTAAAATTATTTGTAGGCTGTTGGTGGTAAAGTTTTCATATATGTTGTTTAGTAAGCCGGGGTTGTTTGTGAGGAGTTGGTTTGTCCATTTTTGGTCGGCTGACATGAATACGTCTGCTGGTGCTCCTGAAGTGATTTGGGTGTAAAGTGTGCTTGATGAGTCAGAGTTTAATATTATTTTTACGTTGTTTTCTTTTTCAAATTGTGTGGCCATGTCTTCTGTAACATGTATTAGGCTAGATGCAATTGATATTCTAAGTTCTGTTGGTTTTGTAATTTGAGAATAATATGCAGCGCAGCTGATTATTACGATTATTGCTATTATTGTTATTGCTATTATTCGATATTTTGTGTTCATATTTAAACAATCTCGATATTATCGCATAGTAACAACGATTAAGATAAACCTTTCCCAAAACAAACACCGACAAAAACCCAAAACACCACACCACAACATAACAATAAAACTATGACAACACCTCTAAAAAACTCCCAACCCCACTTTGAGCTTTCCTGTATCGACACACCAAATCTTTACCATAAGAAGTCACCTCAGATGAACCACCACCATTTGCACCACCACGCACACGTATAATTAAAGGTTCACCCAAACGTTTCTCAGCAAGCGTAATCCGATGCAACGCATACCGATAAGACATATTAAGATGCTTTGCAGCCTCCAAAATTGAATGAAACTTATCAACACTCTCAATCAAATCAGCTATACCATCACCAAATACAGCTTCACCATTACCATTTACCATCCAAAGTTTAGCCCGATAATTCAACAGAGACATAAATACAACCTACAACACATACAACATATTAAAACTTAAATTTACCGCACAAAAATTTGACCTACTAACAATTAACAGATAGCTATATACGTTTAAATTCTCTATCTATAAAACAATAAATTGTGGAGCAGATGGAAAATGTCTGAAAACAAAAAAAACACCCCTATAGAGCTTTTCACAATTCTTCAAAAAGAAAAATTAACCCCAACAACAACTACACTTGTCATTTACGCCCCTGATATTGCCGCAAAAGTCAAAGCAGGACAATTTTTAATAATAAAAACCCATGAAACCAGCGAGAGATTTCCCCTAACATTTTCCAATTGGGATAAAAAAAATGGTACAATAACCATATTTTTTAGAGAAAATGGTTTTTCAACAATTGAACTTGGACAATTAAAAGTTGGCGAAAAAATTCAAAACATCGCCGGACCATTAGGTAACCCAAGTGAAATCCACAAACATGGTACAGCAGTAATGGTTTGTGGCGGTTTAGGAGCTGCCGCAGTTTACCCCATAGCTAGGGAAGTAAAAAAGGCGGGAAATAAAGTAATTACTATTTTAAGTGCAAGAAACAAAGACTTGATTATACTTGAAAAAGAAATGGAAAACATATCTGATAAAGTTATATATTCAACTAATGATGGCTCAAAAGGTTATAAAGGACTTGCATGTGACGTTTTAAAAGAATTAATTAATAAAAAAGAACAAATAGACGTTGTCTTTGTAATTGGTCCACCTGGAATGATGATGGCAACCGCTGAAATTACCCGCGAAGCAGGCATAAAAACCATAGCCAGCTTAAACCCCATTATGGTTGATGGTATGGGTATGTGTGGAGCCTGTCGAGTAACTGTTGACGGCCAAACTAAATTTGCCTGTGTTGATGGCCCAGAATTTGATGCACATAAAATAGATTTTAAAGAGTTAATACAACGTTTGACGTGCTATGTTTCTGAAGAAAAACAGGTAACTCACGAAGGAGGACATTGCCAATGTCACAATCATTAAACAAAGAAAAAAAACATGTACCGAATCGTTTCAAAACCATAGATGTACCAAAACAAAAACCTCAAATTCGAATTAATAATTTTGAAGAAGTAGTATTAGGCTATACTGAAGAGCAAGCTTTTGCTGAAGCTTCACGATGTTTACAGTGCTCAAACGCACAATGTATTAAAGGTTGCCCAGTTGGCATAAATATTCCAGAATTCATCAAATACATAACACAAAAAGACAACAAAAACGCTATTTTAAAAATTAAAGAAAAAAATAGTTTNCCCGCCATTTGCGGACGAGTTTGCCCACAAGAAGAACAATGTCAAAAAATGTGCATCCTTGGAAAGAAAGGTGACCCTATATCCATTGGACGACTAGAACGTTATGTAGCAGATGAGGAACAAAAAAAAGACATAAAAATACCTCAAACAACGGCAACTAATGGCAAAAAAGTAGCAGTAATCGGTGCTGGACCAGCAGGTTTAACCGTTAGTGCTGATCTTGCAAAACTTGGATATTCTGTTGAACTATTTGAAGCCTTACACACTGAAGGCGGTGTTTTAGTGTACGGTATTCCAGAATTCAGATTACCAAAAAACATTGTAAAAGCTGAAGTAGACTATATTAAAAAACTTGGCGTAAAACTAACACCTAACGCATTAATTGGACGCCTTTTTACAATTGAAGATTTATTCCAAAAAGATTTCAAAGCAGTGTTTATAGGCACAGGAGCTGGACTACCAAAATTCATGAACATACCTGGCGAAAATCTTAACGGTGTTTACAGTGCAAACGAGTTTCTCATACGTGTAAACCTGATGAAAGCTTACAAATTTCCTGAATATAAAACGCCCTTAGGCATAGGTAAAAAAGTTGCAGTTATCGGAGGAGGCAATGTAGCTTTAGATTCTGCCCGATCAGCCATACGTTTAGGTGCAGAAAAAGTCTACATCAACTACCGCAGAAGCAAAACCGAAATGCCTGCACGGGAAGAAGAAATTCTAAACGCCGAAGAAGAAGGCATAGACTTCAAATTCTTAACAGCTCCAACAAAATTTTTCGGAGACGAACACGGCCATGTAAAAGCTATGGAATACGTAACAATGAAACTTGACAAACCAGACGCGTCTGGCAGATGCAAACCCATTCCAATCAAAGGGTCAGAAACAACACTATGTGTAGACACAGTAATTATTGCAATTGGACGTACCCCAAACCCTATTATTCAAAACACCACAAAAGGTCTTCAAACCATTGCAGATGGCATCATTGCAATTAACCGACAAACAGGCAAAACCAGTCTAAACGCCGTCTACGCAGGAGGCGACATAGCAACAGGAGAAGCAACAGTCATAAGCGCAATGGAATCAGGCAAAATCGCCGCAAATAGCATTCACGAATACCTCAAAAACCAGTAACAAAAAACAAAATTCAACCATCCCATTTGACGAGTTTTCACCTATAGACAACGGTAGTTATTTGTATTTGAACAAAAATATAGCATTGTTAAAGCTTACCAAACTTTTAGATAAATATCAACCCCTATATCACATTTAAAAACAACCTTAAACCACCGAATAAACTTACCAAATGATGCAACACACCACCAATAATTTAGAGCAGAAAGAGTTTTTCATAAACAAGTAATTGGTTGGAGCATACGTTAGTACAGCAAAACAAATTCTGAATAGGTGTATAATTTTTTGGTAAAGTATAAACAGGATGTCTCTTCTTTCAATAAAAGATGTAAGCAAATATATTTGAGGTTAACCCGTATGTTGATGAGTGACGTAATTTATAAAAGGAAATCCATTAGAAAGTATCAACCAGATTTTTTGGATGAAAAAACGCTACAAGATATCCAAATTTTTTTTGCAGAAATCAAGCCGCTTTATTGTGACATTAAAGTTGATTTTGTTATTGTAGATAAAAAAAGTGTTAAGAGCATTTCTTCAATTCATTCGCCGCATTATATTGTTGTTAACAGTGAAAATAAACATGGTTATTTGGTTAATGTTGGATTCATGTTACAGCAGGTAGATTTGTTTTTGTCAAGCAACAGTTTGGGGGGTTGCTGGTTTGGAATGGCGCAATCCAAAGAAAAATTGTCTGACGATATGGAATTTGTTATTGCTTTTGCGTTTGGAAAACCTGCTGAAAGTTTACATCGGGAACTTGGAGATTTTAAACGTAAATCTTTAGATAAAATATCAGATGTTGTGGATAAACGTCTTGAGGTTGTGCGTCTTGCTCCTTCTGCTATGAACATGCAAAACTATTATTGTGTAACTGAAGATAACACAATTCATATGTATTGTGCGAATGCGGGTTTGTTAACGTTAAAACGTTTGGTGAAAATGCGTGAAATTGATGTTGGTATTGCACTTGCACATTTATATGTTGCTAATAGCGAGAAATTTAGATTCTTTGAGACCGAAAATCCAAAGGAGATAAAAGGATACTATTATGTTGGAAGTGCAGAAATTTAGTACACAGCCAAAAATTTTATTCAGAATTTTTTTCCACGAAAATTTTTTCGGTTTCATAATTTTTCCTACATCAACCACGTTAATAATGAACCCTGCCATATGTCCATGTGTAATACCGTTTTTTTGTTATACGTACTTTTCAACATTTTTTATGTTTATTATGATTTTGAACTAGCAAAAAAAGTTAAAACACAATCAAACGTCTAACTAAAAAACTTTTCAACTGTTTGCGCGTTACATAGATTATACTGTTTTGTGTAATCTAAAAGACAGTGAACACCACAGAGATTATTAGAAACATCTGCACATATTTATTGGAGATGTTTTATGCCTGTAGATGCACAAGATTTTAAAGTATCAAATAAAAAACCTATGTACCTTAAAAGTTTTGATTCAAGTTGGTTACCAAAATGGGCACAACAAGAAGAGTATAAAAAAATTTTAAAACAACATGCAGAAGCTCTTTTAGAGGAAAATCGGCAACATCTTATAAAAGAACAGGAATTACTCTGGGCAAATGACACTTATTCTATGTTGATTATTTTGCAGGGTATGGATGCTGCAGGTAAAGACAGCACTATTCGTCAAGTTATGTCGGGAGTTAATCCACAAGGTTGTAGAGTTACCAGTTTTAAAACTCCGTCAGCAGAGGAACTTAGGCATGATTTTTTGTGGCGACACGTAAAAGCACTTCCCGAGCGAGGAAGTATAGGCATTTTTAACCGTTCTTATTATGAAGATGTCCTTATTGTAAAAGTTCGTCCTGAAATTTTTGTTAAACAAGAACTGTTAAAAAATAAAGATAACACGCTGTTTTGGGAGCAACGTTATGAAGACATAAACCTTTTTGAACGTCATCTTGTTAGAAACGGAACTATAATTCTCAAATTTTATCTTCATATCTCAAAAGAAGAACAAAAAAATCGTTTACTCAAACGACTTAAAAACTCAGAAAAAACTTGGAAGTTTTCTCTAACAGATCTTGAAGAACGCGCTAAATGGTCAGAATATGAAAAAGCCTATGAAGAAATGCTTAACAAAACCAGTACAGAATGGGCACCTTGGTATGTTATACCGGCAGACAGAAAATGGGTTGCACATACCTTGATTTCAGATGTTATTGCTGCAGAAATTACTAAACTTGATTTGAAATATCCAACATTAAATATGTCTCAAAAAGAAGCATTGATTAAAGCTAAAAATGAATTGGAAAAAGAATGATGGTGGATTATAAATGGTGTTTTTAGGTTTTGTGCACGAATAGTTGCTGGTGTAATAATGTTTGTTAGTGGTTATACATACATTATGTTGAATTTTTCGTTTAATCATTTTATAAAAAGATGTAATTGTAATGTTTAGTGTAGATAAAAAATAAGTGACTAAATATAGAACTGATAATTGTTGAAAGAAAAAGGGTGTATTTTGGGAAAACATATAAGTACGATTCTTATAACAATGTATAGAAATGCTTTGGTACATATTTGAGGTATCTTTATGAATACTAATATTAAGTCTAAATTTAATTTACGCGGTCTTTACAGTAAGAAAACGTTATCTGTTGTTTCTTTACTGTTTATGATAGTAATAGTTTCTTCTCCTTTTGTTTCAGTGTACAATGGAGTTTCTCCTTTTGCACTAGGAGCTGATGAAATAGTTAAAACTGCAACTGAACTTGTAAATGCTGTTGATAATGCTCCAGATGGTGAGTCAGTTGTTATTTCACTTGGTCAAGATATTGCTCTTGAGGACACACTTGTGATTCCAGCTAACAAGAATATAACTTTAGTAAGTGATAGTTCAACTAGATCATATAATTTGATTGGTGTGGATGATAAAAGCACTGTTACTGTTGAATCTGATGGTGAGTTAGTGCTTAGTGGTGTTATTGTAACTCATCCATCTAATGCTATAGGTGCTGGTGTGTGCATTGAAGAGGGGGGAAAGCTCACTATGACTGGTGGTCAGATTTTTAATAACACAATTACTGGTAATGGTGGTGGAGTTCTTAATGAGGGTTATTTTGTTTTATCTGGTGGCGCAATTTTTAACAATACAGCGTCAAGAGGTGGTGGTGTGTATAATAATAATAACTTTAACATCACTGGTGGCGAAATCTATGGTAACAAAGCTGCAAATGGTGCTGGCGTGTATAATGATAACGGTGAGTATTTTGAAATGTCTGGTGGTAGAGTTTGGAACAACACAGCTACAACTGATGGCGGTGGTATATGCACTGATGGTGACTTTATTTTATCGGGCGGCTCGATTTTCAATAACACAGCAGCAAGTGGTGGGGGTGTAAATCACGGTGATGGTTTCTTTAGAATGTCTCGTGGTGAAATTGCTAACAATACAGCTATCGATGGTGGTGGTATCTATGCTAGTAGTAATGTTACACTATCTAATACTGGTTTAATTTTCAAAAATGTGGCATCAAGTAATGGTGGAGGTGTTTACGTTGCTGTAGGTAGCGAAGGCATCTTTAGCATGACTGATGGCATAATTGCTAATAACACAGCTGTAAATGGCGGTGGTATGTATCTCCAAAATGGCAATATTACTATGACTAGCGGCAAAATCGAGAATAACACAGCATCAAACAATGGTGGTGGTATTGGTTACTCTAGTAGTCGTAGCAGTCTTGAAAGAATCAGAGTTGCTAATGCCGCAGAGTTTTTAAGGAATCGCGCTTCTGTAGCATACAATATAACCGCGTCTGATATAGAATTATACAATGAAAATATAGGTAGTAGAGTTATTAAATCAAACGACTTCCAATACTTGTATAATAACTATGATATACAATACACTTGGGGCACAGTACTTGAAGTTAACAATGGTAATGAAACAGAACCTTCAACATCTCCAAGCTCAACACCTACCTCATCAGCCACCCCAACACCAACTAGATCGGCCACGCCCACTCCCAGTGACCATACAGGTATTTCACATGATACAGTACTTATTGTAGTTGCTGTGGTTATAATTGTAGTTGCTGCTTTGGTTATTGTGGGTTTAGTTTTCTATTTCCCAAAACGTAACGAGCAACAAGCAGAACAAGATTGGATTGATTCAATGGGTTCATCCAACTCGTCTGGTTCTGACTCTGGCAGATCAGGTAATTCAGGCAATTCCGGCGGAATTGATTTTGGCGATGACAACTCAGATACGTTTTAGATAATAAAACAACCACTGATTTTTCAGTGGTTTTTTATTTTTAATTTAAACTATTAAAACCCAACTATTTAATATTTTTTTCATGTTTTCATCAAATTTTATTTAAAATATAAAATATTGACGTGTTTTATGCATGTTTTTAGTTTTTCTTTCGCGAAACAGTTTTATTGTTGATTAATACAAAGGTTATTAATTAGATGCTAACATCAATTATTATAGAATGGAAGTGTTATGGTATTAATCGCAGGTGTTGATGAAGCAGGTCGGGGTTGTGTTATTGGGCCATTAGTAGTTGCAGGTGTTGCTGTATCAAACGAAAAAATATCTGACCTTATTGCCTTAGGTGTTAAAGATTCAAAACTTTTATCACCGAAAAAACGAAATGAACTTTTTCAAGAAATCTTTAAAATAATTCAAAAATTTAAAGTTATAAAAGTACCTCCACTTGAAATTGATAAAGCTGTTGAATGCCAAATACGTCTACACAAACTTAATCGTTTGGAAGCTAAAACTATGGCACAAATTATAGAGCACTTTTGCCCAGACGAAGTTTACGTTGATGCAGCAGATACACTTGAAGAACGATTTGCAACACATATACAAGAACATCTCACAATTAAACCAAAAATTATTTCACGACACAAAGCTGACCAACTTTATCCAATTGTTTCTGCTGCATCCATAATTGCAAAAGTAGAACGCGACAAAGAAATTGAACAAATAAAAAACGAGTTCGGTGACATAGGTAGTGGCTACATGCACGATAAAAAAACCCAAAATTTCCTCATTCAATGGTTAAAAACCAACACAGACTATCCACCGTTTATTCGAAGATCTTGGAAACCAGTCAAAAAAACTCTAAACGAACGCAACACAATCCAGCAAAAACTATTCTAACGTTACTACTCAACTGATTCCCATTATTTGCGGTGTATTTACAACAAAATAATGGTTATTCTTATTTTTCTTATTTCACAACCATAATTTTGTAGAAAAACAACTGTACATAATGACTTATGCATGTAACATAAAAATAAACGTTAACTTTAATTATTTCAACTCTTTTATGTTGAGTATATACGTGTTAAATAATTCAAAATACGAATACTTAAAACACAAATGCCGCAGACATACACCAACAAAATACATATCCCACCGCCAAACACTAATTGTGACTAAAGCCTACTATACACCCATGTTGAGCAGTAACATTCTAACAACTATCAATAACACAAACAATGTACCAACTATTCAATCCACAACAAATAACAACCATTTAAAATCAACACAAAAAATCTCACAATCAACCACATAAAAAATTAGATTCTACTGCAAGAACCATCAATCCTATAGGAAGAACTATAATAGGGTTCACTCGTTGATGATTTAACATGAAACTACATATCAAACAACCATTGTAACATTGCGTACATAATTGTTCGCCATACTTACCAAACATTTACTTCAAATACTAACATAAAAACTAATCTAAAATAATAAAAATACGCCATATACGTTTTGTTTACAATGTTTAACAAACTTTAAAACACTATTTTCAATTTGAAGCTTAATTTTTTTTACGCTACATTTGTTCAACAAACAAAATTTCCAGAAAACTAAATACATACTTTTATTTTAAGAGAAATGCTTAATTAACAAAAATAACGCATATTAACATATATAGAAGGCTTTAAAGATATGGCTAAATTTACCCTAATAATTTATGATGCACCAATGGTAAAAGAGCGAACATTAACTGCTTTAAGATTTGCTTGGACTGCTGATTTAGAAGGGCATAAAATTCAAATTTGGTTATTTGAAAACGGTGTATATCTGGCAAAAAAAAATCAAAAACCCGCTCAAGGTTTAGTAAATCATGGCCAAATGCTTGAAGATTTAATTAACACTGGTGTTGAAGTAAAAGCCTGTATTGTTTGCGCAGAAGCCCGTGGAATATCATCTATAGAGTTAATTGATGGCGTCAAACTTGCAACAATACATGATTTGATAGAGTGGACCGCAAACAGTGACAAAGTAATTACTTTTTAAAAGTGACTTATTTTGAATGAGAGTTTAAATGTTAAAGGTAAAATGTGTCCAATACCTGTGGTGTTAACCAAGCAAAAACTAGCAAAAATGCAGTCAGGACAAATATTAGAAGTTACAGGCGAAGGCGAATTAGAGTTTGATAACATTCAGCGTTGGTTAAAAAACAATAATTACAAAATTGTTGAAGCAACAAAAACTGTCAATGAATTTAAAATATTAATATTGAATTTTTAAGGGTGAATTTTTAAGGGTGAATTTTTAAGGGTGAATTTTTAAGGGTGAATTTTTAAGGGTGAATTTTTAAGGGTGAATTTTTAAGGGTGA
>JGI24702J35022_10001491_pt1 | contig 14539 bp, 10 predicted proteins | sample TergutTh196P4_FD_35022 | JGI IMG/M metagenome (IMG submission 35022)
AATCCGCGAAAAATAATTTATGCAGACGAGCGGGAAGGTATGCGGGTGCAAGATATTTGGGAGTTCAAAGACCCGCAATACCCCGATTATCCGACTGAAAAAAACGCCGAAATGTTGGATTTAATTGTAAAAACTTCTTCAAATGAAAAATCTATTGTGTTGGATTGTTTTTGTGGTAGCGGAACAACGTTGAAATCGGCACAAACAAACAATCGTAATTGGATAGGAATTGATAAATCGGATTTGGCAATAAAAGCGACAATAAATAGGTTAAAATCAGTAGAAAAAGATTTGTTTTTGCCAAAATCGGAATATGAATTTATTGAATTTAATCAATTCCAACACATACCAGATTTTCGTCAATCCTTAATGGAAAAACGGCATATTAAATCTGATTCTTTAGAACAAGTGAGCGTATATGCGTAATTTTTTTATGAAATACATTTTTATTATAATCTTCTTTATTTTTCCTTTCGCTGTTTGGTCGCAATGCCCTTTTGGAAACGGTTCGCGGGTGGAATGCAGGTATGGTTGCGATAATTACACCGATAAGGACGGCGACGGCTATTGCGATTATTCCCGCGTTTTAACCGAAAAAACAAACGATACCGCTGTTGCGGAAACTGCCGCAAGCCCCGCACCGACAAGGCAAAAAGAAAAAAATCGAAATCCCGCCTCTTCAGAAGTCGCACAACCAATGGAAGAATCCCAAAAAACAAGCGATACTGTTTTTAATAATGCGGAAACTTGTGAGGAAAAAACCTCGGCGATAATGGAAACTCCCGTCAAAAAACCGTACCGTCTTGTTTTGATTTCGGCACTGACGCTGGGAGGATATTTTTTTACTTTTCTGCTCTCCCGTTTGGGAATATTGCATAAAATCTACCATCGGCGGATATGGAATGTATTGTTGCTGCTTACGGCTGCTGTATCTTGTTTGTTTGGCTTTTTTCTGGTGATGCAGTTAAATTACGGACTTTTCCCCGATTATTATCGCTCCATACTGACTTGGCACGTGGAATGCGGCATCGCAATGACCATCATCTCCGTTTTTCACGTAATTTGGCATTTTTCATACTACAAACGTTTGTTTACGCCCGCAAAGAAAGAGAAAAAGAATGCAACAGACAAATTTTTCAACCGTTATATTCACAAAAGAAAACATTAATTTAATGGAATACGAAAACCCCAAGATATGCAATTATTGTACAAAGTCTATAAATCGGAATATAAACTCTATCATAAAATTAGCAAGATAAAAGCAAAAAACAATAAAAAATGAATAGAAAAATAAAAACAATAACGCTATTGTTGTGTCTGTTGTTTTACTCGTGCAATAAGAAGTTGGAGTTTTATCCTTTGTATCCGCCCGAAACTTACGCAGATAAAGTTGAATGTCGAGGTAGGACTATATGTGATAGTTTAAGGGTTGACTATATTTCAGTAAAAAACCTTAACATAAACAATCCCTTGCATTTACAAGAAGTAGATAGTTTTGTCGCTAAATATATAGCAGAAAACTATGCTGAATATAGTATTTACCAAATTAGAATTTTGAAATACAAAAAGATAATGCGAAATGTTTGTGAAGACGGCTGGGGAAGCGGCAAGTGGTATTCAATGTGGTATTCGGAATATGGACAATTGTGTTATTCATGGAAATATGGAGAATTTGTTAAAAGGTTAAATATATCCGAATTTGATGAGTTTCTTAAAAAAGAATATCCCAAATAACAACTTAATACAGAAGTATATACTACTGAACATTAGGGTACGAACATAGTCTGAACTGTGATTTATTTGATTTTTCTGAAAACTAACTCCCTTAACTCCTATTAAAAATAGTGTATCTTTGCAAAAAATGAAAAACTTGCATTAAAATAAATACACGAATGATTACATTTTTTCAAAAAGACGGAGTTGTTTATGCGGTGGAGAGCGGTTGTGAGATTGGGGTAGAGAATGAAATGAAGTTATCTTGGCTGTTTTCCGATGCTTCAAAGGTGGAGAGTGCAGAGGTGGAAGGCGTTTTTATAGGAAACCGCCGCGAGATGGTTAGTCCGTGGAGTACCAATGCGGTGGAAATCACCCGCAATATGGGATTAAAGGGCATCACCCGCATTGAGATGTTTGTCCGCTCAGAAGGCGAGGCTGACCCAATGTTGCAAGAAGTTTACCACAATCTTACGCAAGATATTTTCCTGCAAAAATGCGAGCCTGAACCCATTCGCTATATTGACGATTTACGGGAATACACCCAAAGCGAAGGTTTGGCGTTGAGCGAAGAAGAGGTTTGTTATTTGGAGTCGCTTTCTCACAAATTAAAACGCAAACTTACTGATTCAGAAGTATTTGGATTTTCGCAGGTCAATTCCGAACATTGTCGGCACAAGATATTCAACGGCGATTTCGTTATAGATGGGCAAACTATGCCGTCTTCCTTGTTTGGATTGATTAAAAAAACGTCAAAGGAACACCCTAACCGCTTGGTTTCGGCGTATAAAGATAATGTAGCATTCGTGGAAGGACCTGCGGCGGAGCAGTTTTCCCCCGCCCGACACGACCAAGCCGATTTTTTTCACACCCGCAACATCGAAACCGTACTGTCGTTGAAAGCGGAAACGCATAATTTTCCGACTACGGTGGAGCCTTTCAACGGGGCAGCAACGGGTTCGGGCGGTGAAATCCGTGACCGCATGGCAGGCGGCATCGGCAGCATTCCCATGGCGGGAACGGCGGTATATATGACTTCCTACCCGCGTTTGTCCGACGGCAANGCGTGGGAAGAAAATTGCATTCCCCGCAAATGGTTGTACCAATCTCCCGCCGAAATTTTGATAAAAGCCTCCAATGGTGCGAGTGATTTCGGCAATAAGTTCGGGCAACCGCTCATTTGCGGTTCGCTGTTTACCTTTGAACATCAGGAAAACAACAAGTCGTTCGGCTTCGATAAGGTGATTATGCTGGCAGGCGGGATTGGTCATGCCAACAAAAAACATGCACTCAAAAAAGATGCCGAAACGGGCAACAATGTGGTTGTTTTGGGCGGTGATAATTATCGGATTGGCATGGGCGGAGGTGCGGTCTCTTCGGTGGCGACGGGCGAGTTCTCCAAATCTATTGAGTTAAATGCCGTGCAGCGTTCCAACCCTGAAATGCAAAAGCGGGTTTTCAACGCCATTCGTGCGATGGCGGAGATGGACGAAAATCCGATTGTATCCATTCACGACCACGGAGCGGGCGGACACCTGAATTGTTTGTCGGAACTGCTTGAAACAACGGGCGGAAACATCGAAATTGACAGACTTCCCATAGGCGATAAAACGCTGTCGGCGAAAGAGATTATCGGCAACGAATCGCAGGAAAGAATGGGTTTATTGCTCAAAGACAAGGATATAAACCTGTTGCAACAAATTGCCGAGCGGGAATGTGCGCCGATGTACGTAGTCGGAAAAGCAACGGGAGATAAACGTTTGCAGTTCCAACAGTCTGATACAGAGATATATCCTATTGATTTGGGTATCGAAGACCTTTTCGGCAATCCGCCCAAAACGGTGATGAACGACAGCACGGTAATTGAAAACTTCAAGCCGATTTAACATCGTTTAGGCAAAATAAAATTCCATTTGAAAGTGTATCTTTGCATTTCCCTTAAATGCTTTTTTGTTCATAGACCGTCCTTCATTGGACGGTCTTTATTTAGAAAAAAGTGTATCTTTGCAGAAAATTTTAATTTTGGTTCATTTTTGACTGTCCAGCAATGGACAGTCTTTTTTAGAGAAAGATTATGCCAGAAAACAGGTTGGAAATAGCGTTTGTAGAGCAAACGAGGCAAGATGCAATGCAGGGCGATGCGGGAATTATCCCGCTTCAAACGGAGGTTGAGGCGGAAAATATGTATCAGGAGGCGGTACCCGAAGTGATACCTGTGTTGCCGTTGCGAAATGCGGTGATGTATCCCGGCATCATTATGCCCATCACGGTGAGCAGAAAAAAGTCTATTGATTTGGTGGAAACCGCCTACCGAAATAAACAGTTCATCGGTATTATCACGCAGTCGGACAACAAGGCGGAAGAGCCGCAGGATAAGGATTTGTACCGCGTGGGGACGTTGTCGCGGGTGGTCAAGTTGTTGGAAATGTCGGACGGGGTGAAATCGGTTGTCGTACAGGGGGTAAAGCCGTTTAGACTGCTGAATGTGCATGCTTATGAGCCTTATATGCAGGGACATACGCAGGATTATCCCACAAACGATTTTGATGCGAAAATTCTTAATTCAAAGGATTTTAACAATATCATCGCTTCCTTGGTTGAAGTAACGAGCAAATACATCAATATTAGCCTCAATTATTTTTCGACCGATGCCCTTTATGCGTTGAAAAGCATCAACAACAGGGTATTTTTGTTGAATTTTATTGCGTCCAATTTGCAGGTGGAAATTGCCGAGAAACAGCGTATTTTGGAAATTTCCGACATAAGCGAGAGGGCGTCCGTCATCTTGAACGAGCAAAGCAAAATGCTTCAAATGGCACAGTTGAACGCACAAATGCAGAAAAAGACGTCTGTAGAGTTGGATAAACAGCAGAGGGAATATTTTTTGAACCAGCAGATTAAGGCAATTCAAGAGGAATTGGGCAATGCGGGTGTGGCAAACGCTGTCAATGAATTGAAAAAGAAAGGCGAAGCAAAGAAGTGGGACGAAAAAACAAAAGATATTTTTGAGCGGGAAATACAACGTTTGCAGCGTTTGCACCAGATGTCTCCCGATTACACCACGCAGTTGAATTACTTGGAACTTTTGGTTGAGTTGCCGTGGTACGAATATACCGAAGATAATCTTGTTTTGACAGAGGTACAAAAGATTTTGGAAGAAGACCATTTCGGATTGGAAAAAATTAAAAAGCGGATTGTGGAATATTTAGCGGTATTGAAGTTGCGGAAAGATATGAAATCGCCGATTTTATGTTTTGTTGGACCGCCGGGCGTGGGGAAAACTTCGCTTGGAAAATCGGTAGCCCGTGCCATGAACCGCAAATATATCCGCATGTCGTTGGGCGGTATGCGGGACGAATCGGAAATACGCGGACACAGAAAAACCTATATCGGTGCGATGCCGGGGCGGATTATGCAAAGTCTTCGGCGGGCGGGTTCGGCAAATCCTGTATTTGTTTTGGACGAAATTGATAAATTGTTGGGTATGAATATTCAAGGCGACCCGTCGGCTGCTATGCTGGAAGTGTTAGACCCTGAACAAAATACTACTTTTTACGATAATTATTTGGAGACGACTTTCGATTTGTCGCGGGTGCTGTTTATCGCAACGGCAAACACCATCAGCACCATTCACCCCGCATTGGTGGACAGAATGGAGGTGATAGAATTGAGCAGTTATTTGCAGGCTGAAAAAGTAAATATTGCCAAACGGCATCTTATCCCGCGTCAAATTACGGAACACGGCTTGCAGGACAAACAACTTTCCTTCCCCGACGAGGTTATCGAGCAGATAATTTCGGATTATACGCGGGAGGCGGGCGTCCGCATCTTGGAAAAACAGTTGGCGAAGGTGATTCGGCACAAGGCTTTTCAAATCGTAAACGGAAATACCGTTTCGGGAACGATAGACGCAAGCGAACTGCCTGAAATTCTGGGCGTTCCGCTTTACAAAAAAGAAAGAGATTTGAACTCGGTTGTCAACGGCGTTGCCATCGGATTGGCGTGGACGCCCGTAGGCGGCGACATCTTATTTATCGAAACCGCCGTATCGGAAGGCAAGGGCAACCTAACCCTGACGGGAAATTTGGGAGACGTAATGAAAGAATCGGCAACCATCGCCTACGAATACATCAAAGTACACGCAAAAAATTTCGACCTCGCAGTGGAAGACTTAAAAGATAAAGACGTCTATATCCATATCCCCGAAGGTGCAACGCCCAAAGACGGTCCTTCGGCAGGGATTACCATATTAACCGCCTTATTGTCAACGCTTTTGAATAAGCCTATCCGCGAAAACATGGCAATGACGGGAGAAATTACTTTGCGGGGGAAAATTACGCCTGTCGGGGGGATAAAAGAAAAGATTTTAGCCGCCAAACAAGCCAAAATCAGAACCATTGTTCTGCCCCTCGCCAACAAAAAAGACATCGAAGATATTGAAAAAGAATACGTTGAAGGGTTGGAATTTCACTATTTCGACAATATGACCGACGCACTGAAATTTAATTTTAAGATGTGAGGGGAAGGTTTTTCTGCTCCCTTAGGACACCGCCAGCTTCAACCGCTGCTTAAACTCCAACAAATGAGGATTTTCTTTGCATAGGTGGATAAATTTCTCGTCGGGATTGCTTCTGTCCACTGTTTTTTCTCGGACGATTTTCGTTATTTGCATTTCCAAATCATAGGAATTTCCCGTTTTTGCGTACAAATTTTGCAATAACAACGCCTGTATCTGCTTGATTTCATTTTTTTGGATTTCAGAGGCAACTTCAAATTCAATTTTGTAATCATCAGTGGGCGAGGGAGTTAGTTTTAACAACGCCACCTCAGCCATTTTTGACATTCCGCAGGAATTTCTTACGCATTCGTCCCAACATTCTTTGGAAAATTCCACCAAATTATTTGCTGTTTCGGTAGATTTTTCTTCGTTTTCTTCGGGAGTTTTTGGTAAAACTTCTTCGGTAACGCTCTCTTTTTCAGTTGGTTGCGTATGTTTTTCAATCGTTGCCTTGACGGGAGTTGTACGCATATTGGCAGGCAATAATGCAGGCTTTTGAAACGAGATTGGCGTCTCTTTTCTTTCGGTCTGCACTGCTGGACTTGCTTTTGGGGGTTCGTCTTCTACGACCTCACGATTGCCTGACCTTGACTTTTTGAATAAGGTTGCACGCCTGCAATAGTGCAACTTCAACGTGCAGCCGCCTGTTGTTTGCCGTTTTGTAGCCCGCATCGCACTTGGTAAACAAGACCAACATATTTAACAATACGGCATCTGGAATTTCCTGTGCCTGTGCTGCGAAAGTCTGTTTTACTGCATCGCTCACTTCCATCAATCGAACGGTGGAAGGCGTTTTGCACATAGACAAATTACGCAAATGTTCGTTCAATCCGCTCAGAAAATGCTGACCGTCAAAGCCTTTATCCAAAATTTCATCGTAAAGCAAAAGCGTTTCCGCTGTGTTTTCTTTCAAAATATGGTCAATCATCTTGAAAAAATAATCATAATCCAAGATGTTTAAATTTTCAATAACGTTGGCGTAAGTCAGATTTCCGCCCGAAAAACTAACAATTTGGTCGAACATAGATAAAGAATCCCGCAATCCGCCCTCTGCCTTTTGAGCGATAATATGCAAAGCCGATTCTTCGTATGGTATCGTTTCATTTTCCGCCACGTAAGCCAAATGTTTGGCAATATCTTCCGTTTTAATCCGCTTAAAATCAAATATTTGACAACGGGAAAGGATAGTCGGAATGATTTTGTGTTTTTCGGTTGTGGCTAAAATAAATTTAGCGTAAGCGGGTGGTTCTTCCAGCGTTTTCAGAAAAGCGTTGAACGCAGCAGAAGACAACATGTGCACCTCGTCAATGATATATACCTTATATTTAACGCCTTGCGGCGGAATACGCACCTGTTCCACCAATCGCCGCATATCGTCCACGCCGCTGTTGGAGGCAGCGTCCAATTCAAAAATATTAAACGATGCCGAGGCGTTGAACGACAAACAGGAATCGCATTCATTGCAGGCTTCTCCCTCCGAAGTACGATTTTGACAGTTGATGGTTTTGGCAAAAATACGGGCGCAGGTCGTTTTTCCCACTCCCCGCGGACCGCAGAACAAAAAGGCTTGTGCGATTTGTTGCTGCAGAATAGAATTTTTCAAAGTCGTTGTTATAGCGTTTTGCCCTATAACCGACTTGAACGTTTGCGGTCTATATTTTCGTGCTGATACAATGAAATTGTCCATAAAATTAGTTTGCTTATACTTGTGAAACGTGCAAAAGAGGGAAAAATTGTGTAAGCGGGTTATGTTTTTTAAGTTAACGGTTTAGTTCTATTTTCAATATTTCATAAATTTCTTGCCACGATTTTTTATAAAATTTAGTGTCTTCGTCTATCAATTGAGAATATGTTTTTGAATTAAAGTAAGCATCAATTGCTTGAAAATCGGTCATTTCAAAATCTGCAATAAGTGATTGTGTTATAGCATCATCAATAGCCGTTTCGCTTAAATCCACTTGGTTGAATGGTTTTTTAATCATCTGCAATGATTTTTGCGTACAAAATGCAATTTGATGTGAATCTGAATGTTTAAATTTCAATTCTTCGAGAAATTTGGCTTTTGTGATGCCGCCCGCTAAATATACTTCTATCCGCGCTGCAATATCATCGTTTGCAACAGGACCTTCAACAATATCATAGTCGTGCAGGTTTTTAGTTGTATCGTTTTGCCTGTTCATTACCACAAAATCAAGCCATTTTTCCGAATAGCCCGCAAATCGTAAAGTTTTGAAATAATCGCCAATAAAAGCACTTTCAAAAAAAATATACTCATTGATAATTCCTTTGGTTTTGTGTTGTTTTCCTCTGCGTGTTGCCCAATATTCCGCTTGTTTGTAAAGATTTGTTACGTAAAATCCGCGTCCAAAATCGCGGGCTAACTCGCCTTTAAACAAATCTATTTTATCTATTTCGGTGTAACTTCCATGATAAATTTTCATTTTGCGGGACCTCCATTTTCGTAACAAATATCATACAAATCTCTAACCGCATATAACGGATTATCAGTGTGTAATGCCCACCAATTCTCAAACAAAAAATCAAGTCCGCCATAAGTTTTCAAATAGCGGTATGCTGTTTGCTTGTTTATCTTATAAGCACGTGCAAACTCAGGAATAATAAAAGAAATAAATCTTATTTTACTCCTTTTTTCGTTGTCCTTTATTATATCTGTCATCATAAACCCTTTTTTGCAAAGATACACTTTTTTCTTTTTGTCAAGTTGCGTATGTTTTTCAATTATATTTGCTAATTTTCGGACGAAATTTCAACAGTCACTGAGTTGCCAACAGGCGTAATTTTTATTGAATTTAAACTTTTTTCAACCCTATTTATAAAATCTGTACAGTCTGCCGCCATACAGAGAAATTTAAGTTCAACGGGATATTTATTAGATTCTGTTGTTAAAGACAGGAATATTACCTTCCTATCACCGCTTTCGACTTTATAATGAACGTATTTTGAGTCATAGATGCCTCCTATTACAATAAAATCGCGACCTTGTATTGTTTTTATTCCTTTCAAAAATATATCCACATCAGGATAACATTCCAGATAATTTTTTACCTCATCTTCCACTAATTTATCGTCAATTTTGGGCATCGTATCTCCACAAAAATCAGTATTTTTTTGCTGTATTATCGTAAGTTGGTACAGAGAATCAACAATCAAATAATAAAAATAAAAAGTACCTGTTTCTTGCGGTAAACTATATTTTTTATTTGCAAATCGAAATTTTTCAAAATGGCCACAGTTGTTATCCCCCCGATGTGTCCAAGAATAAAGTGTATCAAATTCGGGGGGAAGGCTAATTGTCAACAAGCCCAAATTGTTTTTCAACTCAATCGTGTGTTCAATATAATCCTCAGGAACAGGGTTTGGAACAGTGCGGTTGCACGCATAGATTGTAACGAAAATAATTCCTGTAAGTAAAAAAAGTCGTTTCATATAATTTTTGCTAATGTTTTGATGAAATGCAAAGATACACTTTATTTCACATTTTCCCTTACAAATTCCAACGGCATGCCTTGCGGGGAGTGGGTGAACTGTCCGTTATCGTAAGCAAGTTCTCCGTTTACAAAGGTTTTTTCGATGCGGGAATGCAAAATCTTTCCCTCAAAAGGCGACCAACCGCATTTATAATAAATGGTTTCGGGTTCTATTTTCGTTTCGGTGTTCAAATCAACCAAAACCAAATCAGCGAAAAATCCCTCTTTGATAAATCCTCTTTCTTTTACGTTGAAAATTTGTGCGGGTGCATGGCACATTCTCTCTACAAGCGTTTCTATGGACAATTTTTTCTCATGGCAAAACTCCAACATCAACGGCAAAATGTGTGCCGCCATCGGCAAGCCCGAAGGTGCGAGCGAATAGGGATTGTTCTTTTCTTCTGCGGTATGCGGTGCGTGGTCGGAGGCGATGCTTGCTATTTTCCCCGAAATTACCGCCTGCAACAATGCCTCTCTATCGCTCGCATTTTTTATGGACGGATTGCATTTCATACGAGTCCCCAATCTCTGATAATCGGTTTTGTCTAAACAAAGGTAGGAAACACAAGCCTCCGCCGTGATTTTTGGGTAGGATTGGGAAAAAAGTTCCAATTCTTTGGCGGTGGAAAGATGCAAAACGTGCAATTGCGTTCCGTATTTTTGTGCCAACGCAACCGCTTTTTGCGTGGAAAGAAAACAAGCCTCTTCCGAGCGGATTTCAGCGTGCTGCTCTATGGGAATATGCTCTCCGTAGGCTCGTTTCGCCTGCTGCATATTCGATTTGATAATATGTCCATCTTCGCAATGAACGGCAATCGGTATGTTTTTCAGCCGAAAAATATCTTCCAATGCCGCCTCTTTCTCAACCAGCAAATTGCCTGTGGACGCCCCCATAAACAATTTTATCCCGCAAATTGTGCGGTCAATCTTTTTGAGTTCGTCCAAATTATTGTCCGATGCCCCCAAATAGAATGAATAGTTGGTAAACATATTCTTTTTTGCCAATCGAAGACGTTCTTTGCAGCGTTCAACCGTTGTAGTCGGCGGGATTACGTTAGGCATATCCATTACAGAGGTTACTCCTCCTGCTGCTGCTGCCCGACTTTCGGAAAACAAATCCCCCTTGTAAGTCAAGCCCGGTTCGCGGAAATGGACGTGTGCATCAATCACTCCCGGCAACAAATACTTACCCGTTGCGTCAATAAAAACAGCATCATTTCCAGATTGTACATCAGCAACGGGATTGCAATTTTTGCATATTTTTGCAATCCTGCCGTTTTGCACCAACACGTCCGCACAAAAAACCTCCAACTCATTCACCACAAACGCATTGTGAATGAAATAATTACTTTCTGATTTCATTTTTTTGCTGATTTATTGTTGTTTTGTCAAACTATAAAACTATTGTTTCACCACCTTAAACACTTTCCCGTTTACTTTAAGGAAATACAACCCGTTCGCCAAATGGGAAATGTCAATTTCAATCTCTTCATTAGGCAAAACATATTTTGCCCCTACGCTGTACTGTTTTCCGACAACATCAAAAATTTGTACAGACGTTGCGTGCAACGTCTCAGCACACGTAATATGCAATTTCCCTGTGGTTGGATTTGGTTTTACCGTTATTTCTCCCTTTTTCTCTGCTGATTGCGGGATATTTAGCGGGTCGTCTGCGGTTTTGGCGTTTTGGTTGTCTTGTCCCTTTATATCCAATGTATTATTGTATTCCGAACCGTTTTGCATAATGGAACTGCTGTTGTCATACGAACAAACACAGGCGGAATGTACCGCAAAAGTATAAGAATAATAGTCTGACCAATTAACAACAACCATTTCTCCCAAAGAATAGGCTTTGATTGCAACAAAATCATCGTTGGAAGACAAACGCACCAATTCTGTTATTAAATGAGAGGGAAATTCTTCATCTTCTTCTAAATCAAGAGCATAGATTTCCTGTGCTACTTGGAAATAATCCCAATAATTCTCGTACGATTCTAAATCCAATTCCGAAAACTTTGCAGGCATTGCCTCTAAAATTTCTTCTGCCTCTTCAAATTCACCCAAAGAAATATAGGTTTCGATTAGCAAATATTCAGATTCTATTGTATTAAATCTGCCTATCCAAGTTCGGTATTGAGCCATATCAAGACCTGCCGTATCGCTTGCAAGTAAATCCAAAGCAGTGTAACAAATATTGTCCATGTATTGCTTCAAATTGGTAAGTTCGTAGTACAAAACTATCTGTTTTTCCAAATCGGTTACTGGAAGTTCTCCGTTTATTGTGATTATAAAATCATTACCAGTAACAGTCATTTCCAGTTGCTCTACAATAGCCTGTACTGTGGGGGAATTCCAATCTATAACAATAATATCATCATCGTTATCATCTTTCTTTGTATCATATATTCCTGCAGCCGTTATATAGGAACTATTCAAACTAACTAAATATTCCTCAGGAAGCGTTGTATAATAGTCTTCTCCTCCATAGCCGATAGAAGAGCAATGAAATTCTCTAACACTTAGTCGGTTAACTTTACCCTGCCAATTATACGGATTATGTGAGGCGTTATCTACCCAATATAGATATGTAAAAGCACTTCCTTTGTTTGTTATATTGCTAAAATTTGTTTGCAAAAATACATTCCCTGTTGCCCATGGACTTTTTTCTCCCGACTGAATAAACCGAATACTGCTATTTTCCTCTATTGCCATATCCGTGCCGCCATTATACATAAAATTATTGCATTGATAGACAAGACCTTGCGAGTTTTCGTCTGTAGTGCCGTTGCCATTATCCCCTATTGCCAAACAGGCTGTACATAAGTTGTTAAAACTGTTATTTTTGATAAAATTGTTTACCGCTCCTGTATTGTATGTAATTATAGCCGTACCTTTGCCGCTCCCTAACGGCTGTAATCCTAATTCTGCAAAATTATTATTTTCTATTCTATAGAACGGAGTTCCCATTAGATATATGCCTACTGTAAAAGAAAAAACTTGAGAAAAAACATCAAATTGGCTGTTTTCTACGGTTAATCGGTTTGACCCTACCGCCATTATTCCGATATGATTATTGTTAAAATTGCTTGCATAAATAGAAAGTGCATTTGAATTTTGCAACCAAATAGCATAATAAAGTCTTGAAAATTCACACCCGCTGCCCTGCATGAAAGTGACAGAAGATTCTCCTATTATAATATTGGAATTATTAGCATAAATACCAATAGGGGCTATTGACAAAGAAGGCTCAGGCACCAGCAGCATGTTGCTTAAAAACTTACAATTTGTAAATTTAATCCCATTAACTCCCTGCAATTCTACCATTGTTTCCTGATATCCCATGGGGCTGAGAGGCTGATTTATTTCAAATACACAATTTTTGAAGTAACTCCTATTGAAGTAAATCACACCATTTGAATAGTTGATATAAGGGGAAAAATAGACGGATTGTTTGTTGTTGATAAAATGGGCATCGTCTTCTGCATAAATAATGCCGCCGCTCTCAACACGAATTCCGCAAACCGCATCTCTTATTTCCGCACCATTCTTTAATTCCACAACCCCCTGCAGACTATCTATTTGCGGAGCATTATCATCTCCCATAACAACAATGCCTTCCCACAAATATCCATCACAAGCAGAGGTCAGAGTGCCGCCGTCTATAATAAGTTTGGCAGTAGGTTTAACAATGATTTTCGTATTTGGAGCACAATAAACAGTGGTATTGATTGTTAGCACAACACCCGAATCTATAACAAGAGTACCCATTATGGTTGTTGGCGTACTTATTAGCGTATCTTCCGATAATGTGCGGGAAAAAACAGAAGAATCTGCCAATCCATGTTCCCGAAAACGCTCATATATTTGGCACAAATGAACACCCTCGTACAAGTGTATATCTGCTTGCATAAATGCCGCAGCAGCAAAAAGCAAGGTGGGAGTCTTTCCCCAAATATAGTGCATTTCCAAAAACAGCATATCCGTAGTATCCCTGCCCAAATCTTCCCAAATTTTCATAAGTGCTGAACTCAATATCAGGCTGTTGTCATAAGGCGTCTGTATATCGTTTGTATCAAAAGAATAATCTGTCGGATATACCTTATTTTGACCTATCACGCGTACATGGTCTTCTCTCCCCGAACCATTCCATAAGAACAAGGTGTCCCAATAATTTGGATAAAGCGACCTCTTATAAGACGTTGCCCAATAATCGGAACAACCTTCTTCTACTGCTCTTTGTGCCACCATTATCGGAATTTCCCCATCTTTAAAAATATATTTGACTTTTGACCCAAAATTGCGTTGTATGGCATGAGCATATTCGTGCCAAATAACATCCGCGTCTTCGGCACCGGAAGGTATCCCATTAAATACTCCCAGTTTTATACAATTATAGACAAAATCGAAACTTGACTTATCTTCATTCTTACCTTCTGGATCCACTCTTAATTGTTTTAATTCGCAAGTGTCGGGAATATCATAACCCAATTCCAAAATTCGCCGAGCGGCTAAATCTACATGATAGTAAGCCATTACTGCTTTAAATTCCCGTTTTGCCCTTGTATATTGAAAACTGTCGGGGTCAGCTAATGCAGGTATGGGGTGTCCAAATGGATCTGATATATCTTCCACTACGCAATAGGGACCTTCCAACCAATACAGGCTGTCTCTAAATGTTAAATCCCTTAATGTTACTTCAAATAACTGACTATCCAAACAGGGAGTAGTTGCCCCATTGTTATGTGCGTAACAACCCTGATAAGAATTGTCGTAAGGCACG
>JGI24702J35022_10001493_pt1 | contig 14533 bp, 9 predicted proteins | sample TergutTh196P4_FD_35022 | JGI IMG/M metagenome (IMG submission 35022)
TTAATAAATGATAATCGACACCGGGTTGACTTTCCAACCGGCCGTAAGGAATCGTCAGGGTTTCTTTACTTAATGGCGGGGTAGACAGGGTTAACCGGCCTTGTCGGATGGTTTGTCCGTTGGCCTGCAACTGCCATCCTGCATCGAATTGATCCAATGATGTGAACGAATAGTGGTTTTGTATTTCCACCAATCCTGTTGCTTTATCCAATAACTTGATACTCACCGGCTGTCCCGATTTTTTGATTTGCCACATTTCGGGTTGAGGTGTTCTGTCAGGCCAAATAGCTCCGTACACGCGACTGCTGACTCCATAGCTAAAAAAAGCGCCCCGGTCGGTTACTTCCTCGAAGTCAAGCCATAACGATGCTTCCTTCTTTAACTGTTCCGAAGGATTTTCAAATTCGCCGACAGGAATCGCCCGATTGAAGATACAGGCTTCGTCGATAATGGCATCGGCCAAATAATCGCGCGTTTCCGAATCATGGATTTCTGCATTACGACCGATATTCACAGGAAAAGGAAAGTTTGTGATATTACCTGTAACCTGCTGCGTAGCTGCTAATTGGAAATCTATATACAGGTTCATTTCATTGCCGTCGTACATGGCGATTATATGATGCCATTGATTCGACCAATCGACAGGCAACTTGGCTTGTAATTGGTTGATTCTGTTTGTGTAGAGATAAAATTCAAGTGAGTCTTTGCCCGATTGTTTCAATCCATACTGGTAGGCTCCTTTGGTAATCAGCGTGCCCGATGAATAATTCAGTTCACGCGGATAGACCCATAAAGCCAATGTGAGTTGATTCGTTTCGATCTCGACAGATGGGCTTCGATAGACTTCGACCCATTGATCGTGTCCGTTCAGGTCGATTCCTTTGCTGCGGTATCCATTGGTTAAGCGGGCTTTGCCCATGATATGTGCCGGAACATGATTTGATGAAACATCTTTCAATTCTATAATTCGTTCTGTTATCCCCGGGCTGATATAATCCCAGATAGCGCCTCCGATCAGGCGGGGGTATTGACGGATCAGTTCCCAGTATTCGTCAAAACCGCCTCCTCCATTGCCTGCGACAGACACATATTCGTCCATAAAGGAGGGACGTGGGTCTACCTCTTCGGGTTCGAGTGCAAATTCCGTTTCCAACCGGAAAGGTGTCGGATACCTTGGTCCGATGATGTCTTCACATCGTTGTTTATCTGCATTTCCGCCATACATCCAAAAGCGGGTGGGATCCAAACGTTTCCCTTCAGCGATCACGGCGCAGATATTATCACCTTCGCCACTCTCATTGCCTGCACTCCAAAAGAGGATGGACGGATGATTGCGGTCGCGCAAGACCATTTTCCGTACGCGGTCTTCGTACATCGGTTTCCATTTTTCGTCATTTGACAGATATTCGGTTGCATGGGCTTCGTCGCCCGTCTCATCAATGATATAAATACCGTATTCGTCGGCTAATTCCAAGTATTTGTTATGCGGAGGATAATGCGAAGTACGGATACAATTCATATTAAACTGTTTCAGCAATTCAAAATCGCGGCGAATGGTGGCTTCATCCATGGCATGTCCCAGCTCAGGGTGTTGCATGTGGCTGTTAATACCGTGCAACTTAACCGGTTGGCCGTTCAGGTAGAGCGCCCGGTTACGGATTTCCGTTTGCTTCACGCCGATACGTCCTTTGATAACTTCTTCAGATTTATTATTATTAAGTAATTCAAAAACAAGGGTATAGAGATTGGGTGTTTCGGCTGTCCACAGTGCAGGTTGCATCATCGCGGCTGATAAATGCACCGTCTGTTTGGATTGTGGCGACAGGGTGAGTTTGTCGGATAATATGGTTTGCACCACAGCCTGTTTGTCATCATAGATAGTGACTTTAACTTCATATCCTTCTTTTGGTACCGGTGCGTAGTTCATCACATCTACATCCAAATTCAATCGGGCATTTATATATGCCTCATCCAACTTGGTAACGGCGTACCAATCAAACAGATGAACATCGGGAGTTGCATCCAGCCATACATCGCCGAAAATTCCTGCCAACCGCCAATAATCCTGGTCTTCCAAATAATAACCATCCGAGAATTTATGTACACGGACTGCGATGGTATTTTTTCCGGGTTTCAGGTAGGATGTAATATCATATTCGGCAGGTTCTTGTGCGCCCTGGTTATATCCTACCTCCTGTCCGTTGATCCAGATAAACGAAGCCGATGCGCATTTTTCAATCCTCAGGAAGACATGTTTGCCTTTCCACTGTGAAGGCAATGTAAAGGTGTGGCGATACAGTCCTGTCGGATTATATTCATGCGGGACAGCAGGCGGATTGGGACGAAACGAAAGTGATACATTCCGAAATAGCGGATCGCCGAATCCTGACATCTCCCAATTGCCGGGCACTTGTATCCGGCTCCATCGTCCATCATTATACCCTTCTTTGTAAAAATCCAACGGCGCCTCTTCCGGTTTGTTATAATAGGCGAATTTCCATTGACCGTTCAGTGACAATCGCTGCGCACCTTTTGAGGAGTCATTGAGTGCATCGTTCAATGACAGATAGGGTACCGAAGGCGTATGTCCTTCTTGCTGGTTTTCCTCAAATATCTCGACGTTTTCGATAAAACGGTATATGTTATCGTAACGTTGCGCAGCTATGTGAACGGAAAAGAATACGAAAAGAATTAGAGTCCACGAATTACACGAATTGACACGAATTTTATACATAAAACCTTAATTTTTTAATCCTTAAATCTATATTATTTATATGTTTGCACATTCGCTGCGTTATTTCGAGTAAAGCCCGCCCTGAGCGTAGTCGAAGGGTAATACATGGAGCGCCAGCGGAATGTATGAAGCGCCCGTCATGTCGAGCGAAGTCGAGACATCTGTTAGATACATTGCTTTAGCGACATACAGATTCCTCCACTTCGGTCGGAATGACGGAGGGTGAAAAGTATAGTATGAATAATGCATGTTAAATCCTTAAATCCTAATACCCCTCCTCACTCGCTTTGCCAAGTTTCAGGTAGTTTTGATACAACTGCTGATACAGATTATGGGCTTCTACGTTCGGATAGTAGGTGTTGGCGAATCCTGCGCCCATATTGTGTTGCGCTTCTTCAACTTTGGCATATACGCCGGCGGCAACAGCGGCAAACATGGCGGCGCCGAAAGCGCAGGCCTGTTCCGTTTGAGCCACCTTAATCGGCATACCCAATACATCGGCTAACGTCTGCATCACAAAAGGTGATTTCAACGAGATGCCTCCAATCCCGATTACTTCCTTGATCTCCAATCCGTTTTCCACAAACCGGTCGACAATCGCTTTCGAACCATACGCCGTAGCCTCAACCAATGCCCTGAAGATCAGGGGAGCCGAACTGCCCAACGTCAGTCCCGTAATGCTTCCGGTCAACAGCTGGTTGGCATCGGGTGTGCGGCGACCGTTCATCCAGTCGGTAGCCAATATGGCGCTTTCACTGACAGGTACCTTCTCCGCTTCCTCAGTCAATGCCGGAATAATCCGGTTCAGTGTTTCTTCAATCAATGCGGCTTTGGTCTTTTCGTCGATCAGCTGCGTCTTGCCGATAATGGTGGTAACCGGCCATTCGACAACCGATTTAAACCAGGCATACACATCGCCGAAAGCCGACTGGCCGGCTTCCAATCCGATCAAACCGGGCACAACAGAACCGTCAACCTGACCGCAAATGCCGGGTATCAACTTATCTCCCATCTCTTCGTAGGGAACGACCATGATATCACAAGTCGAAGTACCGATCACACGGACAAATGCGCCCGGTTTGATTTCAGCGCCCACAGCCCCGAAATGACAGTCGAAAGCGCCCACTGCCACAGCTACATCGGTGGTCAGACCTAATCTTTCCGCCCATTCCGCTGTCAGTGTACCGACTACTGTGTTGCTTGGCCAAGTATCGTTGTACAATCGTGCACGGTAACCGCTCAGCAGCGGGTCGAGTGCAGCCAGAAATTCTTCCGAAGGCAGTCCGTCCCACGAAGCATGCCACATCGCCTTGTGACCTGCTGCACAACGGCTGCGGAGCAAGGATTCCGGTTTGGTGTTGCCGGTAAGCAGGGCGGGCATCCAGTCGCAATGCTCCACCCACGAGTAAGCGGCATCACGGACAGCCTTATCTTCGCGCAAAACGTGCAATACCTTAGCCCAGACCCATTCGGACGAGTAGATACCTCCTTCATAAGCCGTATAATCTGTTTCCCATTCTTTGGCTAAATGATTGATCTCAGCGGCTTCATAAACAGCCGTATGGTCTTTCCAAAGCACAAACATGGCATTGGGATTGTCGGCAAATTCGGATAGCAGCGACAACGGCGTACCGTTGGCATCGGTCATCACAGGTGTGCTGCCGGTTGTATCGAACGCCATCCCCACCACATTTTCAGCTGTTCCGGCGGGGGATTTCGACAGCGCTTCCTGTACGGAAGCTACCAATGTGTCCAAATAATCGAGCGGGTGCTGGCGGTATTGATTGGCTTGCGGATTACAGTACTTACCCTCTTGCCAGCGAGGGTAATATTTGACGGACGATGCTATTTCATGTCCGTTGGCGGCATCAACAATCACGGCACGGCAAGAGTCTGTGCCGTAGTCTAATCCTATTACGTATTTCATTATTTTTGATTTTTTGCACGCAGATAACGCAGATTAGATGGATTTACGCAGATTAAGAAAAAAATCTGCGCCAATCTGCGTTTTATCTGCGTTATCTGCGTGCTAATTATTAACATGATCTAACGGTAAAACACCTCATTGACCTTTATTTCGAATTTAAAGTTATTGATTGTCGTATCCTTATCGATCGTCAACAGTTCAATCCCCGCCATATCGGCATAATCCTCCATAAACTCATTGGTGAGGGCGTAGGTAAATGCCGTGTGGTGTGTGCCGCCGGCAAGTATCCATGCGGCAGCGCCTATTTCGAGGTTTGGTTCGGGGATCCACAAGGCGCTCGCTACCGGCAGTTTGGGCAAGGCGGCTTCAGGTTCGATAACGGTTACGTTGTTTACAATCATGCGGAAACGGTTGCCCATATCCACGATGGTAGCTGCAAGTCCCTTGCCCGGATGTGCCACAAAGACCAACCGTGCAGGATCAGCTTTTCCGCCAATACCTAACGGATGAACTTCCAAACGCGGTTTTTCGGTGGTGATCTCGGGAGAGACTTCAAGCATGTGCGCTTGTAAGATGGCACTTTGGTCGCCTTTAAAATGGTAGGTATAATCCTCCATAAACGATGTACCGCCGGGCAATCCATGTGCCATTACCCATAATGTACGTACCAAAGCAGCAGTTTTCCAGTCGCCTTCGGCACCGAAACCATATCCCTCGGCCATCAGCCGTTGACATGCCAGCCCGGGCAGTTGGTTCAGCCCATGCAACGCGTTGAAGTTTGTTGTAAACGCTTTGGCGCCTTTGTCTTGCAGGAAACGGCGTAAGGCGATTTCTTCGCGGGCGGCTTCACGCACCTGTTGATGGTCTTTGGCGCCTTGCTTGCAGTTGTCCGCAATGATATACAGGCTTTCATATTGTGCAACCATTTCATCCACATCGCTTTCGGTCACCTTATCCTGATATTCCACCAAATCGCCTACACCATAGTAATCCACATGATACCCCAGACGCATCTCGGCTTCGAGGCGGTCGCCATCGGTCACGGCAACACAATTCATGTTATCGCCGAAGCGGACGATCAACATATCCTGTGCATCGTCCCAGGCAGCTGCTACGCGCATCCACACCGCGATTTTGTCTTGTACACCCGTATCGCTCCAATGCCCCACCACCACCTTGCGGTTCTTACGCATACGGCTTACGATATGCCCGAACTCACGGTCGCCATGCGCCGACTGGTTCAGATTCATAAAATCCATGTCAATCTCGCCCCATGGAATTTCCTTATTAAACTGCGTATGCAGGTGTAGCAGGGGCTTTTTGTAATCCTGCAAACCCTTGATCCACATCTTTGCCGGCGAAAACGTATGCATCCATGTGATCACACCGATACAACGACTGTCGTTATTGGCAGCGCTCAAGGTAGCGGCTATCTCCGCAGAGGAGTTTACCGTCCCTTTGTACACCACTTTCACAGGCAATCTGCCCGAATCATTTAATCCTTTGACTATCTCCGCCGAATGTGCATCAACGGCTACTACTGCATCACCGCCATAAAGCAACTGCGCCCCGGTGACAAACCATACTTCCAATTCTTTCATGACTTTACTTTTATAATTATTTATTTTCGATATTATTGTTTTTTAACCCATAATTTGCGTAAGTTGCATACGTAACTTATCTCTTCAATGTGATTAAAGTATACGAATAGCGCTGAAAAGTATAGCGGGCATTTCTTCCGCTAATGGTTACTTGTTTATGTTTGGGAACCACATTGTTCATATTTTCATACGTATTGTATTCGGTCAGATCGCAATCACCGATTGTAATGACTTCGGCCCTTGAACCAAACCGGAAATTATCAATATTGATTACTGCATCTTGGGGTTGATTCGACAAATTAACCACATAGATTGTCAACTCTGTTTTGGCATCATTAATTTTTGCAGTGACATCCAATATACTATCAACACTACTTATCGCATTCACCACGTTCGGCTTCCAGGTCTGCATCATCATCTGATCAATATGTGCCGAAGGTTGAAACCAGATCGTGTCAGCCGTATAATGTACGCGTCCCTGATCCCACATATAATTTAAACCGTGTGGTTGGAAGGTGTTGGCCGTACCAAGCATCTTAAAATGATCGCCGTAACGTTGCAATGTATTCCAATTGTGGGCATGGGCAAGACCGCGGTCCCAATCGCAACGTTGCCCATTCTCTTCCATATTGTGAAGATTCAATTTGAATCCGGGATGATCTTGTGCCAATGCCGTTTGAAGATTTATCCCCATTGAGTTCAAAAAACTATCTCCTCCATCTGCAAAATTGCGGGATCCACTGTAATGCGAGTCCCATGCGAGTTTGTCGCCTTTACCTTGTGTGATAAACCAACCTGCCAACTCGGAAGCTAACCGATAGGAGTTGGTAACCGATTGCATTTGTGTCAGTTGTTGTTGTAATTGAGTTATCTGTTGACGCGATTGGGGAGATTCCTGTAAATTAGCTATTTGTTTTTCAAGTTCTTGTATGTTTCTTTGCTGGGCATCTGTCAATTCACGCCTGTATCCATTGCCTCCAATATTGAGTGAAGTCATGATAGACATATCAGGATCAACTTCCCATGCTGCCAAAGCAAACTTTTTCACACATTCCACATAACTTGTCGAGATACTACGCTCATTATCTACTTGTATATACTTTAGGTTATATGGTTCAGGATGACCGTGTTGCGCACGTAATGCACCCCAGGAAGAGGTGACGGGGCCATTTACATATTCCACAAAATCACGGATTTCCTCATAAGTCTCATCCATGCTCATTCCAATGATTGCATACGCCCCGATGGCTTCGGCTGCCTGTAGCATCTCAATGAAACCGAAACTGTGGGTAGCATACAGATTGAAACCGTTGCGCAGGCTGGTACGGCGTTCATCAATCGGGCCAATCATTCTTTTCCAACGGTAGAGATAGGTGTCGTTGCCCACATCAACCATTGATCCATTATAACGGAACGCAGTGATACCCTGGCGTTTAAGTGCATCTGTAAACATGGTGCGAATCGGCCAGCCGCCCGGTACGCGTCCCCAAACGCCCGGTTGAAGGAACATGAATCCCAAGCGTACTTCTCCCGGACTTTTCAAAGACACCCCAATGCTCCCTTTCCCGGTGCTTCCGTTAGGAGTCAGTTCATACACCACTTTCTCATAGCTGCCGTCGCCTTTCAGATGAAACTTTTTCTCGGCCAAAAGAGTCCCGCTTTCATCGCGTAATGAAATATAAATATCCGTTTGCTCGTAAGCTTTAACGCGCAAGACACCATCATAAGACTTCCCTGCATCCAAACGGATACCTTGTTTATACAGACCGTGATTGGTAATACCGACATCGCCGCTGCCGCTCAGGAAGGTCAGCACCTGTGTCTGACGACCCATGTAGGCATCGTAATTACGCTCTAATGTATAACGATATTGAGGACTTCCTGAAGTCAGTTTATTCCAAAACTTGGATATCTGTTCATTCCCGTTTACGCGGTCGAGCATAACCTTCCGGATATTGTCCGGTAGTGAATCGAATGGCAGATAACGGCCATAAAAACCCCAACCTGAGATGATTTCCTTATTTCTCCCCAAGACATGGGCATAAAGGTCTTTCGAATAAACATCATATTTTTCGGTAATATTGTTCCATGTTATCCGGTTGTATATATTCGACTGAGAAATCAAATGAGGGATTCGCCTCTCATCCAAGAATACATATATCTTCGAATAATCCCTCGGACTTAGCTTAAGAAAATCCGGTTCAATGTTCTCTTCAAATGCTTCGCCATGAATTAATTGGCTGAACATACCCCCATTAGTCTGGTTATTCAGGTCTTCAATATTGGTGCCATTGAATAACTTCGTTACACTTGCGATTTTATTGCCGGCGTCAATGTTGATCCTGACAGGCTCACTCGTTTGGGAAAATAACATTCCACAGATAAAAAACGAGATTGATAATAATGAGATTTTCTTATTCATATTGTATTTTAATTATAAAGTTGTTGTACATAATTCATTTTTTATAAATTGCATCCTGATAATATTGCTATTCAGTATTGGATTCTTTTGCCCGCAAAACACTGTCTATCCTGAATTGGAGAAATGTTTCCATTTCGTCATCTTTGTCGGCCATATCGTACAGGTAATCTCCACGTTGATCCAATAACATGATGGTGTAATCAATTATAGCGTCAATAATAGGAAATATATTCCATATTGCAGAAGAAAAATTGTCCTTTGTCATCAGCGTATAAAAAAACACGGTTTGTTTATTGTTCAATAAAGCATCCAAATACTTGTACGGATCAACTTCTGCCGGAATTGATCGTGTTTTGGGATCCCAATATTGTGTCGTAATCAGTTCTTCGATTGTATTGATCCAGAAATAACAATCTGTTATTCTGATGATTAATTCCTTATCGGTCATTTTCTGAATCATTTCCGAACTTTGGAATATTTGCCATGCTGAAGTAGTTAATGGACTGAATTGTAATTCTGTCGTTTTGGAAACGTATTCTTTGATTGAATCAATGGGAAGAGATGACCAATCGCCATTCAGATCTAATATTTTTTTATAGACATAACTGTCTTCCAACATAATTCTTTGCTGTTCAATAAACCATGCTTTATTGGTATTCAACTCATTTCGAACTAAAATCAGTATCTCTCTTGTCTTTTTCTTTTCTTCGTGTTGCTGCCACAGCGCATTGACGCCAAAGGTAAGTAAAATACCGAGCATAACCCCCAACAGGTTCGTAAGAAAGCCGGTCCAAATTATATTATTTTTCATGATAATTATTCAGTTATTCAATTATTCAATTATTCAATTATTGCCCATAGTACGCCCCATCTCCATGTTTGCGAAAAAAATGTTTGTGAACAAGCAAGGGATTCATTGTCAACTGCGGATTGATGCTGTAAGCGTACAATGCCATTTGAGCCACCTGTTCAAGCACGACGGCATTGTGTACGGCTTCATCCGGATTTTTCCCCCAGGCAAAAGGCCCGTGATTCTTTACCAACACACCTGGAATATGTTCGGGATTCAGTTGCGCAAACCGTTCCACAATCACGGTTCCCGTTTCTCTCTCGTAAGCGCCTGTCACTTCGGCTTCGGTCATATCGCGGGTACAGGGAATGGCATCTCTGAAATAGTCGGCATGTGTGGTTCCGATATTCGGGATGTCGCGCCCTGCCTGTGCCCAGGCGGTAGCATACGTAGAGTGGGTATGCACAATGCCGCCGATAGTGGGAAAAGCCTTGTACAGTTCTAAGTGGGTAGGCGTGTCGGACGATGGTTTGAAGTGACCTTCCACTACTTTCCCGTCCAAATCAACCACCACCATATCATCAACCGTCATCACATCGTATGACACACCTGACGGTTTAATCGTCACCAACCCATTTTCACGGTCGATGCCACTCACATTACCCCAGGTGAAAATCACCAATCCGTGTTTCACCAGGTCAAGATTAGCCTTGAATACATCGGTTTTCAACATAATCTACGCACTTCGTATCGCAAAAGTAATATTTTTGTACACAACGACAAATTTTCTCCCAAAAATAAAACAATCACGCATCATGCCGCCCGTTCAATGATGGAAGCATCATCGGGACTTTTCTTCAAAAAGTCTTTGGAAACAGGATAGGCATCCATTTGGTTGGTATCGTAGGGTTGAAAAAACTGTTGTATGTCTGTTTGTTGAAGCGAAGGGTCAAGCCAGTATTCTTCGTCTTCCTTGCTGATTATTAACGGCATACGAAAAGGATTTTTGCCACCGTTGTGTATGCGGGCGCATAGTTCGTTAGCCGGAACGGTCAGAATCGTAAATGTCTGTATCGTTTCTTTCGTAACGGGATTGCCCCAAACTTCGTACATTCCTCCGATTGAAAAGATTTCCTCTTCTTTCAAAAAGATGTAATAGGGAATCGTTGATTTCCCTTGATGATGATATTCAAAATAGCCGGTAGCCGGAAACAGACATCGTCTTGCATAGATAGACAACCTGAATGAGGGCAGGTCGAAAATTGTTTCGCTTCGGGCATTCAACGTCATCTTCCTGATTCGCTGTGCTTCTTCCGGTGTTCTTGTCCAGGGCGGTATCAGCCCCCACCGTGCTACTTCAATGCTTGGACTATTGGTGATAATCGGACATGGAGGATGTGCAAATGCGGAAATCCTGTATTGTTCTTCGAGAATTTCCTTCGCGATCTCTATCACATCCGTTTTTCGTCCGAAACGATTGGCCAATACCAAAGCCCGTTTGCTGTTTGCAGTTGTAAAACACATATTTATATTGTTTTAGGGAAATCTTGTAATCGCGTCGTGTAACAGGGCGAAAGTCGCTCCTGCTTGATTTTCCAGGCATTACCGTCGCCCATGCAAGCAAATTTCAATGTATTTCTGCCATAGCGCTCGTTGACCCCGTCCAACACAGCCATCAGGCGTTGATGTTTTTTTCTGTCGACTGTATCAAACAAATTGCCTTGCACGGCATTGGCGGCACAAATATCCATCAACATCACACCGGCTTTTTTGTAGAGATACTTCGGGCGATATACCCTGTGGAGTCCGTCGAGTGCATAATGAATCAATTCCTGCGTTGAGTTAGTCGCAACAGGCAGATTCATAACGATATGCTGACTGTATTGCGATAAATCTTCACGAAACGGATTGGTGTCGATAAATACAAGCAACGCCGCAGCACACGATTTTTGTTTGCGAAGTTTGGCCGCTGCCATGGCCGTATAAGATGAAACAGCCTCGCCAATCGTTGTCACATCTTCAATCATCTTCCCGAACGAACGCGAAACCATAATAGATTGTTTGGGCGGTTGAACAGTCTCCATTTCGATACATGGCGTACCCAGCAATTCACGCCAGGTACGTTCGCCTGTTACCGTCATGTTTTTACGCACCCATGCTTGCGACAATTGGGTGAAATCATACGCCGTCTTGACGCCCAATGTCATAAGTCGCTTGGTATGTTGCCTTCCGATGCCCCATACATCGCCTATTTCAAACTTTTTCAATGCTTTAATCCGCTTTTCGTCGGTATCCATCATGCAGACATGCTTGTAACCGGCATATTTTTTGGCGTATTTGTTGGCTACCTTGGCTAAGGTTTTGGTCGGAGCCACACCGATGGAGACCGGTATGCCCGTACCCTGTTTGACGGTTTCGGCTATCTTCAGGCAATGTTCCTTCAAATCAATACGCTCATAACCACCAAAGTACAAAAAACTCTCATCAATCGAATAATCTTCGATATCGGGGCAGAACAGCGACAGTAATCCTTTCACACGCATCGACATATCGGCATACAACACAAAATTGGTGGAAAACACCTGTACATGATGTTTTTCGACAATGTCTTCTATCTCAAAAAAATTCGCTCCCATGGCAATGCCCAATTTCTTGGCTTCGTTGCTTCGTGCAATGGCGCATCCGTCGTTGTTGGACAATACAATGACAGGTTTTCCTTCGAGGCGTGAATCAAAAACGCGCTCACAGGAAACAAAAAAATTGTTACAATCAACCAAAGCGTACATTGGGGTAGAATTTTTTAATCACAAAAGTCAGCACCCCCCAACGGCGAAGTTCTTCTCCTTCACGAATGACGATGGGCTTAAATTTGGGATTTGAAGGGATCAACTCTACAAAACCATCACCATATTGAAGCCGCTTGAGTGTAAATTCGCCATCGATGGAAAAGACAAGTATCGAATTGTCATACGGTTCTTCCAACTTGTCGATTACCAATAAGTCGCCTTCGCTGATGCCGTCACCCGAAAGGCAGTCGCCACCTGCAATCAGACAAAATGTGGTTTCTTTGTGCCTGATCAACAACTTATTGAAGTCAATACCCTGCTCCATGTAATTATAAGCCTCCGAAGGAAATCCTGCGGAAATCGTACCATGATACGGCAATTCCAATTCCAATAATTCTTCGGCTAACGGAATCAGTTTGTTTAATGTCGAATTGATCATAAAGATGCCTGTTAATTTGAAATATACTTTTGTAATAAGGTCCTTATAGGCTTTATGGGCTTTAAGGGCTTTATTATTTGACAAAAATCTTAAAACTCCTGCCGCCGGCGACAACGATGTAAAAGCCGCCTTCGGAAAGGGCGATATATTCCCTGTCTGAAATGGCTATACATTTATATATATATAGACCGGAAAGGTTGAATACCTGCAAGGATTCACCGGGGTGTATACCGCTAACAAACACACCTCCATCTGCCGCATAAACTTTCAGTGCATCATCAGTTATTACTGCCGTACCTGTCGCCGGGTTTTTCGATCCAATCAATTCAGAATAACGGGCAATGACATGTTTGGTCTGGTTCAGTGTCAGCGCATTGTTTTCTTTGGCCATGCTACCGATCGCGACGCCATTGACGATAACCTCAGGATTGGAAAAATACGGTATCAACACCGAAGGATTCTTATCGGCAAAGCTGTTGCCGTCGTACGACATAACGGTATGAAGCCATTGGCCATCCTCATCCACGCCCCGCCAGGCGCTGGAGTAAATGAATATGCCGGGACCCGGAAATCGTTGCGGTAGTTGTTGCCAGTGATGATGCGCTCCCAGATTATGGCCTAATTCATGAATAAGGGTGGAACCGTAGGTTGAGCCGCCGATATTACAAACACTGAATCCAAAAGAAGCATCCGGTTTATTCAAATCATAATTCGGCAGGTATGCCCAGGCGCCCGTCATCGGCATCAGGACCACCAAGTCTGCTCCGTATTCGCGCCGCATTTCGTGCACTTCGTCCATGATACCATCGCCGTTATCACGAAAAGCCGTCAAATCCATATTGGCATCTGTCGATTCGGCATAATCGGTTTCGTATTTGCGAACCACCCTGAACGTAAGGTTTACTTCCGAATTGTCCAACACATGGTTGGCATATTGAAAAGCCAAACTGATGGCATTGTCAATGCTTGTAGCGTTTTTGTCCGCCCATTCCTTTGCTTTGACGGAATAAACAACCATCACATCGATGATGGTATGTTCATCAGGGTCTTCAATGGCACGAAGCTGAGGCAACCCTGTTTGTTGGGCAGGCTTCACGAAAGGAGGCATCGGCTGATCAGGAACTAAATTGGCCGAAAGAGAATACTGCGACAATACAGGTTGTCCTGCTAAATTGGCAATCCGGTAGTGTTTGTTAAGGGTTGGAATATCTGCACGCAAACTGATTCCGGCCTTGGAAACCGAGAGTATGCACGATGCAAAATCATAACCTGCGATACAGGCTGTTATCCCTAAAACGTTGTCATAATCAACCGTCACATCGGTGATAACCGCCTTGTATTGAATGTCTTCAAAGAGGTCGATCCATAAAGTATCACCTCGATTGGCTGTCGTCAGTTGCCGAAGCCGGGGATTGTAGTCGAAGGCGCGGCTTCTTTCAGCACCTTCTGGTCTGACAATATCGTTCGTTGACCGCAACGTCGTCGTATAATATCCATGATTGATATTGATAACTTCCCTGACCTGCTGTCCCCAACCATTGATGGCCATCAATAGACAAGTAGCCCATATTAAAAATTTTTGCCGTGTCATGATATCACTTCCTATTCGGGTACAAAAATAACGAATAAATTGTTGCATTAGCCTTTTTTTGTTTGCTGAAAATAAAATTCCTCCGTTCATCGGCATTTGTAATGCTGATGGTGTGAGCGTCGGCATTTGTAATGCCATTGCATCCTTCCGTTCATCGGCATTTGTAATGCCGATGGTGTGAGTGTCGGCATTTGTAATGCCATTACATCCTTCCGTTCATCGGCATTTGTAATGCCGATGGTG
>JGI24702J35022_10001494_pt1 | contig 14527 bp, 11 predicted proteins | sample TergutTh196P4_FD_35022 | JGI IMG/M metagenome (IMG submission 35022)
AGGCGAAGCCTGACGGGGTGGTTTCCCCTCCCGTGGAGGGGTGCCCGAAGGGCGGGGTGGTTTCGGCGAAGAGTTCGAGCGCCTGACGAGCGATGTCGATCCGGATGCGCATGGTTCAGGCCAACAGCGTGCGGACGCGCCGCGCGGCAAAAAAGGAAGAAAGCAACTCACCGCAGTCGAAGGCCAGCACGTCGCCCACGATGTCTGCATGGTGGTTCAGGCGGGACTCGGCGTAGAGATCGAGCACACTACCCGCCGCGCCGGTCTTGGGATCACGCGCGCCGAAAACGACACGCGCAATACGGGCATGGAACATGGCGCCGGTGCACATCGCGCACGGCTCCAGGGTCACGAACAACTCGCAACCCGGTAGACGATAGTTGCCGAGACGGGCTGCCGCATCCCGCAACGCGATGATTTCGGCGTGGGCCGTGGGGTCATGCGAGGTGATGGGTCGGTTGTAACCGCGCCCGACGATTTCGCCGTCGCACACCACGACCGCCCCCACAGGCACCTCTCCTGCCGCGCCCGCTTCCCGCGCGAGATCAAGCGCCTCGCGCATGAAACGTTCGTCATACGCCGTGTCGGCGCTGAGTTTGGTGTCGTTCCCGGATTGCACGGCGGCGTTCATCTCAGAGAAAAACGCACGCCGTTGCCCTCGCGTCCGTGCTCTCTGGCTTCTTCCTCGGTCAACGCACGCCGGAACAGGCGCTCCGGAGAGATGCCTCCCTGGTCGGTCAACCAGCGTTGTATGGCAGTTTCGCGCCGACCGGCGAGCGAGTCGACATCTTCCTGTTTGACGTCGATGGCCTCCAACAACAATTTTTCCATCTCCCTGACCGGCAGGCTCTTGGCAAAACCGACGAAATTGCGCGGTTTCTTGATCTTTGCCTGTCCGTACACCGCCTCGAGCAACGCGACGTACTCCTCGCTTTCCGGGTCGATCTCGTCCATCGGGGCGTTCGCGTCCATTTTCCTGCGCTTTTCAGCCATGACCATGTGGTGTAGCTTGTTGTATCGAATGCCTTCGGTGTCGCGCTGGGCATTGGCCTGGCCGGTGATGTCGAGTTTCAGGGACGAACGCTCTTCCAGCGATTTTGCGAGGTCGCGCAACTTTTCTTCCTGCGCCGCGCCAATCCTGAAACTGCCGGGATCGAAATCGAGTTGCGAGAGTTCTTCCCGCCCGAACAGGGCGAAAGGCGCGGTAATCGCCTTGCCGATGAGACCGGCAAAGGCGCGCATCACCAGGCCGAAAACGCTGAACTGGGGATCGTCGAGCGTGCCGCCGACCGGCAGGTGGATGTCGATTTCGCCGCGCGAGTTCTTCAGCAGCGACACCGCCAGCCGAACCGGCAGTTTGGTCGCCTCCGGGCTGTCGACGGCGTCCCCGAAGGTAAGCTGATCGAGAAACACGTGGTTCTCAGCCGAAAGCTTGCGATCTTCGATCCGGTAACTGAGGTTAGCCGAGAGTTTCCCCCGAGCGATGCCGTAGCCGATATAGCGCCCGGAATAGGTCGAGAGTCCGGGCAATTCAAAATCCTTGACTTCGGCATCGATGTTCAGTCGACGATCCTGACGGAAAGGATTGAATTCGCCCTTGATCGTCACCGGAGCCTCGCGCCCTACACTGGCTTGCAGATCGAGCTTCGCCATCGAGTCCTGTTCCGAAGCGAGGCCGGTGAGTTCGCCGGAAAGGCTCCCCAGGCGAACGTTGTAGTTCGGGCGGATGAAGCGATCCGTAAAGTCGATGTTGCTTTTCCGGACGACGATGCGGTCCACTTTCATGGACGGCGGCGGCTCGGCCATCGCAGCATTTTCCTCGTTTTTCGCGTTCTCGGCGTCATCCTCGGCATCGAGCGCCGGTTCTTCTCCCGGAGAACGCTGCACCTCGCGCAGGTTGAGTCTTCCCCTTTCATCGAGAATCAGGCGGGAAGCCAGCCCATCGACGGCAATCTCGCCAATGGCAAGCGCGAACGGTTCCAGATCGACCCTGGCCTTGCGTACCGCGAACTTGTCCCAACGCAGGAAATCCTGCTGGTTGGCGCGATCCAGGGAATTGAATTTACTGACCGTGAGATTGCCCGCAAGGGAGCCTCGCAGGCTTCCGCGGTGCTGCCGGAGATCCAGCCGCCCCCAGGCCGACAGCCTCCCCTCCCTGATGCCGAGTTGCGCGTGCGGCGCAATGTAAGGCTGCACCAAGGGCAACGGAAAGTTTTGCAGATTGACTTCGAGATTGGTTCGGAGGGGTTCGGGCACGAAAGACCCTTTCAGCGTGAGACTGCCATCCTTGCCGATGCGCCCTTGCAGCAGGTCGAGCTTGGCAGGCTTGGCCCCCTTTGCCGTCGTCAAATCGCTCAACTGCAATTCGGTAACATCTGCCGTTATCACCGCCGGTCGATCGCCGGTGGCGCGATCCTCGAAGCGGATCGACGATTTCGAAACGCTGGCCTTGTCCAGGGAAAGCGTCCAGGGAGATGAAACCTTGCCTTTGCTCGGGGTGGGCTTACCCGCCAGCGCCATGAAGTCGAAACGGCCATTGGCAAAACGGGTCGCGGCCAGCGCCACGCCTTGCGCGTTGATTTCCCCAATCCGAACCTGGCGTGTATCCGGCTGGATCACGGCATCGGCAAGGGTGAGCTTTCCAAGTCTGAGCAATTCACCCTTGCGCCCGGACAAGCCGAGCACGAATTCGGAAAGTTCGAGCTGTTTGATGTCGGCTTCAACCGACAATTCTTCCCCGGCATCCTTGTCGTTGTTCTGCGACGCAATCCGGTAGCGGAAAACGCCCCTGGCGCTTCCCTGGCGAATTTCGCCGCCGAAATCGGTGTAATATCGCCCGTAGAGCGCAGGTTGCAAACCCTCCACCGTCAGGTTGCCGTCGTACTCGAAAGGCTTCAGGCGCAAGCGATCCTGATGGCTGAATCTTTCGCCCGAAGCGGTCGTGTAATCGAGACGGATGACTGCTGGAACCTGCCCGCTGGAGGCCAGATCGCGTAAATCGAGGCTGATGCCCTCCAGCCGACTGCTGAATCCGCCCGCCACGGCACGATCATTAAAGCGTATCAGCCCGGCACGGATACTCGCCGAGGAGAGCAGAAAATCCAGTGGAGACTCTGCGCCGGTCGAGTCCTGCGCCCTTGCCGTTTTCGTCGTTTTCGTCGCGCCCGGCGCAGGCGCGCCCGCAGGCCGCAGACTTTCCACGTTGAAACTGCCGTCGGGTTCGCGGATGAGATCGAATTCGGGCCGCTGCATGCGCAACTTGCTGAAGTAGTAGCGCCCGGAAAGCGGTTGAATATCCGCCAGTTCGACTTCCAGTTCGGCAACCGACAGTACCGGCCCGCCCGCACGATCCTGGATCGCCAATTGGTTCACCTGTGCCCTGCCCCGGACGGACATCTTTGCCATTTCGCCCGCGCGCTGGCTGAATTCCACACGCAAATCGAGATCGAGCACACCCGACGGAAGCCTGAAAGACGGCTCGAAAGGCAGATACGCCAACCAGGGAGGCAGTTCAAAGTCCTTGAGCGTCAGTTGTTCGAGCTTCGCCTCGAAACCATCGGGCAACGTATCCAGCCGTCCCTTCGCACCCAGATGACGCCCGTCGAACAGCATCGACAACACCGGCTCGACGAAAACATCGGCCATGACCGTCAATCTGGAAACAACGGGGATGCCCAGTTTCAGGCTGGATATCTGATGAGTGGTTTCGGTCACGCGGTCTTCCACCTCGATCGTCCCGTCCTCGACGTGGATATTGGCTATCGAGAACAGGGGGCGACTACCCTCGTCCCGAGATCGCGCCGCGAGCCGATCGATCACATCCGACCAGTTGTAGCGCCCTTCGGCGAGCCTCACCAATCGGGCATAGGGAGCCTTGAGCGCCACTTCCTGCACCACCGGCCCGCCGTGCCAAAGCGATGAAATCTCGAAATTGACCATGAGCCGCTCGAACCCCAGGGTCGGCGTGGCGGAACCCTCCCCGCGCTCATCCTCCGCGCCCTCCATGATTTTCAAGCCGCGAAATTCGGCAGTGAGGGTAAAAGGATTGAAAGCGACTTCGTCGATCGACACCTCGCGCCCGAGCAGATCACCCAGAAATTGCGGCGCATAATGCCTCGCAAACAATGGAAGACCGATAAACCCCACCCCGGCATACAGGAGCAACGCAAACACGGCCCAGGCAAGCGGGCGAACGATGCGCCGATACCTCGACAGCAACGTCGGCGCCGGAACCCGATCGGCCACTGCGGATGAATCCGAATCCATTTACAGAAACATCTCCCGTCATGAGCAACTGGATGTCGATGCACCCATAATAAATGCTCTCTGAAATAAAAATACAGAATATAGCATTCCGAGGGAATATCCCTCATCTTTTATTTCATTATCTTCGCAGAACGACTCATGCCCTGCGCGATGCACGCCCTCTACGTTCGACGGCTATCACACGCACCTGAATGATAATACGAACGAGGCTCCGAAATGTAACGCCTTGTACTGCGCCTCCTGCCGAGGACCGGCCCCGCTTCCCTGCCCGCCCGTCACTGCTCTCCGCGCTGTCCATCTCCATCATCGACGGTCTTTGGCACATCCGGTCATGAACACCCGGATACCGACATCGCCCATGTTTCGCCATCAGGATCTTGAATCTACGCCCAAGGAAATATTTCCTATTATTTATCTGTCACTCATCGTAACCTGACCCGTGTCTTATGCGCCCAGAGCTTCCCTTACTCACGAATACACGAGGTTCCAGAACCATGAAAAGCATCAAGCTACGCACCAGGCTGATGGTCGGCTTTGGGTTGCTTCTTGGGTTGCTCGCCATCGTCGGCGGCCTGTCCATCCACTCCATCAACAACATGTCGCACGGCACCACGGATATCGTGACCAGACGAATCCCGAACCTCATCAATTTCAGCACGCTGGAGAAGGATGTTTACATACTCCGCAGTCTGGCGCTGTCCGTCTTCAAGGAGCAAACCCCGACCCGCGAGTCGGCAAACGCCCTCAACGAGATCATCGATTCCCGCAAGAAAACCTGGGTAGAACTCGACACAGCAATGCAAAAGATCGAAGCCGTTCCCCGGATAACCCAGGCAACCAGGGATCTGCACAACAAGCTGGTCGCCTCCATGGATGAATATCGCAGGCTCAATGCCCCACTGGATAATCTCCTCCCGAGGCTGGCTTCAGCCGCAGCCTCCGGGGACTCCGCCCAACTCAACCAGGTGTTCGAAGAGTACAAGGAGATCTACGGCAAAGTGTTCACCTTCTCGGCTCAATTGCGCACGGCAATAGCCGAATGTATCGAGAGGCAAGTGGCTCTCGCCGAAAGCGACGGTCAGGCTTCCATCGAACAGTCCAATACATCCGATACGCTCGTCGGCTCGCTGGTGATTATCGGCATCCTGGCTGGCACCTTCATCGGTTTCGCGGTCCTGCGTGCAGTGCTCCGTCAGATTGGCGGAGAACCGGCCTACATCCAGTCGATCATGCAAAGCGTGTGCGACGCCGATCTCAGCGTCAAGGTCGATTTACGCCCCGGCGATACAACGAGCGCGTTGCACGCCATTGCCGTCACCATCTCCAGACTGCGCGAGATCGTCGACATCATCAGTTCCAACGCCAATGAAATCGCCGCAGCCAGTGAAGAATTGAGCGCCACCAGTGACAAGATCGCCGCCTCCAGCGAGAGCCAGTCCCAGGCCGCCACCTCGATGGCCGCCTCTGTCGAACAGATGACCGTCTCCATCAGTCATGTCTCCAGTTCAGCCACCGATGCAAACAAGATGGCGCAACTCTCCGGCGAAGCCGCGAATGAAGGCGCGAACACCATCCGCTCCGTGGTTGCCGACATCAACCGCGTGGCGCACGACATCGGAGATGCCGCGAAAAGCGTGGAAGAGCTCGGGGAACAGTCGCGCGAAATCGCCTCGGTGGTCAACATCATCAAGGAAGTGGCCGATCAGACCAACCTGCTCGCCCTCAACGCGGCCATCGAAGCGGCGCGCGCGGGCGAACAGGGCAGAGGNTTCGCCGTGGTCGCCGACGAAGTGAGAAAGCTTGCCGAGCGCACCTCCTCCTCNACCGAGGACATCGCCCGCATCGTGGGTCTGATCAACAACGGAACCGNGCACGCGGTTCANACCATGCAACAACAGAGCGAAAGTGTGAAAACCACCGTCGACCTGTCCGAACGGGCGGGCACGACCGTCGAGAAAATCCACGACAACTCCGGCTCGGTGCTCAACGCCGTATCGGAAATCTCGCTCGCGCTCTCCGAACAAACCGCTGCCAGCACCGAGATTGCCAGGAACGTCGAGTACATTGCCTCCATGAGCGAAGACAACACCGCCGCCGTGCGTGAAGTCGCCCAGGCGACACATGCCCTCTCCGGCCGCGCCGCACAACTTCAGGAAACGGTCAACCGTTTCAGACTGTAGAGCCGTTTGGACCTGTCTTCAGGGAGCGCCCTCTCCTGCAAGCCAAACACGAACTGCACTGCAAGGAGAACTCCCATGAACAACCTTCGCAGCAACCTTGTAATCAACAGTCTGCTGGCCCTGATCACGCTGACTTTCATCGGTGTGGCATACACCTTCATGTCCATGCGGCACGCAGCCGACGCGATGGGCGCCGCCAGCAACGACCGCTATCGTTCCCATCTGCTGGCCTCCGAATTGCGGCAGAGTTCGGATGATCTCACCCGGCTGGGGCGCACCTACGTCGTCACCGGCGACCCATCCTACGAGCAGCAGTACAACCGCGTGCTGGATATCCGCAACGGCAAGGCGCCACGGCCCCAGGAGTACGACCGTATCTACTGGGACTTCGTCGCTGCGGGCCAGGACAAACCGCGGCCAGACAGCGAGACTGTGGCGCTCCAGACTCTGATGAAGCAGGCCAACTTCACCGACGCTGAGTTCGCCAAGCTCGGAGAGGCGCAGGCCAACTCCGACGGGCTGGTCAATCTGGAAGTAAAGGCCATGAATGCGGTGAAAGGCAAATTTGCCGACGCCCAGGGCAATTACACCATCGACGGGCAACCCGACATGGAGTTGGCCCGAGAACTGGTGCATAGCAAGGAATACCACCAGTACAAGGCCCGGATCATGAAGCCCATCGATGACTTTTTCGTCCTGCTGGATCATCGCACCAATGCCGCGTTGCTGCATGCCAGTGACAGACTGTCCAACGCACAGTTGATGTTCCTGGTGGCAATCATCCTGCTGGTCGGGGAAATTCTGTTCCTGATTCTACTGGGTCGGCACCAGCAGCGCGCCCAGTTGGGCGGTTCGGCGAACGAGATTGAACAAGTGCTACAGGAAATCGCTTCAGGCAATCTGACGGTAGCCGTGCCCAATGCGCCGGAAAGCAGTGCGCTGGGCCAGATTGGAGTGATGAATCTACGGCTGCGCCAACTGATCGGCGAAGTCAACTGCAATGCCGGCAAACTGGTGAACGCGGTAGGGTCATTGCACCAAACCACCGACCGCATCAGTTCGGATGTCGATCAGATGAACCAGGCAATCAGCTCCAATGCCACGGCCATCGAGCAGATCACGGTCAGCGCGACCCAAGTTGCCGACACCACTGCGGACGCCAACACCATCGTTTCCCAGGTCCATGACAGCGCAGAACGGGGCCGTCACGCGATGCAGCAGGTGTCGACCGAAGTGGGCAAGCTCTCCGAAGCGATGGCTGCGCTGGGCAAAACCCTGCATTCTCTTGGCGAGCATTCGGAGGAAATTGGTTCCATTGTCGGCGTCATCAAGGAAATCGCGGACCAAACGAATTTGCTGGCGCTGAACGCCGCTATCGAAGCCGCCCGCGCTGGCGAGCAAGGGCGCGGCTTTGCCGTTGTAGCCGACGAGGTGCGCAAGCTGGCGGAACGCACCGCCCAGGCCACGACCGAAATCACCACCATGACCGGGGGCATGCAACAGCAGACCACGGGCACCATCAACAGCATGCAGAAGGCTCGCGGCGCCGTGGATCAAAGCGTCAATCTGGCCCGGAGCACAGCCGATGAGATCGAAAACATCGGCAAGCTCATGCAGCAGGTCGTGGAGACTTTCGCGCAGATCACCCGCGTCACACGGGAACAATCCACCGCCGCAAGCAACATCGGCCAGACCACTGAGCGCATCAACGACATGACCCGCTCCACGTCGGAAATCACCCAAAGCGCCAATTCCACTTTGGATGAGTTGCATCAGCATGCTCGCAAACTCAAGAATGTAGTGGAACGTTTTCGGGTTTGAACGGTTCAGGCTGTAGCGCCGTCTTCCTTCGCCACTGCCGCCAGCATCCGCTGACGGCTCTCCGGCGTCTCCAGGCTGATGCGGCCCAGCGTTCCCGCGCGATAATCCGTGAGAAAAACGTTTGCGGCCTTCTCCAGGTCGAACCCTCCACCCTTGCGCACGCAGCCACGCAAATGGGCGATGTGTTCCAGCAGCCCTTCCCCATCCAGTCCGATCGTGTCGATCCGGTAACGGGTTTTGATGAACGCCGGGTAACGCGCCAGCAGGATCGTTCCCAGGTTCACCGCCACTTCCTCATCGATCACCGCATTGCGGCCAATCGCATGACTGGCGGCCAGCATGAAACCATCCGCGTCGTGTTCGATCTTCGGCCACATCAGGCCCGGCGTGTCCGTCAGCGTCATTCCCGGCCCCAGGTCGAGCGTCTGCTGGCCTTTCGTCACCGCCGGTTCATCGCCGACCTTCGCCACGCGACGCTTCAGGAGCGCGTTCATCAGCGTGGATTTACCCACGTTCGGAATGCCCGCCAGGATCATTCGCAAAGGTTTTTCCGCCCCGCTGCGGTGCGGCGCGAGTTGCCGGGCCAGCGCCGGAATACGCCCCACGTCCGCCGGATGCTTCGCCGAAATCGCCACTGCCAGCACACCGGGCTGGGTGTTGTAGTGTGCGATCCACTCGCGGGTTGCATCCGGATCGGCGAGGTCGGCCTTGTTAAGCAGCTTCAGGCAGGAACGATTCCGGAAGCGCCGCAACTCCTCGATCATCGGATTGCAACTCGCTCCGGGCAGACGCGCATCCATAACCTCGATGACCACGTCCATCGCCGCCAGCGCCCCGGCAAACGAGCGGCGCGCGGAATTCATGTGACCCGGAAACCATTGGATGGCAGGCATTGGAAAGAAGGAGAACCAAACGGGTTCGCATTATCTTATATTTCCAGCGAGTCCTTGCCTTTTCCCCCTTCTCCCACGGATCATCGAATGCGCGTATGCAACGCGAACTTATGCCGTCAACCTTTTTTCCGCAGGCGACGGACGAGCGGCAGAACCAGCAACCCGGAGCCGAACATCAGTATCATCGAGGGTTCCGGAATGGCGCTGATGTTGTAAGACGCCTGAATCGTGGCCGAAAATCCGGTCGGATTAAAAGAATTCTCGAAATAGCCGCTGTTGTGAACAATGAACTCGACCGTGTTGATCCCATCGACGTTCCAGGGAATGCCATCGCCAGGAAGAATGGAAAGATCGAGGTAGCCCGCCAACCAGGCAGCGTGATCGTTGCTCTGAGCCTCAAAACCATCGTACAACATGCCGTTGATGATAACAGCATGCATGTGGTCGTCGGCGGTAAAGCTGATTGAAAGTCCGTTGAACGATGCCGTCGGATCGACGCTGGTAAAACCCGTGTCGTTGATCGTCGTCACGTATGAGTAATAGCCGTTCTCTCCATACCCATGGTTTTCCAGGCTGATCCAGGGGAGATCCGATTCCCAGATGGCCGCTCCATCAACCATCTGCGCCTGAGCATACCCTGTGGTATCGAGAACGCCATTCGTATAGCTCCGTTCCTTTTCCCACTCGAAGGTTTCGTTGAATACATACTCCCCGGTATCGGGGTCCTGCACATTTTCGCCCCCAAAATATTTGACCATCCATTGGCCGACATCTGCGTCACTGGTATCGCGGAACGTGCCGGGAGTGCCCGCACCCGGATCGGCGAAGACCGGTTTATGCGCGAAGACCACGAAGGAAGTAGCCACAACGAGAACTCGTAGAACCAAGGATTTTCTGGACATGATCAGCCCCTCTCATGTTGTCTGGCATTCGGCAAGGCAAAGCCGCCCACTGCCGCAATCGACCACAAACCCTCAGGAACCTCTGAACAGCCCCCCTGTCATTGCAGCGCGTAGCGAAGCGAAGTCGCTTCAACCCACACACCGCATGGATCCTGCGACTTCGCGCAGGATGACAAGCAGTGGATGCTTAAGTTATGCAGAGGTTCCCTTATGGGTACCCTCTCTACCTGATCACTCACTTTATACAGGATAAGCAGAAAGAATCAATCATTATTGAACTGCTCGTTCTCAACACTCACAAATCATGATAAACAAGCGAACTCGCCACGCATTTTTTGAAAGGCCCGATCATGCCCGCTCCGAACGACCCCTTCGCCCTGCAAGACTCCCAACTCCTTCGTCGCCAGCCCTTCGTCAACGGCCAATGGATTGCCGGGGACGGCCCGGCGCTGGTGGTGGACAATCCCGCTACGGGCGCAAGCCTGGGCGAAGTCGATACGCTCTCCCCTGCCTCGGTCAACACCGCCATCGACGCGGCACAAACCGCGCTGCCGGGCTGGAAAGCCATGACGGCGCGGGAACGCTCGACAAGAATGGAACGCTGGCACGACCTCATCCTGGCGCATGCCGACGACCTCGCCCGCATCATGACCCTCGAACAAGGCAAGCCGCTGGCCGAAGCGCGCGGAGAAATCCTCTACGGCGCATCGTTCGCCAAGTGGTTCGCGGAAGAAGGCCGCCGCGCCTACGGCGAAATCATCCCACCGCCCCAACGCGGTCGCCGGATTCTCGTACTGCGCGAACCCATCGGCGTATGCGCGGCCATCACTCCGTGGAATTTCCCCTGCGCCATGATCGTGCGCAAAACCGCGCCCGCGCTCGCCGCCGGATGCCCCATCGTTCTCAAACCGGCGGAATCCACCCCCTTCTCCGCGCTGGCGCTGGCCGAGCTCGCGCAGCGCGCGGGCATTCCTCCCGGCGTCTTCAACGTCGTTCTCGGCAACCCGCCGGACATCGGCAAAGCCTTTGCTGCCCACCCGGCAATCCGCAAACTCTCCTTCACCGGATCCACGCGCACCGGGCGCATCCTGCTGGCGCAAGCGGCTGAACAGATACAGAAAGTGACCCTGGAACTGGGCGGAAACGCCCCCTTCATCGTCTTTGAAGACGCCGATTTCGACGCCGCCGTCAACGGGGCCATCGCCGCCAAGTTTCGCAACGCCGGCCAAGTGTGCATCGCCGTCAACCGCATCCTCGTGCATGAAACCCTCTTTGCCCGCTTCACCGAACGCTTTGCCGCCCGCGCGGCGGCGCTCAAAGTCGGCAACGGACTCGACCCCGACACCGACATCGGCCCGCTCATCAACGCCGCAGCCGTCGAGCGCATCACGGCGCTGATCGCCGAGGCAAAAGCCGACGGCGCGAAAATCCACGCCGGGGGGCAAACACACAAGCTCGGCGGACTCTACTTCGAGCCCACCGTCATCACCCAGACGAAACCGCAATCCCGTCTCTGGCGAGAAGAACTCTTCGGCCCCATCGTCACCATCGTCCCCTTCCGCGACGAAGCCGAAGCCCTGCGGCTTGCCAACGACACCGAATACGGGCTGGCCTCCTACTTCTACTGCCGCGACCTGGGGAAACTCTTTCGCGCCGCCGAAGGGCTGCAATTCGGCATGGTCGGCGTCAACACTCCCGTCATCTCCGGCGAATGCGCGCCATTCGGCGGCATCAAGGCATCCGGCTTCGGCCGCGAAGGATCGAGCCACGGCATCGACGACTACCTCGAATTCAAAACCGTATGGATTGGGGGTATCTGAACCGGTAGAATGCAGTATTTTCCAGACTCAACACCGTTACCGGGAGTTCGACGCATGGCAGGTCATTCCAAATGGGCCAACATCCAGCACCGAAAGGGTCGCCAGGATGCCAAAAGGGGCAGGATTTTCACCAAGCTGATCAAGGAAATCACCGTTGCCGCCAAGATGGGCGGCAGTGACCTCAGCGCCAACCCGCGCCTGCGGCTGGCCATCGACAAGGCCAAGGGCGAATCCGTCCCCAAGGACACCATCGAAAACGCCATCAAGCGCGGCACGGGCCAACTCGAAGGCGTCGTCTATGAGGAAGCGCGCTACGAAGGCTACGGCATCGCGGGCGCGGCGGTCATGGTCGACTGCCTCACCGACAGCAAGAACCGCACCGTTGCCGACGTGCGCCACGTCTTCAGCAAGTACGGCGGCAGCCTGGGCACGGACGGCTGCGTCGCCTTCCAGTTCAAGCATTGCGGGCAAATGCTCTTCGCCCCCGGAACCGACGAAGACGCCCTGATGGAAGCCGCGCTCGAAGCCGGGGCCGAAGACATCCTCACCAACGACGACGGCTCCATCGAAGTCATGACCGGCCCGTGGGAATTCACCGCCGTGCGCGAGGCGCTGGAAGCCGCCGGATTCAAGCCCGAATTCGGCGAAGTCACGATGAAACCGCTGAACGAGACGGAACTGTCCGGCGAAGACGGGCAGCGCATGCAAAAACTGCTCGATGCCTTCGATGCCCTCGACGATGTGCAGGAGGTCTACACCTCCGCCGTACTAGGCAACGAATAAAAGAGTCAATGGCCGATGACGGGCAGCACGCGCAGGTCGTCGTGATCCAGGCCGACCAATGACAATGCCCCGTTTGAGCGGGGCATTGTGTCTGGATGACGCCTTGACCTGATGAAGCAAGGCTTGCTCGTCAGCCAGGAGAAGCCTCAGCACAGCCGTTGATTACGGGGCAATATCGGGGTTGTGGCCGATGAGGACAGGGTATTCGCCGTCCCATGCATAGTTCAGAGATCCCTTGCCGATGTCGACGTCAAAGATGATGCCCTCTTCGTCAACGCCAAAGGTACATGAACATCCGTAGCCAAAAAGATCGGCAGCAAGAGTGACGCTGTTCAAGTCATTGAAACCGACTCCAACCTCGAACTCGTTGCCCAGAATTTCAAAACCAACGCCCATGCCCCATCTGCTGATACCAATGCCACAGGCAAAGAGGTCAGGGGTGCCTTCGCCAAGGTTGCCCGTATTGCAACCAATTTCAATGCTTTGATAGTGTAGACCGACGCCAATGCTACAGATGCCGAGATCGACACCAAAGTTGAAGCCATCGCTGACATCAGCCGTGAGGAATTTGCTTCCCACTGCCGGCAGCAGTTCCTTCAAGCCCATCAAGATGTTTGACCCAATGGTGGCCATTTCATTCTCCCAAAACAGAAACACCCGGTATATCCGGAATATCAGGGATACCCGGATCAACAACGCAAGCGCCATCACGACATGGAGCCTGCACCAATTCCAATGACATATACCTGAATTTTATGCCAAACTTTGCGTGGGTACCTTTATGTCAACTGGAAACGCATTCATTGTATCAAGATAATTTATGAAATACATAAAATGTCAAAATTTTTTTGCACATACAAACCACCCGACAACTGATGCTGGACGACATGGTTGACGCGGTGAAGGCGAAGGTGCGGACAAGCGAAGCGCCGTCCGAAGGGTGGTGCATCCGATGCGGAACATCGCAATCATGTTGGATCGGCGACGTTTCGCGTCGAAGGGCAGGGAAAAACCGGGGGAGGCTTTTGAACCAGGGAAATGACGAATCAAGCCGAAACTTCTATCATTTGAGTTTTTCCTCTTCTCCCATGCAGATGCCGCCCACACCTCCCCCCGCCACAGCCGCTTCCACCCGTATCCTCGGACTCGATCCGGGGTTGCGGATCACCGGCTTCGGCATCATCGACACTGCCGGCAACCGCCTGCGCTATGTTGCCAGCGGCTGCATTCGCACCAGTGAAGGCGGCGACCGCCCCTTGCCGGATCGCCTCAAGACCCTCCTCGACGGCGTGCGCGAAATCATCGAAACCTATCGCCCCGGCATCGCCGCCGTCGAGAAGGTTTTCGTCAACGTCAATCCGCAATCCACCCTCCTCCTCGGGCAGGCGCGCGGCGCGGTCATCTGTGGCGCGGTTTCCTGCGACCTGCCGGTCGCCGAATACACCGCGCTGCAAATCAAGCAAGCCGTCGTCGGTCAGGGCAAGGCCAGCAAGGAACAAGTGCAGCACATGGTGGCCCGGCTGCTGTCGCTCACCGGCGAACCGCAAGCGGATGCTGCCGACGCGCTGGCCTGCGCAATCTGCCACGCCCACGGCAGCACCGGCCTGGGCGCGCTTACCGGCCCATTCGCCCGACAACGCGGCGGGCGGATACTGGGAGCCTGATTCGGAATCCGGCTCATTGAGGGGGAATTCGCCGCTTTGAGGTCGCATTTTGCGACCTCAAACGAGAAGCCCGTCGGGCGCGGAGGGCGGCGCTACCTGCCTTTTGTTTTTACCGAGCACGGGGCAATCATGGCGGCGATGGTTTTGAATAGCCCGCGAGCCACCGAAGTATCGGTCTACGTGGTGCGCGCTTTTGTG
>JGI24702J35022_10001495_pt1 | contig 14518 bp, 12 predicted proteins | sample TergutTh196P4_FD_35022 | JGI IMG/M metagenome (IMG submission 35022)
GTTAGGCAATGTATTGCAACAGGAGGCGTTTCAAAAGATAAACACGATTGGCGAGCGGGTGCGTATGTGTGAAGATCGCCGCATCAAACAAGATTGGATCTATTTGCAGAGCAGTGATCATTTTTATTATATGAACACCAAACATCAATATTTGTTCAGTCCGTACGACAACCCCTATGATGCATTTAATAATTACATGAATGTCCTGTCCGATTTCATGTTACGCGTGGAAGCCCAATTCCCTGCTTCAATCGAAAATGAAGAACTCAATTCCTTACTGACCACCATAAGGAATCAGGCAAAAGAGATCAGGCAATTAGAGAAAAAACTCGAAGTATTCAAAAAGAAAAGATAATCTTATTCTTCTTCCTGATAAAGATACCGTTTGATACTCAGTTTGGGGGTCTTGACGAAAGCTTCTTTTTGAAGTCTGATTTCGTTTAATTTACAGTAATTAGGGATTCGCTGATTGAGTACTGCGAGATTATTCTTCATTATATCTTTAAGCAGTTCTTCCGAAAAACCTTCTTTTTCAGCCTGTTCCAGATTCGGATAAACTAATCCGACGAGTTTATCCTGTTTTTGTACTACTAACGATTCGGCAACATAAGGCAGGTTATTCAAGATGCTTTCAATCTCCTCGGGATAGATATTTTGCCCGTTTGAACTAAGTATCAAGGCTTTGCTTCGTCCGCGAATAAACACATTCCCCTCTTTGTCGATGATGCCTAAATCGCCGGAACGCATCCATCCATCCGGCAACATTACTTCGGCTGTGGCGGTTGGATTTTTATAGTAACCCAGCATATTATTCATACCGCGCACTAAAATTTCTCCTGTTTCATGTTCAGGATCATCGGAATCGATTTTAACTTCCATCCGGTCAACAACCCGACCAACAGAACCGAGTTTAAAGGTATCCCATTGTTCGTACGAAATCAACGGACCACATTCGGTCATGCCATAACCGACTGTATAATGGAATCCGATAGATCGTAGAAATTCTTCGATTTCTTTATTCAAGGGCGCTCCTCCAAGAACGATTTCAAAGAAATTACCTCCGAAAGCGTCATTTAATTTAGCAAGTATCTTCTTCTTTATGAATTGTTTAAGCAATGGAATTTTATACATAAATTTCATTTTAGGTTGCTCCAGAATTGGGAATACATTATTCTTAACAATCTTTTCGATGATGAGGGGGACGGCTATTACCAACGTGGGACGAGCCACCGCAAAACTGTCAATAACCGATTGTGGATTGGGAACACGCGGCAAAAAATGAATATGACAGCCTTTATTGATACCGTTCAATACTTCGAAGGCAAGCCCATAGGTATGCGCCATCGGTAACATACAAACAAAGTTATCGCCTGGATGGACAAACGGAATTTTGTCGGCAGCGTAGAGAGTGTTACTCCATAAACTTCGGTATGGTAGCATGACGCCTTTCGAAAAACCGGTTGTGCCTGATGTATAATTCAACTGGGCTAACTCATCAGGATCTTCGATGTGATAGTGTAGATGTTCGGACGAGAAACCATCTGGATAAAGTTCCTTAAATAGCGTATCTATCTGTTCAAATGTCTGTACGATTTCTGGTTTCCGCGAATGAATGACCGAAAAATCGTCTAAAGATATCACCCCCATCACATCAGGGATAGTCGAGATATCTAAATGTTCCCAGGTTGAATTAGACACAAAGAATAGTTTGGCTTCAGAATGGTTGATGATATGGTGCGCATTGTCTGGTGTAAAATCATTCAGAACAGGAACGATTACAGCACCATACGCTAATGTTCCAAAGAAACTGATTGCCCATCGGGATGAGTTTCGACCCATCACTGCAATTTTATCCCCTTTCCGGATACCTGCCTGCTGAAAGACGATATTTAACTTGGCAATTTCTACTGCCATGTCTTTGTAATAAAAGGTTTTACCTTTATGATCAGTCAAAGCCGGCAAGTCCCAGTGTGCTTTGATACTGTTTTTAATAAGTTCTAAAAAACGTTCGTTCATTGTACGGAATAATTATAAGGTAAATATTTAATCGGACAAATATAGTATGAAAATAAGAAAAAACAGCCGGAAAATTGATTTTTTTTTTCTTATGATAGAATATTTCTTTTTTTTATCTATTTTTGTGGTCAGCGAAATGTTTATTTTATAGGGAATATGACTGCTGATTGTTAATGAATAAATTTATAAAAAATTATTAATGTATGAATAGACGAAATTTTTTAAGAACAGGGGCATTTAGCGTGGCTGCATTTACCATTCTGCCTCGTAATGTATTGGGAGGAACGAATTTCATTGCTCCGAGTGATCAGATCAATTTAGGATTGATCGGCTGTGGTGCTCAGGGACGCGGATTAGGTCCTTCATTTGCCAGAAAGGAAAATGCAAATGTGATTGCCGCGGCTGATTGTGAATCCCTGCGCCTGACATATACGCAGGGACTTATTGAAGCGGCAACCGAAAAAGCAAAAGGACAAGCATTCAAAGGTTTTAAATTGTATGCCGATTATAAGGAACTTTTGGCGAATAAGGATATTGATGCCGTTATTATTGCAACGCCCGACCATTGGCATGCCTTTATGACCCTTGATGCTTGCCGCGCCGGAAAAGATGTGTATGTCGAAAAACCAATGACACATAGCCTTGAAGAGGGACGTGTAATGGCTAATGCGGTGAAGAAATACGACCGAATCCTGCAGGTGGGTAATATGCAGCGTTCATGGCGTAATTTCAGACATGCCTGCGAATTGGTCCGCAATGGGTATATAGGAGAAATCAAGGAAGTAAAGGTTTCTGTCGGTCCTCCTCCGATTAAATACAATTTACCTGCCCAGCCCCTGCCGAAAACACTGAACTGGGAAAGTTGGATTGGCCCGGCTCCAATGAATCCGTATAACGAAGAATTAATCTTTCCGTTGGATCGCGGAGGTTTCCCGAATTGGCGTGATTACAAGGAATATGGTGGAGGCATGGTGTGCGACTGGGGCGCTCACATGTTTGATATTGCCCAATGGGCGCTGGGTATGGATGATTCCGGTCCAATCGAATTTATTCCTCCCGATCCAAAAGAATTACGACCGCTCACCATGCGGTACTTGAATGGGACTACGATGACGCACGAGACTTTCCGTAAAGCCGATGGTAATGCAGTACGTTTCATTGGAGAAGATGGTGTAATTGATATTAGCCGGAGTTTTCTCGATACGATACCTGCCAAATTACAAGATCATGTAATCGGTGATGATGAAATCAAACTTTATCACAGCGATGACCATTATGACGACTTCCTGAATGCGATAAAAACCCGTAAACAACCACTTAGCACGGTCGAAATAGGACATCGTACGGCATCGGTATGCCATCTTGTGAATATTTGCTATGAACTCAACAGGACGCTGAAATGGAATCCCGAAAAAGAAGAATTTTTTATTGACAGGGATGCGAACAGACTTCGCCGTACGCCATATCGGGAAGGGTATACTCTGGAAATATGACAAAGTTATGTTACTATGATTCTCCTATCGGACGGCTTCGGCTTTTTGAAAATGGAAAAGGAATTACCCTGATCAAATTTGCATCCGACCCTATGATCCAGCCAACAATAACAGAGGCAAACACACCTCTGTTATTGGAGGCTGTGAAACAGTTGACCGACTATTTTTCAGGCAGACTGAAAGAATTTACCCTTCCACTTGATTTGCGGGGGACTGATTTTCAGTTACGAACCTGGAATGCACTTCGGGATATCCCATACGGAGAAACCCGTTCATACAAACAAATTGCCGAGACAATAGGTTGTCCGAAGGGATTTCGGGCAGTTGGATTGGCCAATAACCGGAATCCGATTTCAATTGTGATCCCCTGTCATCGGGTAATCGGTTCGGACGGCAGTTTAACCGGTTATGCCGGAGGATTGGATATCAAAGAACGATTGTTAGCACATGAAAAAAAACACTTATACAGATGAAGAAAATACATTTTTATACTTTACAGAATTTTCGTTTGATACCGCAAATGAAATCGGTGAGCGAAACAATGAAACGGGATATCGAAATTGCAGGTCATATTTTACCGTTTAAAACAAACAATTATGTGATTGATGAATTAATCAATTGGGAAGAAACAGATACCGATCCGATATTTACGCTCAATTTTCCAAGACAAGACATGCTTTCTAAAATTCATTTTGATACCGTAACCAAACTTTTGGATTCGCATGCTGACCACAAGACAGTTGCTAAAGTAGTGAACAATATCCGCCTGTCTCTCAATCCGAATCCTGCCGGACAGGAATCCAATGTACCTTATCTGGGAGAAATCAAATTAAAAGGGATTCAGCACAAGTATCCCGAAACCGTTCTTTTCTTCCCAAGTCAGGGTCAGACATGTCATGCCTACTGCACATTTTGTTTCCGCTGGCCTCAGTTTTCCGGCATGAACGAGCTGAAATTTGCCATGAAAGAAGCGGATCTCCTATTCAATTATCTGAAACAAAGAAAAGGTGTAACTGACATTTTGTTTACTGGTGGCGATCCGATGGTTATGAGCGCTCCCGTTCTGGAGAGTTATATATTGCCTCTTCTCGAACCTGATTTTGAACATATCCATTCGATAAGAATCGGAAGTAAAGCACTCTCTTACTGGCCATACAGATTCCTGACAGATGATGATAGCAGCCAAATGATCAATCTGTTCAAGAAAATTGTCGATTCAGGGAAAAACCTTGCTTATCAGGCTCATTTCAACCATCCGCGCGAACTTTCGACAGAAGCCGTCAAACAGGCGATAGAAAAGATACGTTCTACAGGCGCCCAGATACGGACTCAATCGCCTGTCTTGCGAAATATCAACGATAAACCCGAAACATGGATGGAATTATGGCGTAAGCAGGTTGATCTTGGGCTTATACCTTATTATATGTTTATTGCACGGGATACGGGAGCGAAAGCCTATTTCGAACTCCCTTTGGAAAAATGCTGGAAGATTTTCCGCAGGGCGTATCGCAGGGTGAGCGGATTATGCCGTACTGTTAGAGGACCAAGTATGAGTGACCATGCAGGAAAAATACAGGTTTTAGGTGTATCGGAAGTAAAAGGAGAAAAAGTTTTTGTGTTGCGTTTTATTCAGGGTCGTAATCCGAAGTGGGTGCATAAACCGTTTTTTGCGCAGTACGACCCGAAAGCAACATGGTTCGACCAACTGAAACCTGCTTTTGGAGAAGAGAAATTTTTCTTTGAAGATCAACGGGGCATTGTGCCTGAAACCAAACCCTTTCTGTTTGAATAACCTGTCATTCAGGTTCACCAATTTCACCGTCATTCTGACCGAAGCATACTCCGCTGGCGTTCCGTGTGTTACGGTCGAAATGACGACTCCCTCTCTCCCTATCTTTTTCCTTTGCCCTTCCCCTTTTGGGGGAAGTACCGAAGGGGATGGGGGNGAGAGGGCGGGAGGTGAGGTNGTCATAATGGTAAAAAACATATTGTAACAATAATTCTAACAGAAACAAGTTATATATGAAGTACTCAAAAAAACAGAGGTGAAAAAAAATATTTTTCTATGGTTATCAATTATTGTATTCGTAGCATGCGATAAAGATGAAACATCAATTCCGATGGAAACGATGGATGAACNATTTANAGTTTATTTGTTGCAAAATTTCGACTTAAACCATGATGGGGTTATCGATATCAAAGAAGCTGCATTAGTAACTGAAATTGATGTAAACGGCTTGTCTATCAGCTCGTTTGAGGGGATCGGGTATTTTCCTAATCTGGCAAAGCTGGTTTGCGCAAATAATCACGCAATAACAACACTTGATTTAAAGGAAGCTCCGAATCTTAAAATTTTGGATTGCACGTTTTCATGGCTTCAGGCGATTGATGTAAGCCATAATCTGAACCTTAAAGTGTTGGATTGTGGATATTGCCGTATTGAAGAATTGGACATCTCAACTAATCATGCATTGGATACATTATCTTGTAGAAGTTTTAATAATTCATTGACTTCTTTAAAAATAAATCCTGAATTAAAAGTATTGGATATACAATATCACGGTATGGCCTTGTTGGATTTCAGCGGCAATCAACACTTAAAAGAATTAACATGTGGCGGGGAAAATTTAATACACCTGGATATAAGCCGGTCTGTTCTTGAGGTCTTGAATTGTGGAGACTTTTCGAAACTTGCTTCCATCAATCTGGAAGGATGTACAACATTGAGAAAATTAAATTGCAGCGCATCACCGGATTTAACAAATTGCCGGAGTCTTGAAGAACTTGAAGTAAGTAATGTGAATCATTTGGACGTGAGTCATTGTCCTTTACTAACAAAATTATATTGTTCTAATTCCCAACTTACCAGGTTAGATTTAACGAATAATCCGGCTTTAGCGGATTTGAAACTAAACTATTCGACAATTGATGAAATAGATTTTGGCAATAAATTTCAATTGGTGAATTTTGAAATGGATTATTCCTCTGTTTCCGGTCATATTGACTTGTCAAATTGTAAGGCGTTAAAATCGGTTTTGATTGATTTTTATTATTATTCATCAGGATTTCAGGCTTTTGAAGAAATAAATCTAAGCGGATGTACATCGCTGGAAAATGTAATTATTGAGAGAGCAACTATCAACTCATTGAATGTAACAGGATGTACAGCCTTATCCTCAATAAATTGTTCTCATAATCGAACAACCAAATTAAATTTGGAGGGATGTTCAAATTTAGTATCCTTGGATTGTAGCTGGAATCAATTAACCGAATTAGACATCGAGGATTGCACAAAACTGACCGATTTAATTTGTAATAACAATAATCTGACTTCGTTCATAACAAATAGCGACAATATATCCCTTATCAATTGCGCACAAAATAATCTGATTGAAATAAATGTGCTCAATCGTTCAAAGTTAAAAGAATTGATTGGTGGAGGTAACAAAATCGCTTCATTAGATTTATCCGGATGTATTTCTTTGGAGGTGTTAGCGTGTAATAACAATACCCTTTTAAATTCGTTGAATATCAAAGATTGCATATCCCTGAAAAATCTGAACTGTCAGAATTGCTTACTTACCTCGTTAGACGTTACTCATTGTACCGGACTTACTGCATTGGATTGTAGTCGGAATGATATACAACCGTCATTGGATGTTAGTAAAAATACGGCGCTTACCTCATTGGATTGTCGTGATAATATGCTTAATGAGTTAATTGTCAAACGAAACAATTCGATTCAAACATTACAGATAGATCCCGGAACGCAAATAGTATTTGTCGATTAATTTATCCTGAACAGGGATCATTCACTTCGTGTTACAACATACGCCGGGGTTATCATATAGTTTATAAGAAAAATGGATGATTGAGGCGTCAGGCTTTCTCTTACGGTTATCGTTCCACAATTGCTATCTTGCGATGGCTTGAAATCGACGATATGGATATCATTTTGCATATCAGCTGTTTTTTGCTCCATCATTTTAAATGCTGTTTCTTTCGCACTCCAGCAAACTAACAATTCATTTGTTTTCGGATTTTCTCCCAGCAACTTGAATTCATCTTGGCTTAAAAAGCGTGATTTTATTCGATGGACACGCTCCGAACAATATTCAATATCTATCCCGACAGACTTGTCCAGACTTAACAGGACAGCAGCAAATCCCTTTGTATGGGAAATGCTGATATGTAAAGAAGAATCCGGCAAATAAGGCGATCCGTTGTCATTGTATAAGATAGTCGTTTCAGTTCCTGTCAATTCTTTCAATAGCAAGCGAACTGCCAACCATTCGGTTTTTCTTCCTTCCGATTTACGTTGATTCAGAAAAGGAAGATACACAGGCTGCTGTTCCAATTGACAAAGCATTTCTTCCCAACTTTCTTCTATTTTCCATATCCCCCATAAAGGAGATTGATGTTTCTGTAGCAACATACTGCTTCGTTTTCGGTGAACCTAACCCTAACAGGGTTACGAACCCTGTTAGGGTTTAGTGGATTTCCATTGAAAAGATTGGATCAACTCCACTACATTTTCAGTTAAATACTGCGTCACAGGAGCTAATGAATCAACATTGGGTTTACAATCATAATAGAGTGCGCCACGAAAAAAATGGGTGGAACTATCCGTCAGCAGAAACTGGACAGGAGAAACCGTCTCTCCTTCAATCCTGAATAATAATCCAAACACATGAGTATCCTGATTTTCATACTTTTGTTCAGTAATTGCATCTGCTTTCTCTGCATTTCGGGCAACTAATTCTCTACTTTCTGCTTCCAACCCTGATAATGCAGCCGGCGTGATTATTTGATAACTGCAATAAATTTTGGCATTCAATGTTGTATAGGTAAGATTGATCCAGTTGCCGGATATTTCAACAGGAGGCAATTCGACTGTAACCAATTGCGTAACATTAAATGAACATGGTAAATCAGTGAGCGAAAAATCCATGTATAACGCTTCGGGTAAATCTATCCGGAAATAACCTCTTGGTTTGGGTGTGGAAACAGCGTCTGCACAGGAAATGGATCCTGAAATCAATAATGTGATTCCAATAATGATACTTACTCCCATTCTTTTACCCGGTGTGTGTTCCATCAAAATTAGTATAAAATAGAAATACCATACCCCTTGCAGGTTCATCAAAAACGACCTGCAATACAAAATCCAAGAAATAACCCTCTGATTCCAAAGAAATTTTGATTATCCAATGCTCTTTTTAGAAAGGCAAATCGTCTGTTTCTTCTTGTCCAGCCAATAGTGGTTCAATGGGTTGTGGCAGTTCATCTTGTGTTGCAACCGCTGTACTTCCTTCTTCCTGTGAATCAGGTCTTTTACCTGTCCAATAGAACTCAATACGATCGGCATAAATTTCTGTCACATAGCGTTTTGTTCCACTCTGGTCATCATAATTTCGGGAGCGAATTTTCCCTTCAATATATACTAACGACCCTTTTTTAACCCATTTTTCCACGAATTGTGCACGCTCACGACTGACGACAATGTTGTGCCATTCCGTTCTTTCAGGCACTGCCGTACCATTAGCTAATGTATAACCTCTTTCAGAGGTAGCTACCGAAAAATTTGCAACTGCATTTCCACTATCAAAATATTTCACCGTAGGATCTTTTCCTACATTTCCAATAAGAATAACTTTGTTTAATGACATAATAGTGATTTTTTTAAATATTACTCAGGTACAAATATACATTAATAATTTAGAATAGCATCATTTTTATGAAAAAAATCATTTTTTTTGTTTATAATCGTCGCTAAATGAAATATCACCTTGCTCTCATTCCAAATAATCAGATAAAAAACGATGAATCAATCGTGGAAAAGCGTACTCATTGAGATTTTCCAAAGGTACTTTTGTGTAGGTTTGAAGGTAAGAATTTTCTTGCCGAATTTCTATTTGATAGCATCGGGCATGTAATATCTGATGCGTTAAGATATGTTTGATATCATTCTGTTCCGAAAAAGTTATTGAAAGTTGTCTTGTGTCCTGAAACATTTTTTTGAATGTGTCTGTTGCCATCATCTCCTCCAAATCCATTGAATGGTCTGTTTCAATCAAAGGAATTTCAAATAATCCCTCCCAAATATCTTTTTTTAAACGACGGGATAGATAGGTGTTGGTTTCGTGCAGGATAAAAAAATAATTGAAATATCGTTCACGTACCTTAATTATATGTTGTTTGACGGGAAATCGTTGCGGGTCGCCGGCAGCAAATCCTAAGCACCGGTTTTGCAACGGGCAGTGATAACAATCCGGATTTTTTGGCACACATTGCAAAGCGCCAAATTCCATGATTGCCTGATTGTGTAATCCGGCTTGTTGAGGATTCATCAGTGAATAAGCCAATTCTTCGAACAGTTTCTTCCCTTTTCCCATATCGTATGGAACGTCAGTGGCAAAAAGCCGTCCCAACACCCTGTATACATTTCCGTCGACAACGGGATAAGGCTGATTCCAGACCAGCGATACGATTGCTGCCGCCGTATATTTACCAACACCCTTAAGCGCCAGTACTTCTTCATATCGTCGGGGGAAAACACCCTGATGATTCGCCTGAATACTTTGAGCCGCTTCGTGCAGGTTACGCGCCCGCGAATAATACCCTAATCCTTGCCAATATTTCAAAACTTCTTCCTGTTCGGCCGATGCCAGACTCCCGATATCAGGAAATCGTTGAATAAAACGAACATAATATTCAATCCCTTGCATCACCCGTGTTTGCTGGAGAATAATTTCCGAAATCCATATCCGATATGGGTCGTTTATCTCTCGCCAGGGTAAATTTCGTTTATTTTCCTGATACCATGCGATTAATATTTTACTTTCCTGATAATCAATGGATTGAAACTTCATGTTGTTTTTTTGTGAAGTTTTTTTTTCTACAAACTTACATAATAAGTCAAAAAAAAAAAATTTTTTTTCCAAAAAAAATTTTTTTTCCAAAAAAATACTATATATTTGCATGCCAAAAAATTAGATTTTTATTCATTTTAAATATTAATTGACATGACAAAAGCAGACATTGTTAGCAAAATTGCAAAAAAAGAGGGCATCGACAAAAGTACAGTCCTGGCGAGTGTAGAATCCTTTATGGGTGTGATCAAAGGCGCTTTAGCAGAAGGCGAAAATGTGTATCTCCGTGGTTTCGGTAGTTTTATTGTTAAGACAAGAGCTCAAAAAACGGCTCGTAACATTTCTAAAAACACTACTATTATTATTCCCGAACATGACATTCCTTCGTTTAAGCCTGCAAAGGTTTTCCAGAACAGCGTAGCTAAAAAAGAGAAATAATCGTTTAATTATTAATAATTTTTTAAACAAATGCCAAGCGGAAAAAAAAGAAAAAGACATAAAATGGCTACGCATAAGCGTAAAAAAAGACTCAAAAAAAACAGACATAAAAAGAAATAGGTCTTAAGGGAAATTAATTATGAAGAACAAACTTAACACTTAAATTAAGTTTGTTCTTTCTTTTAAGACATTCAAATCCAAGAAATACGTTCTGGTGTGGTAAGTGAATTTGTTGTTGATGTAAAACAGAAGGAAATCTCAATCGCAGTATTGGAAGACAACAGTCTTGTCGAACTTCAAAAAGAAGCTCGAAGTGATACTTTTGCAGTAGGCAACATTTATTTGGGGAAAATAAAAAAATTACTTCCGGGATTAAATTCTGTGTTTGTTGATATTGGTAGTAGAAAAGATGCTTTCCTTCACTATCAGGATTTGAGTTCTCACTTCAACACGCAACAAACCTATCTAAAGCAACTTCAAAAAAGTTCAAAAAAGCGACTTTCCTTTACAAAGATACAATCGGTTCCGGAAATTGAAAAAGACGGAAGTATCAGTGATGTAGTGACTGTCGGGCAGGAAATACTTGTGCAAATAGCAAAAGAACCTATTTCAACCAAAGGTCCGCGATTAACAGCAGAAATCTCTTTAGCCGGCCGTTTCTTGGTATTGATGCCGCTTGGAGATAAAATTTCCATTTCAACAAAGATCAAGTCAAACGAAGAACGGGCACGTTTACGCAATTTAATCCAAAGCGTAAAACCCCAAAACTTCAGCGTGATTGTCCGGACTTCAGCTGAGGGGAAACGGGTTGCTGAATTAGATGGCGAACTGAGACTGCTTTTAAAACGCTGGGAAGAAACCCTGATAAAAATTGCAAAACAAAAAGCGCCGACTGTAATTTATGAAGAAACAACACGTGTAGTAGCGCTTTTACGTGATAATTTTAATGAGTCTTTCGAAAACATTTACGTCAATGACAAAGATATTTATAACAGCATCTACGACTATGTGAGTGTAATTGCACCGGCGAAAAAGGACATTGTCAAATTATATACCGATGAATTACCGATTTTTGATAAATTTGGCATTACCAAACAGATAAAGTCGCTTTTTGCCCGGACTGTAACGCTTAAAGGAGGAGCTTACCTGATTATCGAACACACTGAAGCAATGCATGTGATCGATGTCAACAGCGGAAACAGGAACAAAGGAAGCACAGAACAGGAAACAACAGCGATTGACGCCAATACGATCGCAGCAACCGAAATAGCCCGGCAGTTACGTTTACGGGATATGGGTGGTATTATTGTCATCGATTTTATTGACTTGCAGGATATAGCTAACCGTCAAGCGCTTTTTGAACACATGACAAATTTGATGGTTAATGACCACGCCAAACATAATATCCTGCCACTCAGTAAGTTTTGTCTGATGCAAATTACCCGTCAACGTGTCCGTCCCATATTAGATATTCAAACGTCAGAAAATTGTCCGACATGCTTTGGTACGGGAAAAATACAAGCATCTTTTTTATTTACTGACAATTTAGAAAGAAAAATCGACTGTTTGGTAAATAAACATCACGTGAAAAAATTCAATTTGCATGTCCATCCGTACGTAGCAGCTTATATTAATAAAGGTATTGTTCCTCTCGGTTTAACGTGGAAGATTAAATACTCGACTCGTATGAAAGTCATTCCTGACCAGAGTTTAGCATTTATGGAATATAAGTTCTTCGACCCTGACAGGAATGAAATAGATATGCAGGAAGAAAAGGAAATAATGTAAAACCAGAGAATGAAATATAAATAGTTGATCAATGAAAAGGATTCTTCTCTTTTTGATTTGTACGGGTAGTTTATACTTACCGGTTACGGCCCAAGAAAAAACGATCAAATTATTTCCTGAAGGTGCTCCGGAAGAAGCATTTCCATTTGAAGAAAAAGCTGATACAGAGGGTAATAAAGTGGCAGGTGAAACAGTACTTCGTATCTCCAATGTCAACGATCCAACCATTACAATCTATGAAGCCTTTGAAGAGGTAGCAAGCGGTTCTGCCATGATTGTATGTCCGGGTGGAGGATATAATATCTTGGCATACAATATGGAAGGAGACGAGGTGTGTCTTTGGCTGAACGACTTGGGAATCACATCTGTCTTATTAAAATACCGTGTGCCCCGTAGGGAAGGAAAAGAAAAACATGAAGCACCTTTACAGGATTTACAACGTGCCATAAGTTATGTTCGGGCCCATGCCGAAGAGTTGAATATAGATCCTAAACGGATAGGAGTGATGGGATTTTCTGCCGGTGCCCATCTGGCTGTAATGGCTTCAAACTCATTTAATCATCGGACATATCCGGTGATTGATGAGATAGATCAGGTAAGCTGCCGCCCGAATTTCTGTTTATTGGTTTATCCGGCTTATTTGGATAATGACAATTTTCAACTTGCACCGGAAATAAAAGTGACATCCAGAACTCCTCCCACCATGTTGATCCAAACTCAGGATGATAAATCTTACATCAACAGCAGCTTAGTCTATTATCAGGCACTCAAGGAAGCTGGAGTACGGGTTTGGATGCATCTCTATAACAAAGGCGGACATGGTTACGGATTACGTGATACGGGCGAAGTTGTCAACAGTTGGCCCGACCGGGCAGAAGACTGGTTTAATGAAATCGGAGTGATTAAATAAGACCCTCCGTTAACCACTTGCAGGCACAAGTTGGGAGACTTGTATCATTGGCAATTTCATGTGAATCAAATATAATACAGTTCAGATCATATCCGAAAAATAACCTTTCGGAAGTGGACGGCAATTGTATTGGGAGGCCATGATCTCACAGTAGGCGCCGGCAGAACGGAAAGCAATCAAATCATTTCGACGAACTTTGTTCAGTTCCACATCTTTACCGAAAATATCGGACGACTCACAGATAGGTCCTACCACGTCGTACACATCCACCGCTTCATCACAGGAAATATTTTCCATCCGGTGATAGGCGTCGTACATGGCCGGACGAATCAGGTCTGAAAAGCCAGCATCTACAATCGCAAATTTTTTCAATTCCCCTTCTTTGACATAGAGCACTTTTGAAATCATTGTGCCACACTGCCCGACAATCGAACGGCCAAGTTCGAAATGAATCTGTTGTCCGCGACGTTGTTTGACAAGTTTGTGGAAAACAGCAAAATAGTTTTCGATGTCGGGAACAGGAATATGGTTGGGATGATAGTAGTCGATACCCAAACCTCCACCAAAATTGGCATGTGGTAGCGCAATACCTTTCGCTTCCAAATCATCCTGTATCTCATTGAAACGGATACTCAGGTTTTGGAAAGCCGACATATCCGTGATTTGTGAGCCTATATGAAAGTGAATGCCGGTGAAATAGACATTTTTCATACAGGAAAGTTCATCAAACAACACAGGCAACTGACTGGCGTTGATTCCGAATTTGTTTTCCGGCAGGCCAGTAGTGATTTTAGCATGGGTAAGTGCATTCACGGCCGGATTGACACGGAACGCAATGGTTGCAGTTTTCCTTTTGGCTGCGGACAATTCATTCAGTATGCGCAACTCAGCCAGTGATTCAACATTGAAACAGGCAATATCGTTGTCTAATCCCAGATTGATTTCCCAATCGGCTTTGCCGACTCCGGCAAAGACAATCTTTCCGGCGGGAAATCCTGCAT
>JGI24702J35022_10001496_pt1 | contig 14515 bp, 12 predicted proteins | sample TergutTh196P4_FD_35022 | JGI IMG/M metagenome (IMG submission 35022)
CAGAAAGGCTTTGATTTTTATTTCTTTAATATTTACGGTAACCATGGTTTTTTCTTGTTTTATTTCAGTGTTTAATGACGTGTCTCCATTTGCATCTGGAATGCCTGATAAAATAGTTAGTAATGAAACTGAACTAAAAAATGCTGTTAATAACGCTGCAGAACCCCAAGTTATCATGTTTGATAAAGATATCGCGCTCACGGAACCACTTGTTATTCCCAAAAACAAAGATATCACATTAACAAGCAACAACAATAACGATGAATTTTTTAAATTAATTGGCGCAAATAACCAAACCACCCTTACCGTTAATGACGGTGGCGTATTGACACTTGCAGATGTTATTGTAACTCATACTGCAGATTCTACTGGTAGGGGGGTAACAATTAATTCTGGCGGTAAACTCACGATGTCTACGGGTATAATAACTGGTAACACAATGTCTAACGAATGTTGGGGCAATAAAATTCAAGAGGATGGTGGAGGTGTATATAATGCTGGCGATTTTAATATGTTGGGTGGGGAAATTTCTGATAATACTGCGCCGCATGGTGGTGGTGTGTACGTGGCTTATTGTGGCTCTTTTAAGTTATCTGGTGGCGAGATTATCAATAATAAAGCCCGTTACACGGGTGCTGGTGTGGATGTGGAGCTTTTTACACATTCGAATAGTTCGGGTTATTTTAGCATGTCGGGTTACTTTAGTATGAGTGGTGGTGTTATTGTTAATAACACGGCTCAAGTTTATGGTGGTGGTGTGTCTAATTGGGGCACTTTTGATATGTCTGGCGGTTTGATTGCTAGCAATGCTGGCCCTCAGGGTGGTGGTGTGCACATGATGAAGGGTTCTTTTAGTATATCGGGTGGTGTGATTGCCAATAATACAGCGCGCGAGGGTGGTGGCGTGTATCAGTTTTTTGAATCTAACTTTAGTATGTCTGGTGGTGAGGTTTCTAACAATAAAGCTACTGATGGTGGAGGGGTGTATATTGATAGTGATTTCACTATGTCGGGTGGTATAATTTCGGGCAACAAAGCATCTAATAGTGGTGGTGGTGTGTATATTGGACTTGGCACTTTTAGTTTAATAAGTGGTACGCTTTCGGGTAACACTGCAAGAGTTGGTAATAATGTGTATCCTTCTGATGGTGATGAGCGGTTGTTTGGTGATGTTTCTATTTTTGGGGTTGTGATGGGTGTTGTTGTTGGTGTGAGTGTTGTTTTGTTTGTTTACTCCAGAAAGTCTCGTGTAAATAGAGGAAGAATGATCAGTTAGGTTGGTGGCCAAGTTATGTGTTGGTTGTCTTTTTTTGTTGGGGTTTTTGTTAGAGTTTGAATGTGTTTTTTGGTATTTTTTGATTGGTTGTTGATGTAGGGTTTGGTGTTGTTGTGGTTTTTTTTGTTTTATATGTTCAACTAAGTTTTATGTGCTGTTTTCAAAGATGTGTCTGTCATGTATTAGGTCTCATCGGAAATTATGATGAGGGTGGTTGGTTTGTTTTATGTTTGTTAGTGTTTTATTGGTGGAATTTTTTGTAAATGGTGTAGATTTTTTGTTTGTTTTGGTTTTTGGTTAGTTGAGTTGGGTTTGGGTGTTATTTGGTGTTTGGTGGTGGGTGTGTGTTTTGTTGGTGGGTTGTTGTTGTGGTGTTTGTCTTTTTTTGGTGGTGTGTGTTTTTGGGTTTTGGTGTGAGTGTTGTTTTGGTTTTTGTTTTTTTTGGTATGTTGTTTGTGGGTAATATTGGAGTAGATGAGTTATGTGTGGGGTATTGTGTATTGAGGCATTGTTGATTGTTGTTTTAGATATGGTGTGTAATGTTTGGGTTGGGTATTTAATATTTTTATTGTGTGGTTATAAATTGGATGTTGTGATTATTTTGTAGTGAAAATGTTATGTGTGATATTGATTATGTGTGTTTGTGTTGGAAAAGTTAGTGAAAATAACTGTTTTTATTCAAGTTTTTATGGGTGGAAACTAGAGTTTTTATCTATGGTGGATGCCTATTTTTTCAAGCAAGTATATAAGCGTCCGTTCCTTTTAAATAAAAGGTGACGATACGATACAAAAACATTATTGTTTCCTACGTGGATATACATGTGATAAAAACGTAAGCATAACCAAAGTACGTATGCGCCAAAAACTAGATACAAAAATGTTTTTAGAAAAAATTATTGAATTATTACCAAGTTACAAAAAAGGTTGCTATAATAAGTGAACAAGTTATTTGATTTAACAGGAAAATTAGTTCTTGTTACAAGAGCAACCTATGGTTTAAGTATAAAGTACGTAAAATCCTTAATCAATCAAGGTACAAATATTGTTATTACCGCTCGAAAACTCTATAAATTAAAGCAGGTTAAAAAAGAAATTAAAAACATAGAAGACAAATGCTTTATGGTGTCATGTGATGTTAGTAAAACAAATAAAAACATTTCAATGACAACCAAGGTTAAAGAGTATTATGAAAATGTTATTATAGTTAATAATGCCGGAATTGGCAAACTTTTCTCTATTAACACTAAAAAATGTGAAGAATTACTTTCAATTATTAACATCAAACTTACGTTATTTACTATATTACATGGGAAGTTAGTAAAATTATGAATGAACAAAAATGTGAAAAAATTATCAACATTGTCTCCATACATTCAACAATTAATTTTTTGGGAATTTCAATGCCAACTTATTGTACCTCAAAAAGCACTATATGGCTGCTAACAAAAACTTTAGTAACTGAACGGACTAAATATAACATTACAGTTAACACTATTAAACAGAGATACTTTCTAAGTGAGTTGACCAACAGTATTATTGCTATTGAGGAATCCCAAAAAGCGATAAAACGCTACTGCCCAATGAGTAGAGTTGGGTGTGATGACGAATTAGATGAAGCTATTACATATTTTACTTCCGACACCTCTTCTTACACTACAGGCCAGCTTTTGATTATTGATGACAATTGGACCACTTTAGTGAGTGAGGTACAATTTTTATGAATAAAGCAGTACTACATAGCCTTTCTTATGGAATGTATGTTATTGGTACAAAAGATGGGAAAAGAAATGTAGGTTGTGTAGTCAATACAGTGACACAATCAACATCTAATCCTGTAACATTAACTGTTTGCATCAATACGGATAACTATACAAACATTTGTGTTAAACAGACAAAAGAATTTACTGTATCTATTTTATCTGAGAAAACTAAGGCAAATGTATTTGGAATTTTTGGGTTTAGCAGCAGTCGAGATAAAGATAAATTTGCGGAAGTACCATTTAGTTTAACTCTCTCAGGATTACCATATATTAACGAGGGCGTCACAGGTTATCTTCAATGCAAAGTAATTAACTTTATTGAAAATTTTACCCACACCATTTTTATAGCTGAAGTACAGGAAGCTGAAAATTTATTCAAAGAACCACCAATGACCTATGCATATTACCATAATGTTATAAAAGGAAAAACCCCGCCTAAAGCATCAAGCTATGTGGAAGAAAAACAAAAAGTAAGCCTACAAGAATCATTTGTGTGTAGTGTTTGTGGTTGGACATATTTGGGCAGTAAAGAAGAATTTGAACGACTACCCAATGATTTTGTATGTCCAGTTTGTGGGGCAACTAAAAGCGCATTTATACCTCAGTTAAATGAGTATAAAAAATAATAAAAATAAGGAGATTTAAAAATGGTAAATTTAAAATGCACTAAAACTGAAAAAAATTTGATGGAAGCGTTTGCCGGCGAAAGTCAGGCACGCAACAAATACACCTACTTTGCATCTAAGGCAAGAAAGGATGGCTATGAACAAATTGCTGCCATATTTGAAGAAACCGCAGGCAACGAAAAAGAACATGCTAAAATGTGGTTCAAATTACTTTGTGGAGGCGAAATCCCAGCAACCATCAATAATCTACAAGCGGCTGCTATGGGGGAGCATGAAGAATGGACTGAAATGTACAAACGTATGGCAATTGAAGCACGAGAAGAAGGATTTAATGACATTGCGTTTCTTTTTGATGAAGTAGGTAAAATCGAGAAAGAACACGAAGAACGTTATCTTAAATTGCTTAAAAATCTTAAAGACAACACGGTTTTTGCAAAAAAAGAAAAAACAGTTTGGATTTGTCGTAACTGTGGTCACATAATAGATAATGAGACTGCTCCACAAAAATGCACAGTTTGTGATCATCCACAAGCATACTTTGAGTTACGTGTGATTAATTATTAAGGAGAAGAAGTACATGCGAAATCAAAAATTTTTTATCTGCAAACATTGTGGGAATTTGGTAGAATTAATTGACGATAAAGGCGTGTCGTTGGTGTGTTGTGGCGAAAAAATGTCTGAACTCATACCTAATACGGTTGATGCAAGTATGGAGAAACATTTGCCTGTGGTAGTAGTCTCAGATGATCGCCTTCATGTTGAAGTAGGCAGCGTACTACACCCGATGCAAGAGGAGCACTATATACCTTTTGTATATGTAGAAACAGAACACGGTGGTCAACGTAAATATCTAAAACCTGGTGAAGAGCCTAAACTTACGTTTAGTTTTTCAAATGATAAAGCAATAGCTGTTTACGCTTATTGTAATCTACACGGACTTTGGAAAACCAAACTATAATTTCAAACTCACCATTGCAGTATTTTATCTACAATTTTTTTATTTATTTTAAGAATTAATTTGTATACCTTATGTATTCAGCTTTTGTATCTTTAACGTATTATTATCGAACACAAACGCGTAAATATGATGGACCTTAGACGCTATTATTTATCGACAAAAAACGTATGTACTGTCTAAATAACTCAAATGCACTACTAAAGCACAAATATCACAATAACTCGTCAACAAAATATACACTCTACCATAATAACACCTAATATCTATTAAACAACCATATTTGCAGGCTAAAAACGACACGAAGGCTTAAAATTTAACGAAAAACAAGTTAAATAAAGACACGTTTTCGTTGAGAGCTTAATACATACTAATACGATATTACATTTGAGTTAAGTTTTTAATCTTCAAAACAAAATATTAATTGGTTTACAATAAGTGAAAAAACTATTTACAATGTTGACAGTTTTTCTATTGTTTTTAATAAGTGTACCCCTTATCAGTGCTCAACCTGACGAATTTAACACCGTACCATCAGAAACATTAGCTGAGACTATTAATACAGTTTTAAACGGCGTACAAGAACAGAATTCTTCTTGGAACGTTATTTATGACCAAATATTTTGCCGACAAGACACCAGCGTTTATGATAACGTTATTGCTGAAGCTTTAAGCAGACAGGATTACAAAGAAGTCATTTTTATAGCGCGACTTGCAGAACTCAACAATTATACATCACAAATTCTAAATGAAAGTTTAAAAACCGCACTGGAACATATGCCAATGGCAGGCAGTTTTCCAATAACCTATACTGATGAAGATTTCCCAGATAGTTTTAGTGTATATGATCGCTACATGTTAAATGCGTACCGTTACGCTCAAACATTTAATATGACACGTTGGGATATAAATGCAGCTTACAATGATTTTGTAAAAGCATACAATACTCCACATGTTGGAAGTGTAAACGGTGAAATGCTTTGGATAAATCCGAAACTAAATTATGCCTACTCATTTTTATCCCGTTACTATGATGAACATGCACAAACTTTGAGTATGTTTTTGCTTTTTGACCAAAATGGGGCTAATGTTTCCACGTTTTATATTGAGGATGTTTGGTTAAATACTCAGGCGCATTGGAATGGCAGTATTTATGGTTACTCGGGTAAAAGTGGTGTGGTGGAGTGTGAGATGGGTAATTTTGCTATGATACTTACACAATATCAAAATAGTCAAGGTGAAATTCCTTATTTTGATAGGGTGGTGGTTGATTTAGAAAATAAACTATTGATTAATCAATTTAACTCGCCAGGTTGGGGTGATGAAGGTGTCATAAAGCATGCTGATGGAAATCCTCAAAACAGACTTTATGAAACCATGGGTAATCTGTTAGCGTTGCAAATGCTTTACCCACAATTCACGCAAGATAGTCAAACAAATTTTAGGTCTATGTTAACCAGTAGTTGGAAAGGCTTGATAAACAGTAATCTATACAATAATTATCGATTCAGTTTCATGAATACCTCAACAGAAGTAGCAGACATCTATAGCGATGAAGCTTCTCTTTTAGGCGCAATGATACTTTTTCTCTATGGTATAATACCGCAAACAGGAAGTTTAGATATACCTGCTATTGAAGAGAAATATCAAGACTATCGAACTTGTTTTCAAACAGAACAATGGCGGTTTAATTATTCGGATCGTTCGATTCGTATTCCTATTCTTAAAGGTGATTTGTCATTTATTTTTGGTTTGCAAGAGGTTTTACAGAATTTTTCTGCAGATGGTGTGTATGATATATATTTTAGTAGTGATTGGAATAGTATTGTATCAATAGATCTTGTTGATAGTTCATTGGATTTGGTTAATACGGGAAGTTCTGGGCAGGTAACTTGTGTGTTGTGTGTGGTGTTTGTGTTGATTTTAGTGGTAACTATTTCTTTAATTATAGTGTTTAGTTATTTTAGAGGTAAATCAAAAATTAAATGGGTTTAACTGGTTAGTGTTTGTCTGTTTTTAGTGGTGTATCATTTTTTGGGTAGTTATGTTTGGATGTTTGTTGTATTTTGGTGTTATTGGTTGGTTTTTTGTTTTTTGGTGTTTTTGTTTTGTAGGTGTTTGGTGTGGCGTTTGTTAGGTTGATAGTGTTGATTGAATATTAATTATTTCTGTTTGTTTGTTTTTTGTTTTTGTTGTGTCAAGTTTGTGATTTGAGTTTCGTAAGTGTTTTTTAACATACCTTATATATTTGTGGGAATGTTTTTAGATAATTAGTGCTGTAAATGCGACTGGAAGAGACATTAAGTGAATTTGAGTGTAACTTTATGATCGACAATGGGAATTTTCAGTTCTGTCAAATTATGCAGAATTTGGGGATAATTGTCAGTTTTTCTTTGGCAATGCAAGAGAGAAAAGGGTTGTTTGAATTTGAAAATAATGCTGTAACTATTAAAAAGTGAGTTTAAAACTACATTATGTTAGTAGTTTTTGTTATGGTTTAGAATAGTTGCATGTAAGGTTTTTATTCAACCTAAGTACACCATAAGCTTAACCGGGATATGTAAACAGCAAATATAGAAAAATATTAAACCCTGCAGAGTGAGTGAGAATTATAATGTATAAAACACCCAAAGATTTCATGGAATATGTAAAAAATAGAAATCCAAATCAGCCAGAATTTCATCAAGCAGTAAACGAGGTTGTTACTTCTGTTTGGTCAGTAATAGAAAATAATCCTAAATACCAAGCAGCTAACATTTTAGAACGGATAATTGAACCAGAACGAGCAATTATATTCAGAGTCACTTGGACTAATGATAAAGGTGAAATAGAAGTAAACAAAGGTTACAGAATTCAAATGAATGGTGCAATTGGTCCATACAAGGGTGGTCTTCGTTTTCATCCAAGCGTTAATCTAAGTATACTAAAATTTTTAGCGTTTGAACAAGTGTTCAAAAACTCTTTAACTACTCTACCAATGGGCGGTGGTAAAGGAGGTTCAGATTTTGATTCTAAAGGTAAAAGTGACACTGAAGTTATGCGTTTTTGCCAAAATTTTATGTTAGAACTTTCACGCCATATCGGCCCAAACACTGATGTACCAGCTGGAGACATGGGTGTTGGTAGCAGAGAAATTGGATTTATGTTTGGTATGTACAAAAAACTACGAAACGAAACTACAGGTGTACTAACAGGTAAAGGCCTTAACTGGGGTGGCAGTTTAATCCGTCCTGAAGCAACAGGATATGGTGTTACATATTTTGTACAAGAGATGCTTAAAACACGTAATGAAGATCTTAACGATAAAACTGTTGCCATTTCAGGTTCAGGTAATGTTGCCCAGTTTGCAGTAGAAAAAGTCAATGAACTTGGTGGTAAAGTAGTAACATTATCAGATAGTAACGGAACTATTTATGACAGTGAAGGCATTGATTGCACAAAACTTGCTTACGTGATGAACTTGAAAAATAATCAACGTGGTCGAATTAAAGAATACGTTAATGAATACAAAAACGCTCAATATTTGGAAGGACAACGCCCTTGGGGAGTTGAATGTCAAGTTGCATTACCTTGCGCCACTCAAAACGAACTTAGTGGTGAAGATGCTCAAACACTTGTTAAAAATGGTTGTTATTGTGTAGGTGAAGGTGCAAACATGCCTACAGAACCAGAAGGTGTAAAAATATTTCTAAAAAACCAGATACTTTATGGTCCAGGTAAAGCGGCAAACGCTGGTGGTGTAGCGACATCAGGATTAGAAATGACTCAAAACAGTATGCGACTTTCATGGACACGTGAAGAAGTTGATGCTAGATTAAAATCAATTATGAGATCAATCCATCAAACCTGTGTTAAATACGGTAAAGAAAAAGATTTCATCAACTATGTCAATGGTGCAAATATTGGTGGCTTTGTTAAAGTAGCAGATACAATGATAGACCATGGAATAACCTAATAGGTTATTTATTGAAAAATAAGTGTTTGTTTGCAAAATAGTGTGAGGTTATATTTTACCTTTTTTTTATGTTGGGTATAGTGTGTTAAGTGATTAAACGGTAATTTTAAAACACAAACATACAGGTTACGTCAATAAAATATGTATCTCGCACTACCAAACACTAATTGTGATTAAGGTCTAATAGACATTTAAAAACAATAGACCTAAGTACACACAACTTTTTTTATAACAGTTTCTTTGCAATATACATTAACAACATTAAAGGATACTTTAAATGGAAGAAAAAATGAAGTTGTTCTGTTACAGGTAAAGATGATAATGAAAGCACTTGTCCTTGAAGATATAAAAAAAATTCGTGTAATTGATGTTGAAACGCCTAACTGTAATGATAAAAAAGAAGTATTGTTAAAAGTAAATTATTGCTCATTATGTCGAACTGACGCAAAAATGTGGGCTACGGGTCAAAGAGATTTAGTTTTACCAAGAATATTAGGCCATGAAATTTGCGGACAAAAACTTGACTCTGACGAACACTACATCGTTTGGCCAGCAAGCACATGTAATAATTGCATTTACTGCAAAATGGGTGTAGAGAACCTTTGTTCAAATATCCAAGTCATAGGATTTCATCGTGACGGTGGATTTGCACAATACATAAAAGTTCCAAAAAAAAGCTTGATAAAAGTACCTAAAACAGTTCCACCTGAAATTGCATGCATGACAGAATTATTATCTTCAGCAGTAAACGCAATTGAACAAATTAATTTACAAAAAAACCAAAAAACACTCATTTTTGGCGGAGGACCAGCAGGACTCATGCTGGGACTAGTTTGCAGATACTTTGGTGCTGAACCATTTATTGTTGAAAAAAACCTTGAAAAACGCCAAAAAATAACACAATTTTGCAAAAACACAAACATACACCTACATGATATAGTTTTTGACCAATTCGATATTGCAATAAACGCTGCTCCAGACCCATCCACTTTATCAGAAGGTATTTTAAAATTAAACAATAGCGGAAAATATTGCCTATTTAGTGGATTTACAAAAAACATCAACATACCAAGCGACTTGCTAAATGAAATACATTATAAACAATTAACATTAATTGGTGCATATGGAAGTACAAAACGACAAATGAAAACAGCTTTAAAAATTTTAGAGAGCAACGTTGAAACTGTTCGTTTAATAATTCAGAAAATAATAAATCTTGAAAGTGTTCCATTAGTGTTGCCTGAAATTTTACAGGGTCAAGCTTTAAAATATGTTGTAAATTTGCAGAAGGAAAAATAATGGTAACTGAAGACAAATTAAGAGAATTTGGGCAACTAATTTGTAAAGTTGCTACAGGTAAAACTATGACTCGGGAAGAAACCTGTGAAGTTTACCGACAAATTATTTTAAACGAGCAACCTGAACTTCAGCAAGGAGCTTTTTTGTTAGCACATATTACTCGTATACCAACTACTGAAGAATTATCAGGAGTTTGGGATGCTTTAGACAGGTTTGACACTGAGAAATTTAAAGCAAATATTAACGGTGTAGTTTGTGATATTGTTGGTACAGGATCTGACGCAATGAAAACGGTGAATGCTTCTTCACCTGCTGCACTTATTGCTTCAGCATGTAATATTGCAGTTGCTAAAAAGGGTGCTAAGAAGGTAACAGGTGTTTCTGGGGCGTCAGAAATTTTTGAAATTCTTGGTGTTAACTTATCAGGGCCCATGATTAAAGCTAAACAAAGTTTAGAGGCACATAATATTTGTTATATGCCAGGTGAAGCGTTTTTGAAGTCTGGTTGGGCGAGGCTTATTCAATTTATGCGGTTTACTTCAGCATTTAATATTGTTGGACCGTTGACGATGCCGTGTGAGAATACAAATTGTATTGTAATTGGTGCTTATGCGCCACATGTGTGTGACCAGCTTATTGCTATTTTAAAAGAAATTGGAATTAAACATGCTATATCACCATATGGTATGGTAAATGGTGTTGACAAAAACTTGGGTATTGACGAGTTTTCACCATGTGGCCCGACAAGAGTTGTTGAGTTAAAAAATGGAAAAATTCAAACCTATACTGTGTATCCAGAAGATTTTGGTATAAAAACGCATACATTTTTTGATGTAGCGTCCTTTAACAAAGCATACGATAATGCTATGTCTATTAAACGTGTGCTTTCAGGTAAATATGATGATCCGTTAGCGGATTTGTTTTGTATGAATGCCGCAGCTATTTTGTATACGTCAGGTACTAGTAAATCTTTTAAAGATAGTATGGAAAGAGCACAGCAAGCACTAAAAACAGGTAGAGCTTTAACACAGTTAAACCATTTAATTGAGCAACAGGCTTAACCAAAAAACATGTTAAAAAAGTGAAATAACATTGTTAAACTGTGTAAAAATTATGATCTTGAAAAACAAGACACGTTATTTTTTGTATTAGAAATGTAAAATGAACATGTTTTTATGTAGTTGTTAGTTGTTTGTCACTTAAAAATGTGGTGGTATTGTTAATTTTTTTGAGTTAATTTTTATGTTTTGTTATCAGTGTCGGATATTTTTTTGTTGCGGTTTTTTGGGGTGGATACTTTTTTAAAGATGTTTTCTAACATGTCGTCTTGTGTTTGTCGGTGTTTTTCAAAGTATGGAATTTTTTCAATAAGAATAGAGACTTCGCGTAAAGCTGTAGGTACCAGTGACAAACTAAATACAATTACCCAGTGTAAAGCAGTTATGTTAGATAAACCAAATACGTTATTAAATGGAGTTACAACTAATACTGCAAGTACAAAGAGCATTAATATAGCACAACCAACTAGTGGTTTATTGTTTTTGATAGGTGTCTTAAAGATTGATTTTGTACTGCGAACATTAAAGACGTGAATTATTGAAGTCCAACTTGTAATCAAGAAAGCCATTGTTTGACCTATTGCCGCCGATGGCTCCATTGTATCAGATATCGATATAAAAGTACCTATGTAATAACCTATCAGTACTACGATTGAACAAAAAATAGTTTGTTGAATAATCACACGTAACAAATTCCCTCTAAAGAAAGTTTCATTACGCTTTATCGGTTTATTATTCATCAGTTTAGGGTCAAATTCTTCACGGGAAATATTTATGCCCGGAATACCATCACCTAACAGATTAATTAATAACAACATAACTGGCGTAAACATGATACCCCAACTAGCCAATTGAGCATACAACATAATGATAATTTCACTTAGGTTACAAACTAAAAGAAAAGTAATAGTTTTTTTGACGTTTTCATATACACATCTGCCTTCGCCTACAGCATCAACAATTGTAGCAAAATTATCATCAACCAAAACCATGTCAGATGCACTTTTAGCTACTTCAGTGCCAGTTTTACCCATTGCAATACCAATGTCAGCTACTTTCAATGCTGGTGCATCATTTACTCCATCACCAGTCATGGCGACAACTTCACCATTAGTTTGCCATGCTTTTACAATACGAAGTTTATCCTCAGGAGATACCCTAGCATACACTGAAAAATTTCTAACGGTATCATTTAATTCTGCTTCAGAGATTTCTGCAAGTTGGGCACCAGTTATAACACGTTGGCCTTCTTCTAGAATGCCTAAATCTTTAGCAATAGCACTAGCTGTTGCAGCATGATCGCCTGTAATCATTATAGTACGGATACCAGCTTGTTTTGCTTTTTCAATTGCAACTGCTGCTTCAGGACGCGGTGGATCAATCAAACCAACAAGGCCATACAATTTAAAATCCTGTTCTAATTCTGCTAAATTGTCATCCTCTGGCATCTCGTTTATATGCTTACCCGCCAAAGCAATAACACGCAACGCTTTTGAAGCAAGTTCATCATGCACGCGTTGAGCTGCTTCCAAATCAGACGCAGACTCAGCAGAAAGATGCAGCCTATCAAGAGCACCTTTAGTTAACACCATATAACCATCAGGACGGTCCTTTAAGAACACTGTCATTTTTTTACGGTCTGAAGAAAACGGAATTTCCGCTACTCGCGGATACTCATGTGTAGCCTTATCCACACTGTAACCTTTTTCATTCAAAAGCCTAAGTATACCAACCTCTGTAGCGTTACCCATATACACTTTATTTCCATTCTCATCTACTTCAAAAGCAGCATTACCTGCCATTGCCAAAAGTTTAAGAAACTGATCTTGTTCTTCATTAAATTCTGCATCAGCAGCAAAAGGCTCTCCACAACAAATCCAAAGCTGTTTAACAGTCATACGATTTTGAGTAAGTGTTCCAGTTTTATCAGAACAAATCACTGAAGTAGTGCCCAAAGTTTCAACGGCAGGAAGTTTCCGTATTAAGGCGTGCTTTTTTACCATTTTTTGTACGCCACTAATCATAGACAAATTTACAATTAATGCAAGGGTTTCAGGAACTGCTGCCACAGCTAAAGAAATAGCAATAAGTAACATATCACCAAATTCAGCACCATTATACAAACCCATTGCCATCATAAAAAAGGCTGAGATAAGTGCTATTGCACAAATAGTTTTACCAAGTTGATCAAGACGACGCTGCAGAGGTGTTTTTGAAGATTTACTTCCACGCAAAAATCCAGCAATTTTACCTATCTGCGTGTTCATGCCTGTATCAGTAACTACCGCTACACCACGACCAGCAGTAACAACACATCCAGTAAACACCATGTTGTGTTGATCACCCACGGGTATGTTTCCAGAAAGTTTAAGTGATGCATCTTTTTCCGCTGGTTCACTTTCACCTGTTAAAGCGGATTCATCAGAAAAGAAACATGTTGCCTCAAGTAATCTAGCATCAGCAGGAACAATGTTACCAGTTTCCAGAAAAATAATGTCACCTGGAACCAAATCAGCAGTATCTATACTCTGTTTTACACCATCACGTGCAACAACACAAATAGGTGAATTTAATTTCTCCAAAGCTTCAAGTGCTTTTTCAGTTTTACCTTCCTGAGTGATTGCTAAAATAACATTCATAACTACTACAGCTAAAATGACAAAAGACTCAACTAAACCATCGCCGTCGTGAAAGAAAGCCAACATAAAAGAAAGAACTACAGCCATAAGTAAAACAAGTACAGAAACATCTTTGAACTGGTTGAGAATTTTTTGGATCAAACTGGCTTTTTTAGGAGGATGTAACTCATTCTTCCCCACACTTGTCTGTCGCATGCTGACTTGTGCTCTAGATAATCCAACACCAGCTTGCACTTCCAACTTTTCTAATACAGACTGGGCGTCTAACTCGTACCAATTGGTGTTATCATGTGTGTCAGCTTCCATACTCTCTCAACTCCACTTATACAATAATGCAGCTTAGGCTTGCGTAAAATAGTTAATAGCGTTTATAAATTATTCTATATATGTCTTCTGCCAATCTTATCAACATTACGCCAATTTATCATCAAATGTTCATCAAACATATAAAACATAAGATTTTTGACACTAAATAACAACTAATACTCAACAAACGTTCGTCAATACCACAAAATATAAAGCAAAAACCTACACAAAACAACACATAAAAATAATGTGTCAGTTCAGTGTAATTAACAGAAAAAATTAGTGAAAAACCTCTGCTAATTCTCTGCTAATCTTCTGCTAATACGCGGCGTTGTCTATTTATCGGCTAATTTTTTGATGTGTTATCAAGGTTGATTATGTACGTATTTTTTCACGGGTCTTTTTTATCCTATGTGTCTAGGAACTGATTGAAAATAAAATTTACATTTATATGTGACTATGCTAATATTAAAGTATGGATGATACAGCAGCAAAGAGAATCCGCAACACAATACCCCTACTAAATGAAAGACAACGACGCTTATACTTAGCAAACGAAGCAAAAACCATAGGACACGGAGGCATAACCCAAGTCAGCAAAATATCAGGCATCTCAAGAGTCACAATTACCAATGGATTAA
>JGI24702J35022_10001497_pt1 | contig 14509 bp, 14 predicted proteins | sample TergutTh196P4_FD_35022 | JGI IMG/M metagenome (IMG submission 35022)
TATTTTCTCCATTTTCTTGCGAAAATGTGCGAAAATACATATAAAAAGGAAGGTGTCCGAAGAAGTTCCTAACTTTTCGGACACCCCCCTCCATAAAAATAATTCTTATTTGAAAAATCCAATTTTATACCCAACATTAACCGCAATCATGTTCCAAAGATGGCTTCCGATTTTTTCATCCTTAAACTTTATGGTAACTTCTGAAAAATCCCTCAGATAACGCAGGTCCATGAATATAATTCCTTGCCCTGCCTTTACGCCAAACCCGCCGCTGACAATAAAACCAAAAGGATTATTGCCTTTTGCCGAAAAAAGTTTTTTTCCATAAGCTTCTGAGGTGGTGTATCCATTGTCATTGGTGCGTTCAACCATTGTGCTCATTACTACCGGAGCAGCGTAAACGCCTCCTCCTATTTCAATGGAAAAAATCTTCGGCCTAAGCGTGTATTTTAAAAGCAGCGGAAATAAGATATGGGTTTCCACTCCAGAATAGGTTTCCATTATCCCGGAATTCGGGTCTGTTTGCTTTGGGGCAGTGTATTTTGCTTGAGGCCCAAAATAAAAATTTATTCCTGTTCCAACAGAAAGCCACCTTGTTACTTGCCAGTCAATTTGCACTGGGTTAAGGCTGCCGCCCAAAGCAGTCACATCAGGCCCCATAATAGGGCCAAGCCCAAAACTGCCGCTAAGATATAAAATTTTGTTTTTCCAAAGTTCGTCTTGCACGGTCTCTGCAAAAATACTGCCAGATACAGTGATTGCAATGAAAATAAATAAAGAAATACGCCTTTTCATGGTATTGCTCCTTAAAAAAAATAATTTCCCGCAGGGGATACGGTTATTTTAGGAATTTATTGTTATGAGTTTTTAATAAATTATTAATGAAATATTAATTCACAAAAAATCACGCAAAACACAAAAAAATGAATTTATCTGTTGATGAAATCTATAATGGAGGTTCGCTTGGATATGTATGGCCAGCGGAGGTAGATGAAAAGGAAATTATTTTGGGAATAGTTGCATTTTAATTGATAAAATGCCGAAAATATCATATAATTATATAAATTACTTGTAACTGTTCAGTTGCCTATGTGCGAGAAATAGTTTAGTGGGGGTAGCTCGAAATAAAACCTTGTTTTTTTCGAGCGGAGGGGGTGAAAACCCCCTCCTCCAATAAAAAGCTCCAAAAAACTAGCAAAAGCTGGTTTTTTGGGGGTGGGTAGCGGGCTACCGCTACCCACAGCTGAATAATTACAATTACTTTGGGAGAATGACATGGTAGGAAGATTTATTGTTCTATTTATACTTGTTGCGGTATTAGTAGGCGGTGGATTAATTTGGTTTGATTATTTGGGCGTGATTGATGCAAAAGCTATCCCGCCGGTATCATGGTTTCACCGGCTAATAGGGACAGAAGTGCGGACACAGCCGAAAACGGCGCCCGATGAGGAAATCAGCCTTGACGCTGAAAGACTGGCAATACGGCTGGAAGCGCTGGAACTGCGAAAAATGGAAATGGACACAAAAGAGCAGGGCATCAATTCCCGTTATAATGAATTGGAGCAAATTGCCCAGGAATTGGGAGACCGGCAAATTGCGCTCGATGAATTAGAAAATTCTCTCAGCACGGAATCAAGAGAAGCCGATAATAAGGATAGAAACATCGAAGAGATCGCCCTAAATCTGATCGGAATGCCTCCGGTGCAAGCGGTGAGCATTATGGCTGAAATGGATGATCAAGACGTTATCGATGCACTCCGGAAAACGGAAAGTATTGCAAAAGCCCAGGGAAGATCGTCAATTGTGCCTTATTGGCTTTCATTGATGGATCCTAAACGGGCGGCTGAATTGCAGCGTAAAATGGCAGTAAGGCCCCTTAGCTTGTAAGTTTTGTTTCCGGAGATCAAATTTGCCGGCATTAGCCCGGCGAGGAGGTCAGGGTGGTGATTCAAACAACACCCCAAACGGAACTAACTCAACCAGGCATTCCCAATGTTCAGGAAACAAAGGCTTATGAACATGAAAAAGAATCCCTGGTAAACGGCAAACAGCAAAAAAGCAAACTGGGAGTGTTTGCAAAAATTCTTGCCGGTTTACAGAGCAAAGCTTCTGCAAAAACAGGATTGGCCGGGCCGGCTGAAAATGCTGAATTTAATCACAATAAACTACTTATCGAAACGCGTGATGCGGAAATGCCTGACATTGAAGATGCAAAACTGGTTCTAAACAAGAAAAAAACAAGAGCGGGGAAAGCAGAAAAATCTCTTGAAGATGAAAAAAATGGGGAAAATGAGCCGAATTTAGCCCTGAATTCCCATTTAGCGAATCAACAAATTGAATTTTCCCAGAAAGAAAAGAATATCTTGTCTAATGTAAACCGCTTAACCAAGCAGCCAGAGGAGCACGTTTCGCTTGAAGAAGAAAATGCCAGGCTCCGTTTTAATGCATTGCACGAAACTGAAAATAACGAAAAGTTATCTTCGCAACAGTTAGCCCAAAACAGCCAGGCAGCGGGTAATCAAAACAAAAAAGAAGCAAAAAACCGCATTAATCACAGCGAAACTGAGGCAAATGGCATGAATGCCGGCGAAAAGGCAGGCAATAATGAGACAGTGACATTGGCGGCACGGCAGGCTGCAATGCAGGCGGAGGCAAAAAAGGCCTCTGTAGCCGAAAAAAACGGGCGGAGCAAGGTTGAAGAAGCCAGGGATAAACGGCGTTCCGTTGACGGCAATTCCCGCAGCNCAGAGCTTCAGGCAGGGGACATGCAAAAAAATGCCGTTCAATTAAAGGCCGGCATGGAAAGGCCGNTTGAAGGGNCGGCAAAGGAAATTACCCTGGAACTGCGCNTGTCAAACCAGGGGCAGGAAGCCTCTTCTGCATTTGCAGATTCATCTGCAACAACAAGCTGGGAAGCTAAAGCCGGGCAGGCTTTTGAAGACATTTTGGCGCGGGAATTGCATCAGAATTTCAACAATGACATTGTGCGCCATGCCTCTGTTGCGCTTCGCGAAGGCAATGAAGGAACAATTCGGCTCGTTCTTAAGCCGGAAAGTTTAGGAAATGTAAAGATACGCCTGGAATTAGCCGAAAACAAAATAACAGGGCATATTGTTGTTCAAAGCGAGGAAGCCCTGCGTGCCTTTGAGCGGGAGATATCATCTCTTGAAAAAGCATTTGAGAAATCGGGCTTTGACGGCGCGAACTTTGAAATGTCTCTTGCTGCGGATGGCAGAGGAACGGAACAATGGCAGGGAACGGAAGCGAGCCGGGCTTTGCCTGATTATTTCGCAGCTTTACGTTATGATACGGCAGCCGAGAACATGGATGTGCCGCAATATTTTAATTTTTACGGTCAGGGAACAGGGACCGTTAATCTATTTGCATAGGAGAACTTATGAATGCATTAGAATTTAGATTAAGCACGGAAGAACAAACCAAGGTTAATCAATTCGTGAATGACTTCAACCACAGACTCAATCCCGAGCATAAGCCCCAGCAGAGCCTGGGAAAAAATGATTTTCTTAAATTGTTGCTTACCCAGCTTTCATACCAGGATCCTCTGTCTCCGGTTGAAGACAAGGAATTCATCGCACAGATGGCTCAATTTTCCACGCTGGAGCAGATGACCAGTATGTCGGCTGATTTTTCCAAGCTCACATCAATGGTAAGCGGAAGCGAAGCTGTTCAGTCATTAGGCAAAAATGTCGAAGTGATTGAAGGGGAAGAGGTAATCCAAGGCGCAGTAAAAGCGGTAACCAGAGGAGAAATTCCAATGGTGCTGGTAAACGGTTCCTATTATAACTGGAACCTTGTTAATAAAGTATTTGAGGAATAAGGAGAAAAACCTATATGATGCGATCATTATTTTCCGGTGTTTCCGGACTTCAGAATCATCAAACAAGAATGGATGTAATTGGTAACAATATTGCCAATATTAACACTACCGGTTTTAAACGAAACAGGGTAAATTTTCAGGATATGTTGTACCAACAGCTCCAGGGCGCATCCCGCCCCACCGATGAGCTTGGCGGCGTAAACCCCAAAGAAGTCGGCCTGGGCATGAGCGTGGCGTCAATTGACACCATACACCTCCAGGGAGTGCTGCAAACCACCGGTATAACCACCGATCTTGCCATTAACGGCAACGGCTTTTTTGTCCTGGATGATGCCGGGAAACAGCTTTTTACCCGCGCAGGCGCGTTCAGCATTGACGAAGCAGGGCTTATGGTGAATCCTGCCAACGGAATGAAGGTACAGGGCTGGATGGCGCAGGAAATTGACGGTTTTACCATACTGGATGTTTCAAGTCCGGTCGGGGATTTGGTCATTCCCGTTGGCTCCAAGGATCCGGCAAGGGAAACCAGCATGGTTAATTTTGCCTGCAATCTGGATAAACGAATTCCGGAAATCCCGGAAAACGCCACTCCCCTGCAGATACGTGAAGGCACCTGGACCACGCACATTGATATCTACGACAGTTTTGGCGAAAAGCACATACTTCAGGTGGAATTTTCCAAAGTACNNGGCACNCCNAACAGTTGGACTGCCGCAGTAACGGTTGATCCCCAGAATGAAGAACCCACCAATACCGCCATCGGCTTTGGAGAAGAAGCCCCTGCGGTGGGCGGCCCNACCGAGTTTACGGTAAACTTTTCCAATAACGGCACCCTGCTTTCGGCGGAAGACGGAGCGGGCAACGTTTCGGGCGGAGCCGGCCAGGTNTTAATGAATGTGGCTTATGATGTGCCGGACACCACNCCCGACGAAGAAGGCAACATTGTCAGGCAGCAATTTACCCTTAATCTTGGGCAGGTCGGCGGATTTACCCGCTCCATTACCCAATATTCCGAGGCCAGTTCATCCAAAGCGGTCGAGCAGGACGGCAGAACCATGGGTTACCTTGACAACTTCAAGATAGACCAGTCGGGCGTTATTACCGGCGTTTTTTCCAATGGGACCACNAGGCCTTTGGGACAGGTTGCCATGGCCAGCTTCGCCAATCAGGGAGGCCTGGAAAAAGCAGGCAGCAATACNTTCCGGCAAACCAATAATTCCGGCCTGGCCAACATAGGGCCATCCGGCATTGCCAGCAAGGGAATTATTGTATCCGGAGTTCTGGAGATGTCAAATGTTGATATGGCGGATCAGTTTACTGACATGATCATTACGCAGCGGGGTTTCCAGGCGAATTCACGAACAATACAGACCGCAGACCAGCTTCTGCAGGAACTGTTAACGCTAAAGAGGTAAAGGGTATTAGCGGTTAGCGGCAGTGATTAAATGCTTGCTAACCGCTAGACACTTATCATAAAAATTAGTATGATTAAAGTTAGCCGGTTAGATGGCACTGAATATTATATCAACCCTCAGCAGATTGAATGTGTGGAGGTTAANCCCGATACAACTTTGGTGATGCTTTCCGGGAAACATCATATTATTCGGGAAGAAGTAGACGATTTGTTAAAAAAAATCGAAGAACATCACCGGCGAATAAGTCCGCCCGTGTTGCAGGAGTAGAGCATGGATATAGGATCACTATTAGGTATATTCGGCGCTTTTGGAATGATTATTTTCTCCACCATTGTTGGCGGGGGAAGTTTGTTTGCAATTATAGATTTGCCTTCATTCCTTATGGTTGTTGTTGGGTCATATTTTACGCTTATGCTGGCATCCAGCTTATCTGATGCTCTGGGAATTTGGGGTATCTTTGGCCGGACATTCAGCATACCGGTATTCAATGAGCAAAGCATAATCCAAAAAATGATGGCATTTTCGGAAAAAGCCCGCCGTGAAGGGCTTTTGGCGCTGGAAGACGAACTTGAAGATTTAGACGATGAATTTATGAAAAAAGGCCTGCGCCTTATGGTTGACGGCACCGATGCGGCAGTTATCCGCGACCTCATGGAACTGGAACTTAACCAAATGCAGGCACGGCACGCCGAAAAAATAGTGCTTATCGGCAACTGGGCGGCTTTGGCGCCTGGCTTGGGAATGATTGGCACGGTTGTCGGGCTTATCGGCATGCTTCAAAACCTTGAAGACAAATCCAGAATCGGCCCTAACATGGCCCTCGCCCTTGTTACCACCCTGTACGGCTCAATTACGTCAAACCTTTTAATGATTCCTTTTGGCACTAAGCTGAAAATTCACGANACAAGGGAAACTATGGTCAAGGAAATGATAATCGAAGGCGTGCTTTCCATACAAGCCGGCGAGAATACCCGNATCCTTGCATTAAAACTGTTAGCGTACTTAACGCCGTCGCTCAGAAAAATTATGGAAGCTGAACTGATAAAAGACTAAGTCCTTTAGGACGAATCCGAGGACTTTGAGAGGTTTGTAAAATGGGAAGAAAAAAAAGAGCCGGTCCCGAAGCGCCCAATGCGCAATCATGGTTAACTACATACTCAGACATGGTTACGTTAATGCTCTGCTTCTTTGTCATCATGTTCAATCCCGATGAAACAACCATGGCTCAGTTAGACGCAATATCCACATCCATGAGGACGGGCGGAATAGGAGCCCTTCAGGGCGGCCTTACGCTGTCGCCAGGCAGAAGCGCCGAACTCGGCAATACCATTATGAATCTGCCTTCAATGGAAAAAGGCACTTTAATGGGCACTGCCCTGCGAAAAGCAGTAAGTGTTTTTTCTCCTGAAATAAAATCAAACAAGGTCCGCATTACCCATAGCGAAAAAGGGGTTGTCATTACGCTTGCATCGGATGTTTTCTTTGACCCTGCAAGCGCCCGGATCAATATTGACACATCCAGAGAAATTTTACTGCGCCTGGGGGATTTTTTATCTTCAAGAGAACTTGCGGGAAGAAAATTCAGCATCGAAGGCCACACCGATTCTGTCGCTATTGACCCAACGGGCCCCTGGCAATCCAATTGGGAACTGTCGGCAATGCGTTCCATTAATGTTTTAAGTTATCTTACCGGTTTGGGAATAGATGAAAAAAGGTTTCAGGCAACGGCTTTTTCAGATACCGTTCCTATTGCAAACAGCAATACGCCGGAGGGAAATGCCTATAACCGGCGTGTGGACATTATTATTTTAGATGATGCCCATCTTTAATCAGGAAAAAGGAATGGGATGACTGTTAAAACATTTTTCTTTACAATATTCTTCTTTAAAAACCTGGAAAAAATGCCGATTATTAAATATAAATCACATTTAAAAACTTATCTGGGTTTTTTGATGTTTATTAATATGCTATCGTTTACCATTAATTAGGTGGAGGTTTTTATATGTCAGATGCTGATGATCTTGATATGGACGGAGGAGATGCTATTGATACAGGCTCTTCAAAGAAAAAACGCGGTTTAGGGGCATTATTGCCTACCGTTTTGAAATTTGCGGCAATCGGCATTGCATTAATAATTGTTATCGTAACAGTTTGCTGGATAACCATAGATTTAATGATGCCAAGCGGAGAATCCCAAACGCCCTTATCTGGGGGCATTTCATCTCCTTATAAAGGAACACTAGAAACGCTTGATTGGTTCACCGGGCTGGGCGAAATAAGGACGCAAATATTGGACAATTGGAGCGTATCCATAAATATAAATTTAGGGTATACCAAAGGCGATTTGGAGGCATCGGGTGAACTAAGCGACAGAAGGCTTGAATTGCGGGATTTTTTACGTAATTATTTTGCAAAAAAATATATTGGCGATTTACAGCCGGATAAAGAAGAACGCTTAAAAATGGAAATTAGAGAGATACTTAATGACAGGTATCTTAATTCAGGAAAAATACGGAATATTACTTTCGACACATTCGATAGAATGGAATTATAGAAATTACAGGATGGAGGAATTATTATGATGATGAGTGACGGCGCCCTTTCTCAGGATGAAATAGATGCATTGCTTTCAGGAACAGGGGTAGATTCTTCAGGAGGCGGCAGCGCCTTTGCAGCAGTAGCAAATTCCAGTTTTTCTGAAACTGACAGGAAAACGCTGGAGACATTTTTTTCTTCAACCACCGAGGCCCAGTCATCGAATTTATCTATGATGACCGGGGTAACAGTGCTTTTAAGCAAACCTCAGCTTACTATTAACGGGCATGAAGATTTTTTAGAGCAGCTCCCTGAAACGGTAACCGTAATAAAATCGGATTTTAATTCCGGTTTCCCCGGCGACCATTTATTCATTATTTCGGAAGAAGGCGCAAAAGCCATTGCCAGCATGATGAACAAGGAAGAAAACATTCAACTGGATGAAATGGCAATGTCGGTAATTGGGGAGGTTATTTCTCAACTGGTGGGGTATCAAATAACTACATTGTCTGATAAAACCGGGAATAAATCAATATCGTCGATTCCGCCGGAAGTTAATAATATCTCTAAAAACATTATTGCTCTTCCGCCAGGAGATTTTGCAGGTTTAACTTATGAAATAGACCTTGGCAAAGGCGGCAGTTATTCGATATGGGAAGTCTTAGGACCGTCAGTTGCGATGGATATTGCAAAATCCCTTAATAATTTTAGCACGGCAAAAAGCGGAAAAGCTTCAATGTCCGCTGCACCCGCTGGAATAGGCAAAGGCGGCATGGGTTCTCCTTTTAACCAGGCCAATGTACAGTCAGTGCAGTTTCCCAATCTAATGCAGCCCCACGGCGGCGCTCAGGAAGCAAGCAATATCAGTCTAATCATGGATGTGTACATGGAAATGACGGTAGAGCTTGGCCGGACAAGAAAACTTATAAAAGAGATTCTTGCAATGGGCGAGGGAACAATCATTGAATTGGATAAACTTGCCGGCGAGCCGGTTGATATACTGGTAAACCATAAACTTATTGCCAAAGGCGAAGTAGTTGTAATTGATGAAAATTTCGGTGTCCGTGTAACTGAAATTGTGTCTCCCATGGAACGAATGCATGACATGGGCTAATTCGGCAAATGAATGAAAGGCTGGCTTCTCTCTTAAAACGCTATGATGCATTATCGGTGCTGATACAGGATGCGGATCTGGCCAAAGACCAGAAGCGCTACCGTGAGGCGATGAAGGAATATTCCCATCTTAGCAGCATAGCGTCTCTTTACAATGAAACAGAAAATTTAAATAAACAAATTAATGAAGCAAAAGCCATTGTTCAGGAAGAAACAGATGCATCAATGCGCGAACTTGCAAAAGAAGAATGCAAAGAGCTGGAAATTAAACTGCGGAATTCTGAAGAAAAATTAAAATTTCTGCTTATTCCAAAAGACCCTCTGGACGAAAAAAACATTATCATGGAAATACGGGCAGGAACCGGCGGAGAAGAGGCGGCGCTTTTTGCCTCTGACCTGTACCGTATGTATTCCCGTTTTGCCGAAACAAAGGGCTGGAAATTCGAGATAATGAATTCAAACGAGACCGAACTGGGCGGAATAAAAGAAATTATTTTTTCTGTCAGCGGCAGTAATGTGTTCGAAAATCTTAGGTATGAATCCGGGGCCCACCGTGTGCAAAGAGTTCCAACGACGGAATCCTCCGGCAGAATCCACACCTCGGCGGTAACGGTGGCGGTGCTGCCCGAAGCGGACGAAACTGAAATTGACATTAAGCCGGAGGACCTGCGCATTGATGTTATGCGCGCGGGCGGCCCCGGCGGCCAATGCGTAAACACCACCGACTCTGCGGTAAGGATAACCCATCTCCCCACCGGCCTTACCGTCCATTGCCAGGATGAAAAAAGCCAAATAAAAAACAAAGCTAAAGCCATGCGCATTTTGCGCGCCCGCATTTTTGAATTGGAATCGGCCAAAGCCGCCGCAGAACGCGCCGAGTTCCGCAAGACACAGGTTGGCTCAGGCGACCGTTCCGAGCGGATCAGAACCTACAACTTTCCCGACAACCGCGTTACCGATCACCGTATCGGCCTAACGCTGTACAAGCTCGACCGGATCATGGAAGGCGAGACAAGCGAAATTTTTGACGCGCTTAAATTATCGGCGCATGCAGAATTGCTGGGTTCCGCCGGCTCATTGTAATGACCGTCCGCCAGGCCCTTGCCGAAGGAAGCGCTGCTCTTTCGGCGGCAGGCATCGACAGCCCCGGCCTTGACTCATCGCTGCTCCTTGCCCATGCGCTTGGCATCAGCCGTACCTTGCTTTTAGCCGCCGCCCCCAATCCGCTGGATGATGCGCCTCTTGCCATGTTTCACAGCTTACTTGAAAGGCGGCAGGCCGGGGAATGTACCGCATACATACTTGGCAGGAAGGAATTTTTCGGCCTGGAATTTCTGGTAAACCGGTCGGTACTGGTTCCCCGGCCCGAAACAGAAACATTGGCGGAAGCGGCATTGCACATAATTGCAAACGGGAAATGGCCTGCGGCAAAGCAGCCGCTAAAGGCCCTTGATCTGTGTACCGGCTCGGGAGTTCTTGCGGCCGCTTTGAAACACCGCCTGCCGGAACTTGAACTATGGGCATCGGACATTTCCGCCCAAGCGCTTGAAATTGCACAGGCAAATGCCCGCCGCCTTCTGCCGTCCGCTTCCATTCATTTTCTGCAGGGCAATCTTTTCGAAGCCCTCCCGCAGCAGGCCGTGTTTTCCCTTATTGTAAGCAACCCGCCTTACATTCCCTCCGCTGAAATACCGGGCCTTCCCCCCGAAGTCCGCAGCGAGCCTATCCTTGCACTGGACGGCGGCAGCGACGGCCTTGATCTTATCAGAAAAATTATTTCCCATGCCGGGGATTATCTTTGCTGCGGCGGTTTTTTGCTGCTGGAAGCCGATCCCCGCCAGATGAAGGCAATTGCCGCCCTTTTTAAAAAATGCGGTTTTCAAAACATACAATGCTTTAAGGACCTTGCCGGAAGGAACAGGGTAATAAGCGGGGAAAAAAATGATTATGAAAAAAGCAGCCGTTACACAAATTTACACACAAGTCCGGCAAGCTCAATAAAATGAACCTAAAAAATAATTAGTTACGCGGCATCCCCATCCGAGCCGAATGGCATCATCGCATCTGGTAATATGCGGATACCTTCATTATCCGGCACAATATATTTAGTATCTGTCCACAAAGTCGGTTACTTTGTGGACAGACCTTGTATTGTTTTTCTTAAGAATCTGTAATATATTATATATTATATCAAGGAAAAAGAAAAATAAGAAAGCCTGTATTCAGCTTTTTGGCATTTTTATTCTTTTTACTGGCGAATGAATACCAATAATTCCGGGAGGCCTTAATTTTGCAGAAAAAGGGAAAAAAAACATGGTTCACAGCATACGGCAAAAAAATGAAAAAGCTGCAAACCAGGTTTATAGACATAAAAGCTAAAAATTTTAAATCCCGCCTGGCGGCGCTTCTTAGCGCTGGTTTATTGGGAGCTTTTTCGCTTGTCTTGACCCTGTCGCTTATCGGTTCCGTTTTCGATATTAAGGCAATTAATCCGTTATTCGGATCCTTTTTTTCCAATACTTATGGGATTCTTGCGTTTTTTATTCCGGCTTTTTTCGGTTATGCCGCTTTTCTTTTAGCCGATCCGCGCTGGAAACCAGAGAGGTTGTATATTTTAGGGGTGTCGTTATTTCCTTTTTTAACACTTGGAATAGGTTTTATCATTACCCGTGATTTTGAATTTTTTTCAATAAACTCATCCTTTTTAAGCGTTATTGGAAAAATTGGCTTTGGTTTTTTTATTGTTTTTATTACTTTGCTGGAGCTTGTCTTTTTAAGGCTTTTGTGGAACAGATTATTTCCTCTGATTAATATCAACGGAAAAAAGAAAAGAATATGGCGCAGTAAAAAAGGGCCAATGCTTCTGCCGCCGCCAAAGCCGAATTTAAAGCAAGTGTATACCGATGCCGCTTCCGGTTATATAAGAATGACAAAGCCTGCTGACAATGAAGAAAATGAGAGTGATCAAATAGATGATGAAAATGACGATGATGGAATAAACGATGAAATAAATGACGAAAATGAAAATAATGATACAGCAGAAACAATAGAACTGCATTTGCCTCCAATGCGGCCCTTGCATACTCCGCTTGCAATTGAATATCTTGGCGATAAAAAAAAACACTCTAATGAAAATTACAGCCGAAAACCGGGGAGCTTAACAAACAGCGTGGAACGGGCACTGGAAGAGGCAGAAATTATTGCGGCAATTCATAGTGAAAAGATACGTAAAAAATTCTCGGACGCACATTTTTCACATTCCAAAAAACGGAACTACAGCGTGCCCCTGGAAATTCTTAACCAATACCCGGACGGTGAATACTGGGTTATAGATCAGGCCACCCGCGATGCGGCGCTTATACTTAAAGGAACGCTTGAAGAATTTAAAATTCAGGCGGAGGTTACCGGAATTCGCAAAGGACCGGTAATTACCATGTTCGAGATTCTGCCTGCGCCCGGCGTTAAACTTTCCCGCATTGTAAATTTGCAGGACAATATCGCCTTACGTTTGGCTGCGTCATCGGTGCGCATTGTGGCACCCATTCCTGGAAAGCATGCCGTGGGAATAGAAGTGCCTAATGCAAGGCGGAATATTGTTTCGTTTAGGGAAATTATCGAAGGGGAATTGCAGCGCGAGGGAAAAAAACCTGAGATTCCTGTTGTCATGGGAAAAAATATTTCCGGCGAAGCGCTGACCATTGATCTTACGCAAACGCCGCATCTGTTAATTGCAGGCGCAACAGGCGCCGGTAAATCCGTCTGCGTCAATTCAATAATTCTTTCAATCCTGTATCAACTGTCGCCGTCTGAATGCCGCTTGATTCTTATTGACCCAAAAATTGTGGAACTTAAACTGTATAACGATATTCCCCATTTATTAACGCCGGTAATTACCGAACCCAAGCGGGCCTTTCAGGCGCTGCAGTACTGTATTTTCGAGATGGAACGCCGGTATGCCTGCCTGGATAAAATGGGGGTAAGGGACATTCGCAATTACAACAAACGGATAAGGGAAAGAAACATCGCTCAGGAAGCATTGCCGTATATGGTAATAATTATTGATGAATTTGCAGACCTTATGGCAACAACCGGCAAGGAACTGGAATCCACTGTTGCCCGCCTTGCCTCCATGAGCCGCGCCGTGGGCATTCACCTTGTGCTGGCAACCCAGCGGCCTTCCATTGATGTAATCACCGGGCTTATAAAAGCCAACATTCCCAGCCGCATTGCATTTATGGTTGCCAGCAAGATTGATTCAAGGATCATTATCGACATGGTTGGAGCGGAAAAATTGCTGGGCAAAGGCGATATGCTCTATTCCGGCGTTGTTGATCCCTTTCCCATTCGCATGCAGGGCGCATTTGTTTCGGAAGAAGAAGTCGAGGCGGTAGTAGACCATGTTAAAACATTGGGCGAGCCGGACTATATTGACGATGAAATATTTTTCGATGATGATGATGACACTGGGCCTTCGCTTTTTTCAGACGGCGAAGATCCGTTATACGAGAAGGCATTGGAAATTGTGTTTCAGCAGGGAAAAGCCAGTGCCAGTTTTATACAGCGCCGTTTAAAAATCGGTTATAACCGCGCAGCCCGCCTTGTGGAAGAAATGGAACAAAGAGGTGTTGTCGGCCCTGCTCAAGGTTCAAAACCAAGAGAACTTTTACGCGGAATGTAACAATGTCTTTTTATCCTCTCCACTATCTGCCTTCCGGCCATGTTATTATCATTCCTGAAGACGACTGCGACAGGCTGGTCGACTCCCTGCTTGTAACAAGTTACGCGGAGGAATTTTGCGTGGCGCTTGATTTTGATGAGGATTTTATTATCCAGATGATGGAAGCAGGGTTTTTAATTATGTCCGCTGAATTTAAGGAACCCGGGGTTGAAGAAAAAGCCCCTTTTTATTTACTGCTTCCCAAGCTTCACCTAACAAGGTCGACGCTGTTTTTTTCTGATCTGCATATCAAAAAAAGCATCATTCGTTTTCTGCCCCGGTATGAGCTGCATGTAGACAGGGATTTTGATTGCATCCTTGATGCCTGCGTAGAGACCCACGGTTCTGACTGGCTTACCCCGCCTCTTGTGGAAATGCTTAAGCGCCTGCACCGGAAAAAAGGCATACGGACAAAACCTGTTTCTTTCGGAGTGTACCGGGACGGCGAACTTAAAGCAGGCGAAATAGGGATAGTCATGGGGAGAGTGTATACCAGTTATTCCGGTTATTGCAGGGAAAATAACGCGGGAACTGTGCAGATGATCCTTATGGCCCAATGGCTCAGTGAAACAGGTTTTGCTTTTCTTGATTTTGGAATGCCCCTGGATTATAAAACTAATTTGGGAGCCAGGAATATTGATCCGCCTTCGTTTGTAGAGTTGTTTCGCTCAAGCCGGGATTAAACCGCCGCACCTGCTTGCGCCTGACTGTCCTGTCTACCGACAGTCAGGCACAGACAGGGCAGGCAGGCCGCCACCGCAGCGAACCATCTACAAGGTAACTTTTGAAACTATAGTTAATAGCCCACGGATTTACACGGATTATCACGGATTATTTTTAAATTTTAATTCTTAAAATCCGTGGAAATCCGTAAAATCCGTGAAAATCCGT
>JGI24702J35022_10001498_pt1 | contig 14501 bp, 11 predicted proteins | sample TergutTh196P4_FD_35022 | JGI IMG/M metagenome (IMG submission 35022)
TAGATTCAATTAATAATTTTGACTTTCAAAATCTTTGTTTTCCAATAATTATTAAGCCTTCAGATACAAATGAATATTCATATTACTTTCCAACTAAAGAAAGAAATTATATATTTGAAAATGAGGAAGATGCTTTTTCTCATATAAAATTATTATTTTCAAGTAACTACAAAGGAAGGATTATTATTCAGGAATATATTCCTGGTGGAGCTGAAAGTTTATTTACATGTACCACATATTCAAATATAAATGGAAAAATAAAAGCCGTATCTACTGGATGTAAGTTATCACAATATCCAAGTAATGCAGGGACTATTACTTCAGGATTAGTAAAGTATAATAGTGAAATAATTACAAAAACTAAAACTTTATTAGAAGCAAATTACTATTTTGGAATCGCTAATACTGAATATAAATTTGATAAACGTGATAATACATATAAACTTATGGAAATAAATGCTCGCCCTGGTATGTGGAACTATTCTTCTTTTTTAAGCGGAATAAATATTATTAAATATTTAGTTGATGATTTAATATATAATAAAACGTTATTATATTCAGAAAGCACCGAAATGTTAATTTGGACTAGAAACATTAAAAAAAAAATAAAAATAAATGTTAATAATTATGAAAATAAAGAAATAGTTAAAATATTATTAAAAGAAAAGAAAATATTCAATCCACTAAATAATAAGAATGATGGTTTAATTTTTAAAATTAGATATTATTTAATATCAATAAAAGAATATCTAAAATTTATTATTAATAGGTAAAAATAATTGTTCTTATATTTAAGTATATTTATTTGCAAGAATTAACAAAATATATTATTGATTTTCTCTCTCGTTTTCCAATTTCGCAAACAGGCATAGTACATTATGGAAATGTTGATACCATATCAGATAAGACAAGAATTAATATAATTCCGGCTTTTGAAAATTTTGAAATAACTGTATTACCAAAAATTCCTTTTGAGAAAATTGAAAATACACCAATACTTTACGGAAAACCTGAAATAATAAAGAGGAATGGCGTACTATTTGTTTATGCTGACATTATTGTATCTTCTTTTTTTTTACTTTCACGTTATGAAGAAATACTTAAGATAAATTGTCGTGATCAGCATGGGCGTTTTCTTGCAAAAGATGCTATTATTTTTCAACAAGGATATGGGGACAGACCATTAGTCGATGAATATGGTTTTTTACTTCGTAAATGGTTAAGAGAAGTTTTTACTACGGAGAATGAGATTATTGTTCCTATAGAGAAAAGGGGATTTAACAAAATATCTCTTACTCATGATATTGATATTCCTTTTCGTTTTGAGCGTTTTACTGTTGTATATAAGCAAATAATTAAAAACATACTAAAATATAATTATATAAGTTCTCCATTTAAAAAATACCTTAACGAACAGTACGATAACTATTACACTTTTCCTAAGATGATTAATTATGATGAAAATTTAAGAATAGCATTAAAAGAAATCAAAATTGAAAGTATTTATTTCCTAATAACAGCAGGATCATTTTGTAATAGAAAATATTATGATCTTTATTCTAAAAAAATTGATAGATTAATTAATACTTTGAAAAAATCAGGCGCAGAAATAGGTCTTCATATTAGTTATGAAGCTGGTATAAAGCCAGAAAAAATAAATTGTGAGATAGAGAAGTATAAGAATAAAATAAAAACTGATAAATTTATTAGTCGCCATCATTTTTTGTCATGGCGTGAGCCTGAAGATGTTGTTTATATAGAAAAGGAAGGAATTACAGATGATTATTCATTGGGGTATGCGGATAGTATTGGCTTTCGTGTTGGAACCTGTTTACCATATAAATTTATTAATCCTCGATCAAAAAAAATAACAAATATTATAGTCCATCCGCTTGAAATTATGGAAGTTACTCTTAGTCGCCAAAATTATATGAACCTTGATTATGATAATGCATTTATTCAATGTAAAAAAATAATTGATCAAACGTATAAAAATAATGGAGAAATTGTTTTACTATGGCATAATGATTCATTCTTGGATTCTAATTATTTTGAAAAATTATATAAAAATATTTTGGAATATATAGTGTTTTTAACTCAATAAAAAGGCATAATAATTGATAAAAGATAAATGTATTTTTATTACTGGAGGAGCCGGTTTTATTGCAAATCGTTTAATAAATATTTTGGTTGAAGAAAATAATATAATAGTTTATGATAATTTTCACCGCGACACTTTATCATTTACAACATATGCTAATCATAAAAATTTAAAGATAATTAAAGGAGATGTGTTGGATTACGAACTCCTAGAAAAATCTATGGAAAATTCTGATATTGTAGTGCATGCAGCTGCTATTGCAGGAATAGATACAGTAATAAAAAGCCCTACTAATACAATGAGAGTAAATATGATTGGTACTGCTAATGTGTTAGAAGCAGCAAAAATTAACAAAATATCAGGAAGGATAATAGATTTTTCAACTTCAGAAGTTTTTGGAAGTTATGCATTCAAACCAACTGAAGATACAGAAACAGTTGCCGGTAGTGCCGGTGAAGCCCGTTGGACATATGCTGTAAGTAAATTGGCAGGAGAGCATTTGGCTATGGCTTATTATAGAGAATTTATGTTACCTATATCTTCAGTACGGCCTTTTAATGTCTATGGTCCTGGACAAACCGGTGAAGGTGCTATACAAGTTTTCATAAAAAAAGCAATAAAAAATGAGGATCTGTGTATATACGGAGACGGAAATCAAATAAGAGCATGGTGCTATGTAGACGATTTTGTAGATTGTTTGATACGTTGTATTGAGAATCCAAAAGCAGTAGGAGAGTCTTTTAATATTGGAAATTCACGTGCAGTTTTAACGACATACGGATTAGCACAAACAGTATGCAGGGTTTTACATTCATCATCAAAGATAATATATAAACCTGCTCTTTCCGCAGAGATAGAATTAAGAATACCTTCTGTTGATAAAGCGTTTAATATCCTGGGATTTAAAGCAAAAGTTGATATTGATGATGGTATATTACGAACAGCAGAATGGATAGAAAGAAACTTACCATGATAAAGCTAGCTAAACCATATATTACAGAGGATTGTATTAATGATGTTATAGATGTTCTACGTTCTGGAAATTTTGTTCAGGGTAAAAATGTACAAAAACTTGAAGAAACAATAAAAGCATATTTGGGGGTTAAGAATGCGGTTGTTGTTTCTAGTTGTACTGCTGCATTACATTTAGCTTTGTTAACATTAGGAATAGGTCCTGGTGATGAAGTAATAGTCCCTGCATTTACATTTCCGGCAACAACTAATATGGTTGAATGTGTAGGGGCAAAAAATGTATTGGTAGATATCAATCTTGATGATTTTTGTATTAACACTTCTTTAATAGAAGGTGCTATTACCTCCAAAACAAAAGCCATTTTACCAGTACACGAGTTTGGTCAAGCTGCTAAAATGGATAAAGTTATGGAGATATCCGAAAAATATGGTTTAAAAGTTATTGAAGATGCTGCCTGTGCGCTTGGTACGGAATATAATGGTAAGAAGGTTGGTACATTTGGCGATATAGGTTGCTTTAGCCTTCATCCAAGAAAAGCAATTACATCTGGTGAGGGAGGAATACTTGTAACGAATAATGAGGATTTAACACATTCAATGAGTATACTAAGAAATCATGGAATAGAAAATCATACAGGATCAATTGATTTTGTGATTGCGGGCTATAATTATAGAATGACTGATTTTCAAGCGGCTTTATGTTTACCTCAGCTTGATATTATTGAACATATAATAGAGGAACGAATATGTCAGGCAGAAAATTACAATAATAATTTTAAAGAAATTAAAATCCTTACGACACCACACGTTTTTTCAGATCGTAAAATGGTATATCAAACTTACCATATTATTTTAGATAAAAAATTTGATAGAAATATTATCATAAAAAGATTAAAAGAGAAAGAGATAGAAACTAATTACGGTGCTTATGCAATAAATATTCTTTCTTATTACTCAAAAAACTATGGTTACAAACCGAATGATTATCCAAATGCGGTATTTGCATTCGAGCAAGGATTAGCATTACCAATTGGTATGCATGTACAGGGCTGTGATATTTTAAAAATTACGTCAGAATTAAAAGGTTTGTTATCTTAATCATGAAAAATAGATTATATAATAAATTCAGATCACTTATCTATAGTTTGATTTATGATAAAAAAAAGGAAAATAATCGATTTTTATCTTTACCTGATTATTTCATTGATAGATGGGAAAAAGCTCAATTAATGGGGTTTGGAGAAGGTACCTCGGTTTATGATTCATGTTTGGTATTAGGTGATGTATATATAGGAAAAAATACATGGATTGGCCCTTATACAATATTAGATGGTTCCGGAGGCGGGTTAACAATAGGCAATGATTGTGATATTTGCGCTGGGGTACAAATATATACACATTGTACTGTTAATCGAATTATTAAAGGTTTGGAGATGGAAAAAGCCCCTGTAACTATTGGGAGTAATGTTTATATTGGACCTAATGTAGTTATATCAATGGGGTGTCATATTGGAGATCGTGTAATTATTGGAGCAAATAGTTTTGTTAATAAAGATATACCTTCAAATACAAAGGTATTTGGAACACCAATAAAAATAATTGAAACAATAGAGTAAATATTTTGGGGAATAATATGATAAAACAATCATGTATAAGATGCATATATGATGAAACAATTCCAATGATACATTTTGATTCAAATGGTATATGTAATTATTGTCATCAATATGAAGAAATGGACAAACAATATCCGAAGGGAGAGGCTGGTAAGCAAATATTGAATAGTATTGTTGAAAAAATAAAAATTGATGGACGAAAAAATAAGTATGATGTAGTTATTGGTGTAAGTGGAGGTTGCGATTCTTCTTTTATGTTACATTTAGCGAAGCAATATAGTTTAAGGCCTCTTGCTGTTCATTTTAATAATACATGGAATTCTCATATTGCAAATGAAAATATACAGGTCATGACAAAAATATTAAATATAGATTTATTTACTATAAAAGTAGATGATAATGAATATAATGATATTTTCAAATCTTTTTTCAAAGCATCTGTACCGGAAATTGATACACCTTCTGATATTGGACTGGCAGCTACTCATTATATTGCAGCCGCAAAATATGGTATTAAATACATATGGGAAGGACATTCTTTTAGGACTGAAGGAATATCTCCTATGGGATGGTTCTATATGGATGCTAAATATATTGATTCTATTCAGAAAATATTTGGAACAAAGAAAATAAAAACTCTTCCTAATCTTTGGTTAGGTAAATGGATGAGATGGATGATATTAGATAAAATAAAAAAAATGAGACCTTTGTATTATTATGATTATGATAAAGAAGAGATAAAAAAAATGCTTCATGAAAAATATGGATGGCAATGGTATGGCGGACATCATATGGAGAATAAAACAGCATATTTTGCTAACAATTATTATTTACCAAAAAAATTTAATATTGATTTACGTTATTGTGAACTATCTGCTTTGGTAAGAAGTGGACAAATGACAAGAGATGCGGCTTTATTTGAAATAAAAAAAGAAAAACAATTTAGCATGGATATTCTTGATGAAATCAAAAATAAATTGCATTTTTCTAATTTTGAATTTTCTGAAATTATGAATGCACCAGTAAAATCTTATCGTGATTTTAATACGTATAAACAAGTATTTGAAAAATTAAAGCCTGTTTTTTGGTTATTATATAAATTTAATCTTGTAACAAAAAGTTTTTATGTAAAATATACTAATAAAGATGAAAAAAAAGGAAATTAAAATATTTATTGGTCTGTTAGAAGTCGCTGGTTATTTTAGTAGTTTGAATGAGGGTTTTCATGAGTTAGGTATAAAATCATTTTTTTTTCAATATTGGCATAGAAAATACTATAATAATGGAACATTATTTATGCGATGCTGTCAATTTGTTTCATCAACAAGGATGACTAATAAAATAATTAGTATTTTATTTTTTCCTATAGATTTATTTCTTAGGATGATTATTTTTTGTTGGGCCATTTTTTATTTTAATGTTTTTATCTATGCCTCTACAAGTACATTTTTTTGGTATAAAGAATTATGGTTATTGAAAAAAATGGGAAAAAAAATTATTTTTGTTTTTTTAGGAACGGAATCAAGACCTGATTACTTAAGTGGAAACATAATAAATGATTTATACTTAAAGAAAGATGAAATTAAGAATATAGAAGAATGTGTTAAAAATACGTTAATTAAGAAAAATAATATAAGTAAAATCGAAAAATATGCTGATATTTGTATTAATCATCCACCATGTGCTTTTTTTCAAACAAAACCATATATTAAATGGTTGTATATTGGTTTCCCTTTTTCTGAAAAAGAGATTAATAAAATAATAAAATATAAAAAAAAGAAACCTAATAGAAATGTGAATATTCTTCATGCTCCATCAAATCCAAAAACAAAAGGAACTAAAATTATTAGTGAAATAATAGGTAAGTTGAAAAATGAAGGAAAAAAAATTGATTATATAGAATTAATAGACTTATCAAACACCGAAGTGTTAGAATTAATAGGTAAATGCGATTTTGTTATAGATGAATTATATTCTGATATTCCTATTGGAAGACTTGGTGTTGAAACAGCTTTTGCAGGGAAGACAATAGTAAATGCTGGTTATTATGGTGAATTTATTAATAAAGATTATGATAAAGAGGTTATTCCACCTACAATATATTGTGAACCATCTAAAATTGAAAATGAAATAAGATTACTAATTTCTGATTATAATTTACGTAGTAAATCAGGAAAAAAAAATTATGAATTTGTTTTAAATAATTGGAAAGCTAAAGATGTTGCTAACAGATATATTAATATTATTAAAAATAATATACCAAAAATATGGTTTGGAGATCCATATGATTTACATTATATTTATGGTTATGGGCAATCAAAGGAGCAATTACAAAAAGTAATTGATGCAATAATATATAAAAAAGGTATAGATGGTTTTGGAATTTCAGATAAGCCATATTTAATAAAAAAACTCATTTTTAAATGTTAAGACAATTATTAAAAGATTCCATTATATACGGTATAGGAGGTATATTAACAAAAGGAATAAACCTGATATTATTACCAATTTATGTTAGAATATTAACACCTGAGGATTATGGAATAATAGATTTTTTATTGGTTTTTTTTACCTTAGCTGGTGTATTTTTTTCATTAGAAATATATCAAGCTATAGCAAGATATTATTGTGAATTTAATAATGAAAAAGAAAGGAAAGAAAATATATCCACAGCGTATTTATTTATATGTTTATCGTATTTCTTATTCATTTTATTAGTTATCCTAAATAGCAAAAAGATTACAGATATTTTTTTTAATGATTATACAGGCAACCAATTATCAATTGTTATTTCCATTGCTGCTCTTGCTACATATTTTAATGTTTTGTTTTCATTTTGTGGGAATATTCTTCGTTATAGTTTAAAAGCAAAGATATTTGCAATATGTTCATTTACTAATTCAATTTTAAATATTGCATTAAGTATAATTTTTGTAATATATTTAAAATTTGGAATTAAAGGTATATTTCTAGGACAATTAACGGGAAATATTATCTCTTGGTTAATGGCTTTTATTAATACTAAAGAAAGCTATTCGTTACATTTTGATATTAAGAAGCTAAAGACATTGTTAAAATTTAGTCTTCCTCTTGTACCATCAAGCATAGGAGTATTTCTATTATCCTATTTAGATAGAATAGTAATTAAGTATTACCTTACTTTATCTGATTTAGGTATTTATGGAGTAGCTAACAGATTTTCTTCAATTAGTATTTTTTTAATGATGAGTATTAGTACAGCTATAACCCCTTTAATATATGCTAATTATAAAAAAGAAAAAACAACAAATGAAATAGCAATTATTTTTTCTCTTTTATCCGGATTTATTATTGTATTCATTTCAGGTATTACTCTTTTCAGTAAGGAAATTCTTTATATTTTTACAGCTCCAGATTATTATAACGCCGCTTCCTTATTACCATTTCTTTTGTTAGCTGGTTTTTTATCTAAAATGTATGATTTTACTCCAGGCTTAGCTATAGCAAAAAAAACCAAGACAATAGCTATTATTTATTTATTAGGCGCAGCTATAACGATAACAATTAATGTATTGACTATTAAAATTTTTGGTATTTTTGCTGTCGCATGTGCTAATTGTTTTTCAGCTCTTTTTGTTTTCATTATTAATTATATATTTTCACAAAAATATTATAAAATATTATATAAAATAAAACCAATAATAATTGTTTGTTTAATAAGTATTGTTATAATAACTATTTCAAATAAAATAATTAATCAAATAACATTAGTTTCAATAATATTTAAAATGATTATCCTGTTTGTTATTTGTATATTGCCTTGTATATTTCATATAATTGATATTTCATATATTAAAAAAATAATTAAATTAATAATTTTTAGAAAATGAATATAATTACAATTATAGGTGCACGTCCACAATTTATAAAGTCTTCTGTTCTTAGCCGTTTTATTCATGAAAATAAATCTTTTGGAATTAATGAAGTAGTCATTCATACTGGTCAGCATTATGATAAAAATATGTATGATGTATTTTTCAAGGAAATGAATATACCTATGCCAGAGGTAGATCTAAAAATAAAATCTGGTAATCATGGAAAATCAACTGGATTGATGATTGGACAAATAGAAGATGAAATAATAAAAAGAAAACCAGATGCAGTATTAGTATATGGAGATACAAATTCAACTCTTGCAGGTGCTTTAGCTGCAAGTAAGCTGCATATACCAATTGCTCATGTAGAAGCTGGATTACGTTCTTTTATGATGATTATGCCAGAAGAACAAAATAGAAGATTAACTGATCATCTTTCAACTTGGCTTTTTTGCCCAAATAGAAATGCACTAGATAATTTAAGACATGAGGGAATTGTAGACCACAACGAGGCTAATATAAAACCATCTTCAGATAATAAAAGTGTATCAATTTCTGGTGACATAATGTATGACGCTTCGCTCTATTACAGAACAAAAAATCCTTTTCATACAGATGAAAAAGACTTTTTTTTATTAACTATTCATCGTGCAGAAAATACAGATAATGAAAAAAATCTTATTTCCATTTGCAATGCAATTAATGAATTATCTTCCTATAAATTTATTTTTCCTGTTCATCCACGTACAATGAAAATTATTAAAGATAAAAAAATATCATTATCTCATCACATAAAAATGATAAATCCTGTCGGATATTTTGAAATGATGGCTCTTGAATTAGCATGTAATGCTATTTTAACTGATTCAGGTGGTATACAAAAAGAAGCATATTTTTATAAAAAACCATGTGTTACATTGAGAGAATCTACTGAATGGGTAGAACTAGTTGAGGAAGGCTGGAATATTTTAAGCGGAGCTGATACGGAAAAAATAATTAATGCTGTTAAAAATTTGAGTATTCCAAGTAAATACCCATCTCTTTATGGAGATGGTAATTGTGCTAAATATATTTGTGATATTCTAACAAAATAATGTAATATACTACAATTTTTAGATTTAACAATAAAATGGAGAAAAATTTTGGCAAATAAGATAATTTTAAGAAAAATATTAGATAAAACAGTAAAAATAGGTGTTATTGGTCTTGGATATGTAGGGTTACCATTTGCAGTAACTTTTGCAAAAAATGATATTGATATTATTGGTTTTGAAAAGAATAAAGAAAAAGTAGACGCTGTAAACAATGCAAAAAATTATATTTGCGATGTATTGGATAAAGATCTAATAAAAGTTGTAAAAAAGAAAAAAAAACTAATTGCTACAACAGATTTTTCAAAAATAAAAGAATGCGATGCAATAATTATTTGCGTACCAACACCACTTGACAAATATAAAAAGCCGGATATGAGTTATATTGAAAAATCATGTATTGATATTGGTAAAAATATGAAAAGTGGAACTTTTATCTGCCTTGAAAGCACTACATATCCAACTACTACAGAATATTTTATTAAACCGATTATTGAAAGAGAAAAGGGGATGAAAGAGGGAAAAGATTTCTGGCTTTGTTTTAGTCCTGAACGAATAGATCCTGGAAATAAAAAATATAAAACGTATAATACGCCAAAAGTAGTTGGCGCTCTTGGTGAAGAGGCAAAAATAATTGCTGTTGCCTTATACAGCCTTGCAATAAAGCATTTACATATCGTGTCATCACCACGTGTTGCTGAGATGGTGAAAATACTAGAGAACACGTATAGGCTTATTAATATATCGTTAATTAATGAGATTGCATTACTTTCTGGTAAGATGAATATTAATATTTGGGAAGTAATAGAGGCTGCAAAAACAAAACCTTATGGTTTTCAAGCTTTTTATCCTGGACCAGGCATAGGCGGACATTGTATACCTCTTGATCCTTTTTATCTTGAACATATTGCAAAAAACTACAACTTTGATCTTTCAATGATACATACAGCAGGGGCAATAAATGATTTAATGCCATATCGAATGATGAATAAAATTGCGTTTGCTTTAAATAGGCAGAAAAAAGCTATGAATGGTTCAATTATTTTATTTCTTGGTATTGCATATAAGCCGGATATAGATGATGCTCGTGAAAGTCCGGCTTTGTTAGTAATGGAACAAGTTGCAAAAAAAGGGGCAAAAGTCTTATATCATGATCCTTATATACCAGAAGTTATTGATAATAGTGGAAATAAATATATTAGTTCAGATTTAACAAATAAATTAATAAAATTAGTCGATTGTGTTGTATTTACAACAAATCATAGTTGTTTTAATGCGAAAGAAATTAATAAAAAAGCTAAATTAATAGTAGATATGCGAAATGTATTGAAAAATATCGCTATTGAAGATGGTAAAGTATTTAAATTATGACAATATTAATTATTGCAAGTTATTTTCCTCCACAAAATTCAATCGCGTCCTTGCGTCCTTATTCTTGGGCAAAATGGTGGTCACGAGAAGGTCATAAAGTTACAGTTTTAACAACAACTTGCCCTAAACGAGATAGTGATTTAACCTTGGATTGTTCTGGATTTGAAATAATTTCATTACCAATACCAATTTTACATAACACTTCATCTTTTTATCACGAATCAATTGTTTATGACAAAAAAAATATTAAGAAATTATTATTAATATTTATTAAAAATATTTATACATCGTTTTCCCAAAAAACAGGCTGTTTTAACGCTTGTCGCTATCCTGATTTTCATGATTTATGGGCAAAAAAGGTAATAAAAAAAATTAACAGATTTTCGTTTGATTTAGTTATTTCAACAGGGTGGCCTTATTCTGTTCATAGGGTTGGTCTAGCAATGAAAGAAAGATATCCTTTAATAAAATGGATAGTTGACTGGCGTGATCTTTGGACAAAAAACCATTTATATAAAGGCTTAAAAATATTTTGGCCTTATGAAAATTATCTTGAAAATAAATTTAATAATAATGCTGATTTAGTAACAACTGTATCAGAACCATTAGCTGATATATTAAGAAGGAAAACAAAATCTCCTGTTGAAGTTATTTATAACGGGTTTGATCCAGATGATTTTATTATGATAAAAGATAAAAAACGTAAAAAAAATAGATCATTTAGTATTGTTTATACAGGTACAATATATAAAGACTTTCAGGATCCATCACCATTATTTAAAGCGGTTTCAAATTTAAAGAATAAATATTATTTAACTAATGATAGTTTAAAAATTATTTTTGCCGGCTCTAATGCTAATGTAAGTGATATTGCTGATCAATTTAATGTTTCTGAATTTTATTCATATTTAGGTTTCTTACCAAGAATAGAGGCATTGCAATTACAATATGATGCTGATTTGGTACTTTTTTTGGAATTTAATAATTCTACTATTCCTGGAATATTGTCAGGAAAAATATTTGAATATTTATATATAGCAAGAGAAATAATGGCAATAGGAATAAATGAAAATACAGCCGCTGGAAAGCTAATAAATGATACAAAATCTGGTTTTTGTTTCGGGACTGATGTGGATAAAATTGAAAAATATTTACTAAATAAAATATTATATAATAATAATTATATTTTAGAAAAAAATAAAAACCTAATTTTTGAATTTGAACGAAAAAAACAAGCAATGAATATATTAAATATATTTAAAAATGAAAAGAAAATAAAAAAAGGGATTTATCTAACATCAGAAAATTTATATTCAGAAAACGCAATGACAAGTGGTATAATAAAAAAAATATTTAACCAAATATATAGTATTAATAATTCTGGAAAATTATTTTGTAAGCCAATTATATTAACTAGGCCAAAATACAATCCAGTTTTATTATTTTTTTCTTATTTATTATTTGATATTTATAAAGAAATAAAAATAAATTATAATTGTGATTTTATCTATATAAGAAGAATATCACCAATTAATTACAGTTTTATTAAATTACTAAAAAAAATTAAAAATGAAAATAAAGATTGTAAAATATTATATGAAATACCTACATACCCCTATGATAAAGAACATAAAACATTACGTTCAAAAATAAATCTTTTCATTGAGAAGATGTTCAGATACAAATTAAAAAAATATATCGATAAAGTTGTTTCATTTAATAATTATATTCAAATATTTGGAATACCGACAATTAAGATAAAAAATGGTGTTAATTGTGATAATATTGAGGTAAGATCAATAGATAATAATAGTCAGCATATTAATTTTATTGCAGTTGCTCAATTTAATATTTGGCATGGATATGATAGAATAATTGAAGGGATTTATCGTTATTATAATGAAAATAATAAAAAAGAAAAAATATATTTGCATTTTGTCGGAGATGGACCAGAGTTAAACAGATATAAATATTTAGTAAAAAAATTTAATATTGATGAATATATAATTTTTCACGGAGCACTTTTCGGAAAAGAATTGACTAATGTATTTAATAATATAGATATTGCAATTGGTTCACTTGGATGTCATAGAATAGGAATATATTTATCTAGTCAATTAAAAAGTAGGGAATATTTTGCAAGAGGGCTACCGGTAGTTAGTTCAACAAAAATTGATATAGTACCATCAGATTTTGAATATTGCTTATATGTTCCTGAAAATGACAGCCCAATTGAAATAAATAATATTATTGATTATTATAAAAATATACTAAAATACAAAACAAATATTGAAATAACAAAAGAAATAAGAACATTTGCTGAAAAAACATGTGATATAATTAGAACAATGCAACCGATAATTAATTATTTTTCAGAATAGGAATTATTACTGTTGGATGTTTCAATAATAATAATAAATTATAATTCATTTATTATTACCAAAAATGCAATAGAATCAATATTTGTTAAAACCAATGACATAAATTACGAAATAATAGTAGTGGATAATAATTCAAAGGATGGTAGTGGTATTTTATTAAAAAAATATTTCAAGGAAAGAATAATATATATACAAAGTAATGAAAATATTGGATTTGGAAAAGCTAATAATTTAGCAATTAAGAAAGCAAAAGGAAGAAATATATTCTTCCTAAATTCTGATGTAATATTATTGAATAATGCAGTAAATATTTTATCTAAATATTTAGATAAAAATATAAATGTTGGTGTATGCGGTGGTAATTTATATGATAAAAACGGACTTCAAAATTTTTCTTTTTATCGTTGTTTGCCGTCAATAATGTTTGAATTAAATACTTTATTAGGATATTTTCCATTTAAAATCATGTATGGAAAAAATTTATACTTTAACAATACTGGTAGACCATTAAAAGTTGCTTATATTACCGGCGCAGATATGATGATAAAAAAATCTGTTTTCTGTAATATTGGTGGATTTGATCCAGAATTCTTTATGTACTATGAAGATACAGAATTAGTATATAGGTTAAGTAAAGCCGGATTTTATTCATATAGTGTTCCTGATGCATTAATGGTACATCTTGAAGGAAGATCTTTCAAGAATGAAATATCAAAAAAAATTGCTACTTTATCTGGACGTAAAATATATTATAAAAAGACACATAACTATTTAGAACAAGCAATTGTATTTTTAATTAGATCGTTAATAGTAATGTTTGGATTTATTATTGCTATTATTAAAAATGATAAAAAAAATTATTATTATTGGTTATCAGCATGGCGAATGATATAATTAATGAAAATATGTCATTAATTAAGAAATCAAAAAAAATTGTATATATGCAATGGCTTATTATTTTGGGGATATTTACAGAAAGATGGTATGAATTAGCTATTTTGTTATTGGTAAATATCTTAATTGCATTTTTTAATGTAAAACGACTTAGTATTTCAAAAAATATATTATTTATAGCAATTATTATTTCTATATATTCAATAATAATAATTAAATAC
>JGI24702J35022_10001499_pt1 | contig 14498 bp, 13 predicted proteins | sample TergutTh196P4_FD_35022 | JGI IMG/M metagenome (IMG submission 35022)
TGAATTAACGCTTTTGCTCCAAAAAGCGGAAAAAGAAATTCATGATTTAATCGAAAACAATTGACTATTGTGAACTAAATTATCTCAGACATACGAAAACTATAACTTGACATATTGGTGGCAAAATGATATCTTCGTTTACAAAGGAAGGTGACTAATCATGTTGACGAATAACGCTAAAACAACTATAAGAATGGACAATTATACAAAATCAGTGGTGGACTATGCTGCAAAATATTCCAATCAGACCCGATCTGCTTTTATGCTTTCAGCCCTAAGGGAAAAAAGTGAAGAGGTAATACAAGAACGTCTTTCAGTTATGAGCGCAATTGCTCCAATGGTGTTAAGCGCTGAAGACAGTAAAGCGTTTCTTGAAGCATTGGAGCGGGATTTTGAGTCATCCGAAGCTTTGCTTAATCTGAGAAAGATACATAACTCTTTAAACATCGTTGATAGGACGTAGACCGTGCAACTATTTTGGGATAAGTTGAGCGCTACGCATGACAAGACTGGTTTTGAATCTGGTGTAAAAGAGCTGGATGAGTACCTGAAAACTCAGGCAAATCAAGACGTGAAGCGCAATTTATCTTCAGTTTTTGTTTTGGCTGATAAAAATGGGCGGATTGTAGGTTATTACGCCATATCGCAATATTCTCTGACGGTGGAAGAATTTCCGGAACAGGCGAGCAAAAAACTACCGTTAAAAAGAAGAGTTGCATGTACGCTTTTGGGGAGATTGGCTGTTGATAAGCGTTATCAAGGACAAGGATATGGCGAGGAGCTTCTGTTTCACGCATTAAACAAAGCCCTCGTTATAAGTAAAGAAATAGCTTCTTTTGCTATCATTGTTGATGCAAAAGATGAGAAAGCAAAACGCTTTTATCAGAAATATGATTTTATAAGCCTTAAAGACATGCCTTTTCGCTTATACATTCCCATGAAAGGCTTGGAGCAAAAACTTAACCTATCATCCGTACAAGCAACACAAAATTAATTCATAGCACGACAATTGACATCTATTTCTTCTGGAGAAGGTGGACAGCAAAGCCGTCAAACGCCTTTTTTAAATAAATGGCAAATAGTTTGTCGTTCTCGTCATTTTTAGCGGTAGTTTCATCAAAGTCAAATCCTTTGGACTCAAGATACGCCTTTGCGCGTACTACCGAGTTTGTTCTTATGGCTATATGCCCATTTTTGCCAAGGTAAGGCTGCTTCATAATTTCAACGGCGCTGCCTGCGAACACCGAGGAATTGCCATTTTTCACTTCAAACCCAAAAGCCATTGAGAATAATTCCGCAATGCTCACAGCTTCCGTTTCGTTTTGAGCGTTTATTCCGATATGCGCAAGCTCAAATCCCACAATTAAGCGGACAGCCTCCTTGCAAAGGCGGGTTATCTCGTCGAAATTGCCGGAATCAATAAGTTGTGCCTTTACCATCCACGAGCCGCCGCAAGCTATTATTTTTTCAAATGCGAGATATTTCACTATGTTCGTCTCGTTTATTCCGCCTGTTGGTATGAACTTAACGGTGGTGTAGGGGGCGGCGACCGCTTTGATGAAGTCGAGCCCTCCTGATTGCTCCGCTGGGAAAAATTTTACGACCTCAAACCCCATCTCAATCGCTTGTTCAATGTCGGATGGACACGAGCAACCTGGGGTAAACGGCACATTTTTCGCAAGGCAGTACGAGGCAATTTTCGGATTGAATCCGGGGCTGACGATAAATTTTGCACCCGCTTCAAGTGCGCGGTCAACTTGCTCAATAGTGGTTACGGTGCCGGCGCCTAATAGAATGTCAGGCGTTTCTTTAGCTATGCGGCGGATACTCTCCTCTCCCTGCGCTGTGCGGAAAGTAATTTCCGCGCATGGGATCCCTCCGGCGCTAAGCGCTCTTGCAAGCGGCACTGCCTTTTGGGCGTCGTTAATTGCGATTACAGGTATTACCCCGATTTCTGAAATTTTAGTTAATACTTCGTGCATATCAATTGTATCCTCCTCTGATAAGGTTGCTTGTTAGTATAGGAAAGCGCCGCCGACATATAGTAGTAACGTTTAAAACACTTATATTTAGTGCTTTTATTCTAAATCAGTACATGGAATGGCGTCCATATCATCAAACGCCTGATTTTCACCTCCCATTGCCCATATAAACGAGTAACTGCCTGTGCCGCAGCCGCTATGTATACTCCAGCTGGGGCTGATAACCGCTTCTAAGTTATTGACAACAATATTGCGGGTTTCGTACTGCTCGCCCATAAAATGGAAGACGACGCTTCCTTCAGGTAACTCAAAATATGTGTAAACCTCCGTCCGGCGCTCGTGAGTATGTGTTGGCATGGTGTTCCAAACGTTGTTTGGCTCAAGCTCGGTAAGTCCCATTAAAAGCTGACATGTGGGCAGTACTTCCGGATGAATGAATTGATTGATTATGCGCTTATTACTGGTCTCAGCAGATCCGACGCGCTTCTTTGCTGCATCGGCAATGGAGAGCGCTCGCGTTTCATAGGAGAAATGCGCTGGAGTGCTGGCGCCATAGAATAAAGCGGGATTTTCAGGGTCTTCACTGCTGAATGTAACTTTCTTTGAGCCTTTGGCGATATACAGGCAATCCTTGTAGCCCATTTTATACGCCTTCCCATCCACTATGCAAACGCCCCGCCCGCCAAGATTAAAAAAACCGCCCTCGCGACGCTCAAAAAAAGAATGTGTGCCAAAACTTCGCCAGACGTCCAAATCCTTGTCAATGGGAACTTGTTCGCTGACAGGCATGACGCCGATTATGACCATGCGGTCAACGTGCGAGTAGACGGTGCGGACCTCATCCTTGCAGTAAAGGTCTTGAATCAGGAATTCGTCGCGTAACTCCTCCGTGGTGTAATACCTTACATCGCTTGGGTTTGCTGAATACCGGATTTCCATAGTGTAAATCTCCTTTCAACTTTATAATGTAACGCCGTTTTTAAAAATTGCTAAATCACGACAACCAAATTGTTCAGCTTTGGTTTGCACTATCCCGGAGGATATATCGAGGACTAGTTTAAATAAATCTTCTCCGAGAGAAAAAATATCCGCCCCGTCGATAAGGCTTCCTGCGTCAAAATCTATCCAGCCGTTTTTCTTCTTTGCAAGCGCAGTATTGCTTGAGATTTTCACGGTGGGGACAGGCGAACCGAATGGTGTGCCGCGTCCTGTCGTAAAAAGTACAATTTGCGCTCCGCTCATAGCAAGCGCTGTTGAGGCTACAAGGTCGTTGCCCGGCGCTTCAAGAAGGTTAAGCCCTTTTTTGATTACCGGCGCGCCATACTCTAATACGTCAACGACAGTCGCACACCCAGCCTTTTGCGTACAGCCAAGCGACTTTTCCTCAAGCGTGGTTATGCCGCCTTCCTTATTTCCGGGAGAAGGGTTTTCGTATATGGGCTGTCCGTGAGTTATATAATAGGCTTTGAAGCTGTTTATCATCTTCACAGTTTTATTGTATATTTCCCTGTTTACGCAACGGTTCATGAGTATTGTTTCAGCGCCGAACATCTCCGGAACTTCGGTCAGGATGGTTGTGCCGCCTTCGGCAATTAGCATGTCCGAAAACACTCCGACGAGCGGGTTTGCCGTGATACCGGAAAAACCGTCGCTTCCTCCGCATTTAAGACCTACAACAAGCTCNCTTGTCGGAATATCCTCGCGTTTGTAACTTTGCGCATATCCGGTAAGCTCTTTCAAAAGCTTTAAAGCCGTGTCAATTTCGTCTTCTGTGTCCTGACAAACAAGAAATTTTACCCTTTCGTCATCCCAATCCCCAAGCATTTCTTTCATTCCTGCTATCGTATTGTTTTCGCAGCCAAGCCCCAACACCAGCGCAGCTCCCGCATTGGGATGATTAATAAGGTCACACAGCGCCTTTTTTGTGTTTTCGTGGTCAGTTCCCAGTTGTGAACAGCCGTAAGGGTGAGGAAAGCTGTAAATACCTTCAATCGAGCCGCATACCAGGCTTTGCGCTTCTTTTCCAATAATTTCTGCAATTGAGTTAACGCAACCGACTGTCGGTATTATCCATATTTCATTGCGGATACCGGTTTTGCCGTCTTTGCGCCTGAAGCCTTTAAAGCTTCGGGGGGTCTGCGGTTTTGGCGGCGTCAGGCATGGCTCATAAACATATTCAACCTCTCCCGAAAGCCCGGTACTTAAATTATGACTGTGAATGACTTCCCCCGCTGCTATGGCTTTAGTAGCGCGTCCTATCGGATATCCGTACTTTATGACCTCGCTGCCCGCCGGTATATCCGAAACCGCTATTTTATGCCCCGGGGCGATGTCCGTTTTTACGTATATTTCCTGCCCGCCCGCCACAAAGCTTTCTCCTTTGCTGATCAAACCAATTGCAACAGCTACATTATCGGCAGAGTTTATTATGACCGTTCGCATTATATCACCTTTTGCTCAAGCAATTCTGCAATAGCTGCTCTTATACCATTATCGCGGATGCTTTGCAGATAACCCCCTACCTTATCGGCAATTCCGGGTAGAACGTTTATCAGGTTCTCGCCCCAGAAATCCTCGCGCTTCAGTAAAGCTCCGGCAAACTCGTCCGCCGGAAGGACGTGGTTGTCGGCAAAGAACCGGATGACGGGCGCGTCATCCATTATCTCATACGTATCATTATCGCGCAGAGCCATAAGTTTTCCGTCATTGTTTACATCACCCGAATAAAAAGCCATGAGCGCCGCTAGCGAGAAACACAGAGAATCCGGGAGGCGCCCTGTTCTTTTGAATGTATCCTTGATAGACGGCAATACACGCGCCTTAAATTTTGATATCGAATTAAGCGAAATCGAAAGCAGGCTGTGCTTGATAAAGGGGTTTTCAAATCGCTCCATTACTGAATCCGCGAATGCCTTTACTTCGTCCTCCGGAAGCGGGACATTCGGCGCAAGCTCAACATAGATATTTCTTTTTATAAGCTTCCGCATAGTTTTATCGCTCATAAGCTCCCCAACCGTGTCAAGTCCCGCAAGATATGCCGCCAGTACGGTGGAAGTGTGCGCTCCGTTCAGGATGCGTACCTTGCGTTCGCGATAAGGCTTCATATTGTCTGTAAATATAACTGGCAGTCCTGCTTTGTCCAGTGGAAATTCCTTTTGGACCAAATCGGGCTTTTCACACTCGATAACCCACAACGCAAACGGTTCTCCCGTTACAATAAGCGCATCCTTGTACCCAAGCTCAGCTTCAATATGACTCGCTTCATCTTTTGGATAACCGGTTACGATTCTGTCGACCAGTGTAGAACAAAATATATTGCATTCCAGGAGCCATTCGCGAAAACCGCCCGGCAGCCCCCATCGCTCCGTAAGTTTTACGCAGCATTCGCGAAGCTTTGCGCCATTCATTTCGATAAGTTCAACGGGCAGCATTATTAACCCTTTATCCCGAGCGCCTTTAAAGCTTTGGTAACGCTCGTAGAGGAACTTTGTTAGCTTCCCGGGATAGCTTCCCGGTGGCGTAAGCAGGTAATCGTCACTTTCATCATATACTATACCCGCTTCCGTAGTGTTTGAAACGATAAACCGCAGATCGGGGAGTTTGGCAAGAGCTGCATACTCGTCATATTGAGAATAGGAGTCAAACGCCTTGACAACGCTTGTCACAACCCGATTTTGAGAAAACGTTTCTCCGGCCTGCTTGCCGCGTAAAATTACCGTGTATACGCAATCTTGTGCGTTTAAAGCGCTTACACTGCCTAAGGCAATAGGTTTTACAATTACCACGCCGCAGTCAAATATTTCTTTTTCGTTTGCGATATCCACCATGTAGTCAACGAACGCTCGCAGGAAATTTCCTTCGCCGAACTGCATAATCTTAACCGGTCGCTCGGTCTTTACAATCGTCTCATTTATAACTCTCATATCACACCCCCTGAATCAATTAAAACCCAAAGAAACGGACCACGTTATTGTAACTTATGTCCTCCACAATACCTCCAAGCGTGTCAAAGTCGGCTGTGTACTCGCCATCCTCGAGGAGCTGACCAAGATAATTGCATAGTATCCGACGGAAATATTCATGCCTGGTGTACGATAAAAAGCTGCGGCTGTCCGTGAGCATACCGATAAAATTGCCTAGCAGGGTACTGTTTGCGAAGTCTGACAGCTGTTTTTCCATGCCGGATTTCGTATCGTTAAACCACCAGGCCGCGCCAAGCTGAAGCTTTCCGGGACACTCCGCGTCCGTCATAAAACAGCCCGCAATAGAGGCGATTATCTCGCTGTCAGCAGGGTTCAGGCTAAATAGGACCATTCGTGGCAGTTCATCCGTCTTTTCCAGTTCGTTTAAAAAATATGAAAGATTTTGCGGGTCGCCCTGTCCGTTCATTGCGTCAAATCCGGTATCCGGCCCAAGCTTTGTAAACATGCGGGAGCTGTTATTGCGCATACAACCGAAGTGAATTTGCATAACCCAGCCGAGCTCATGATATCTTCGTCCCAGGTGCAACAGAAGAGCCGTGCGATATTTTTTTGTTTCTTGATCGGAGAGTTTCCCGCCTCGCAGACCCGAGTCAACAATCTTGTCCAACTCTTCTCTTGTAGCCGGGCAATAAATACATCCGGTGAGCGCGTGGTCGGATGCGCGGCAGCCTGCCTCGTTAAAAAATTCAATGCGCGCGTCAAGCGCTTCGCACAGCGAGTTAAAACCAGTGATTTTCACTCCGCTTGAGTCAGACAGTTTAGAGATATATTCTGCAAACCCATCGGAGTCGATATTTATAGCTTTATCTGGGCGAAATGCAGGCAGGACCTTAACTTTGCAGGTGGGGTCAAGCGCGATTTGCTTGTGGTAATTGAGGCTGTCAATAGGGTCGTCGGTGGTGCATATAAGTTTGACATTGCTTTGGTCTATAAGCCCACGTACGCTCATACCTGGTTCTGCCAGCTTTTTATTACAGGCATCGTAAATTTCCTCGGCAGTATCAGGGTTTAGTTGTTTTTCAACGCCAAAATAACGTTTTAATTCAAGGTATGTCCAATGATAAACAGGGTTATTAACAGCTTTTGGAAGTACAGCAGCGAAATTTTTAAATAGTTGGAATTTGTCGGATTCGCGCGCGCCTGTAATACCGCACTCGGGTATCCCGCCTGCCCGAATCAGACGCCATTTGTAGTGGTCGCCTCCAAGCCAGACGTCGGAAATGGAGTCGTAGCGCTTATCTAGCGCAATATCAGCTGGGTTGACATGACAGTGGTAATCAACTATTGGCATCTTTACTGCATGTTCATGATATAGTTTTTTTGCCGATTCGCTTTTCAGCAGGAAATCTTCATTCATAAAAGGTTTCATGGCGATTCTCCTTTAATAATCGTTTCGATTCAGTGTGTTCATGTACATTCTGTATTAGTCAGCATTTTAGATATGTCATTTTATGTCAGATATTTGCGCAATGTAGCCCTGACAGCGCCCGGTCCCGATAGCAAATCCAGGAACATTTTCTCAATTTTCTCAGATAGGACAGTCGATGTCAGATTGATACCAAAAATCACAGGGTTTTCGAGAATTTGCCGTAACTGCCCATCATAGCTTGAAGGGTCGTTCCATTTTACTCCTTCAAGTTTTGTCTGTAAATCATCCTTCATTGGGTCGGACGAAACTTCCATTTTATTCCCTTCATCGTCAACGCCCAATAAATATCGCATCCATCCCGCGATGGAGAGCGGGATTGAGATAAGGTCCGCAAGGTTGCGCCTTTCTTTGATATAGCTTTTTATCGTCTCACCAAATCGGATGCCAACTTTCTGCGACGTATCGGTTGCAATGCGGCGGGGATCGTCCGGCATGAATGGGTTTGGCAGGCGCTCCTGCATTACTTCGTCGATAAATGACCTGGGCGAGAGGATTCCCGGGTCTGTTACCACAGGCAATCCTTCGGTATAACCGAGGCGATGGATAAGCGCTACTATGTCGGGGTCCTTCATCTCTTCGCAGATAAGCGTGTAGCCAAGCAGGCAGCCGTACATGCTCATTGCGGTGTGCAACGGGTTCAGGCAAGTTGTAACTTTCATACGCTCAACTTTATTGACNGTGTCGCGGTCTGTCATGTACACGCCGGCTTTTTCAAATGCCGGCCTGCCATTCGGGAATTTATCTTCAATTACAAGATACTGCGGGCGTTCGGTATTGACAAACGGCGCGATGTAAGTGTACTTGTTTGTGACTATCGGCGCCATTCCTTCAATACCCTTACGGACGAGGATATCTTCAACTGTTTTTGAAGGGCGCGGCGTAATCTTGTCTATCATGCTCCACGGGAAGGAGACTTTACTCTCGTCGTCAAGATAGGAAATAAAGCCGCTGTCCGCAAATCCGTTTGCAACCCACGCTCTTGCGAACTCGACGACTGCTGTTTTTAACTTTTCACCGTTTTGGGAACAATTGTCCATGCTGACAGCGGCTATGGGATGAGCGCCGGCAAGATATCGTTTTAGCAGCAAAGCTGCTACGACTCCCATAACGTGACGCGCGTGTTCCGGACCGTTTTCCATATCCGCTTTGGCAAGGAGCGATGGAGCGCCGTCCGCGTCCTTTATGGCATAGCCTTTTTCAGTGATGGTAAAGCTTACCATTTGAAGGAGGGGCGATTCAAATATTTCAGCTATTCTTGACGCAGATGCTCTAAAATCAATATTTAACGCTTCCGCCACTGACGCTGTCACTTCGCAGCTTGTAGTGGAATCCGGGCAGAGCGTCACATTCAATGAAAGGTTGTCGTGTGGCGTGTAAATTTTGTCGATGATTTCGTTATCAAACGTTTCTGCGACAATTATTCCACTTTCCGCGCGCCCCTCGTTTAATAATTGCTGTTGCAACGCGGCAATAAACCCTCTGAAGATATTTCCGGCGCCAAAGTGTAGCCATGCAGGCGAAGCTTTAGTTTTTGCAATCATTGAGGCAATGTCGTAACGCGGCAGGGAAATACCTGCGGCTTCCCATACTGTCTTGTTTTGCAGGTTGTGCAAATTCATAATCAAGGCAGCGACAACCCCTCGGCGGCTTTGTCAATAGCTTCCCAAAGCCCGTTAAGATAGGCGACTCCTAAAGCGCGGTCGTAGAGACCATAGCCGGGGCGGGCTTCTTCCCCCCATATCATCCGGCCATGGTCGGGGCGTATATNAACATCCGGACAGGTATCGTACACCGCTTTTACAATGGCGTACATATCTAAATCGCCATCCGAGGATAAATGGCTGGATTCCCGGAATTTTCGATACCCCAGGTGTTTTATGTTACGAATATGCATACAGCCAATTCGTCCCACCCTGCCAAAATGTCGTATAATAGCGGGTATGTCATTGTCAGGGTTGGAACCCAGCGAGCCGGTACAAAGACAAAGCGCGTTGAATTTNGAGTCGTNCAGGGCGATGATTTTGTCAAAATCCGGGCGGCTGTGAGCAATGCGCGGCAGACCGAATATAGGCCAGGCAGGGTCGTCGGGGTGGCATGCCATAACTACGTTGCACTCCTCGCAAATGGGGATTATGGCGTCGAGGAAGTATTTGAAATTCTGACGCAGTATGTCGGGTGAAACGCACTCGTAATGCTTAAGCGTCGTCTCAAGCTCCGCTAAACGTTCCGGCTCCCAGCCTGGCAAGCTGAATCCTTTGGAACCTTCAGCGGTTTTGCGGACTATATCCAGCGGCCCCATATTTTCCAGCTCACTTTCGTCAAAATAAAGGCTTTTAGAGCCGTCATCGGGGATAACCCGGGCAAGGTCGGTGCGCAGCCAGTCGAACACAGGCATGAAGTTATATACTATGACCTTTACTCCATATTTAGCCAGATTGCGTATGGTAGTTATATAATTCTCAATGTATTTATCGCGGGTGGGCAAGCCCATCTTTATATCCTCGTGCACGTTAACGCTTTCAATTACTTCACATTCCAATTCTGAGGCGTGAATTTCGTCGATGTAGCTTTTTATCTCACTTTCAGTCCAGACCTCGCCTGCGGCTTTATAATCAAGGAAACCCATCACGCCGGTCATGGCTGGAATCTGTTTTATTTGACTTAATTTAATGGAGTCACTCTTCGAGCCGAACCATCTGAATGTCATTTTCATTTTAAGCCCTCACTTATGTTTATTTTGCAAACAAGTTTGGCAAGTACAGACTTATTTCGGGGATAAAAGTGATGAGCAGCAACGCAATAATCATGCATAAGTAAAATGGCAGCGTCGCTTTTACAAGTCGCTCAATCGGCACTTTCGATACGGCCGAGCCAATGAATAAGACCGTGCCGACCGGCGGCGTGAGCAGACCGATGCCGCAATTGAGAATGAGTATGATACCGTATTGAATTGGGTCAATGCCAATTGATTTGGCAATCGGCAATAAAATCGGCGTGGTAATCAGGATTATTGGCGCCATGTCCATAATGCAGCCGAGTATTAGCAGAATTAAATTAATAAGCAGCGCCAGAATAATTCGGTTTTCGGTTATACTTGTAATAGCTTCGGCCGCTAAACTGGGAACGTGAAGTATTGTCATACAATAGCTGAACACACTGGAGGTTGCAATCAGTATAAGTACTATGGCTAAGGTGTCAACACAATCTTCCAGCACGCGCCAGACGCCTTTCCAATCCAGCCCTCTATAGATGTAAACGCTCACAAAAAGGCTATATATAACTGCAATAGCGGCGGATTCCGTTGCGGTAAATACTCCGCCAACCACGCCTACTACAACAATGACTACTGCGGCTAAAGCCCAGAATGAAACCAACACTTGCTTTATGACGGTTATCAGGTTAAAAGGAGAACCCTTTGGATACTGACGCTTGACGGAAATAATGTAAGAGCCAATCATTAATGACAGCGCAAGTATTGCGCCGGGAATATACCCCGCCAGGAACAGGCTGCCCACCGAGACGCCGCCTGCTGTTGTGGCGTAAATGACCATGTTATGACTTGGTGGAACGAGAAGCCCCTCACATGACGATGTTATCGTTACGGCTGCGGAAAAGTCATCGTCATAGCCTTGGTCAACCATCATGGGGATAAGTATGGGACCGATTGAAGCCGTATCGGCGGTTGCTGATCCGGAAATACCACCAAAAAAGTATGAAGCAACAATGTTGACCATAGCAAGACCGCCGCGCATCCAGCCTACCAGCGAGTCGGCAAGCGCTATCAATTTTGCTGAAATACCGCCCGATCCCATGAGCATACCCATAGTGATGAAGAATGGCACAGCCATAAGACCGAAAGAGCTGATGCCTTTTACCATATGCTGGCATATAGTTGTCAGGTTAAGTCCCTGGACGGTCAAACAGAGCACTGATGCTAAACCAACCGCGTAGGCAATGGGAAAGCGCAGGAGGATCATTAAGCCAAAACTGCCCAGTAATGCAATAATTGCAAGCGTCTGAGTGCTCATGCCGCTTTTACCTCCTCAATAAAGAACGCTTTGATATGTTCGTAAAGCACTTCTATTTGAAAAATCACCATGGCAACTCCGGCTAGCGGAATAGGAAAATACATCCAAAAGCGCGATACAGAAGGCATGGAAACGTAGACGCCTCTGCTGCCGAGCGTAGTTGCATACCTCCAGCCAACGATCATCATTATTAGTCCGAGAGTTAATACGCATATGTCAGATAGCACATCCAAAGACTTAACAAGATTTTTGTTCAGATATATATCCAGCGCGTTCATTCTGATATGCGAGCCCTTGCGAATGGCAATTGCAGCGGAAAGTACCGCCATATAAGCCATACATGAAAGAACAACCTCTTCGCTCCATGCTGGATCGGGAACAAATGAAACATAGCGGCCGGTAACGGCCATTGAGGTGATGGCGATATCAGCAATAAGAAGTAACTTACACAAAAACAAAACAACTTTATGGGCAAAATTGAAAAACGGTTTTGTTTTGTCAATTGTTGCAAAAATGCTTGGCATAAAACATTTCCCCTCCTTGTAATTAAGAAAAGGGCGCCGGGTATTCCCCGACACCCCTGGCTAACAAAGCCATATTTAATTAAATTTACGAATTATATCAATTTGTTTAATATGTTATTCCAAGTTGAAATCGAATGTAGGCGAGGCGGCTTATGCGCCCCGTCCCGATGGCGTAGATAGAGCTACGTCGAGCGTCGGGCGCGCATAAACAACTATACGTACGATTACGACTTGTAATTAAATTATTTACCTAAGTCTAAAAGCTTTTGATATAACTCAGCCTGATCTTTAGTGGATTCCGTAATTATGTCCTTGCAGGCTTCAGCCCATTCGGCCATATTTGGGACTTCAATAACGTTCACGCCTTCGGCAATCAAGGATGCAAGCACTTCTTGCTCCGCCTGCTCTGAAATTCTGGCGTTGAATTCCTGTGCGAAAGCGCCCGCCTCCATGAGGCATTTCTGTTGGTTTTCCGTCAGCTTATTCCAAGCGGCGTCGGTAATAATGACCTGTATAGCGCCCAGGGTATGCGCGTCAAGAATCAAGTTAGGAGCGGGTTCATGGAATGAGTTGGACTTATAGTTGGCGATAGGTTGCTCTGCGCCGTCGACAACTTTAGTTTGCAGGGCGGAATACAGTTCTCCGAAAGAAATGACGGTTGGGCTTGCGCCAAGCCCCTGGACCATGCCGGTCATAATTGGGTCGTTGGAAACGCGCAGTTTTAAGCCTTTAAAATCTTGTAACCCTGAAACAGGGTTGACTGTGAAAAAATGACGGAAACCTTCCTCGCCGTAAAAGAGTCCGCGCACGCCCATTTTAATGTCGACAGGTTCGTTCAGGAATTCAGGCGCCAACTCGCTCTCTGCAAATTTCCAGAAATGAGCGCGGTTGACGAATGTATACGGGATGGATAAGAGCGTTGACTTTTTAGCGCCATAGCTTGTCAGAGCAAAAGCGGATATGCGCGACATTTGGATAGTGTCGTTTCCGCCAAGCATTGAGTCCAGTACATCGTTCTCGGAGCCCAATACGGCGCTGGGTTGAATATCAATGATAACAGAGCCGCCCGAAAGCTCCTCAACCTTTGCTTTGAAGGTTGTTCCAGTGCGACCTACAATGGTGTCGAGAGGATTGACCTCGGCATAAACAAGGGTGACTTTTGGATCGTCAGCCACACTTCCAGCAAACGCTGTACTACAGACAGTAAGGCTGAGAATCGCCGCGAAAGACAATAAAACCATAAATTTTTTCATGTTCACTTACCTCCATTTTTTGTATTATCCGGAATAAACTGCGTGCATAAGTGCATTTGTAGCAAAGCATATCACGCCTTTGCCAACTGGTCAACTAGGATTCGCTTATATTTTCAGGGTATTTTATTTTAAAAAATTATTAATTACACTTTTCCACTTTGCTGTTATTCAAACACTCACGAATACTTTATCTATCAAGCGCTGTTGCGCTCCATGAACCACCTGGCGCCGGTTTTATCTTCTTCAAGAAAAAGATATGTTTCGCGGCCTCCGGCTCTGACGGTGTAACGCAACCCCACGCCGCCGGCTTTGAGGGACGCGGCTGGCCGTACGTTAAGCACCTTGTCTATTTTATAGCGATAGCCATCCTCCCATACGAAAGATCGCGGCACTATCCGGCCATCTTTAAGCCTGTCCTCATTCACGTCAACGTAAACCTTGTAATCGTTTTCCATGTAAAGCTTATAATCAATAATATCAGTGTCCACCTGTATCCCTTCTTTACAAGTACCCTATTGGGTGTATAACATGTTCATCTTTTGCGTTGAGCTTCCCGAGTTTCGGGTCAACTTGCGCTAATGCGCGATTTATCGCGGAATGTCCAAAGCGGCGCCGGATATCATCAATGACATATTCCAATTTTTCCTCGCGTTCACGTTTTCCCTCATCTTCAAAAAGTGAAAGTTGACACGCCGCGCCGATTGGTATGAGGTTTGTCCCTCGTATTCCGATACTGCGCAGAGGCTTATCCCATTTATAATTTGCCCGCAACAGCCTCATCGCAGCGGAGCATAGTTCGGCGGATATATGCGTTGGGCGCGGAAGCGCCGTTTGCCGCGTAAACCAAAGCAGCTCATTATCCCGCAAAGATATTTCGACTGTCCCTGCCTGTAACCCAAGCTCCCTCATGCGCTCGGCAACGCTTTCCGCAAGATTTTGAAATACAATATGAGCGTCTTCGTCATTTTCAAGGTCGCGCGGACAAGTTGTGCTGTTTCCGACAGATTTTACAACCTTTTCTTCTCCGAATTCAGCGACAGGCGATGTATCAAGCCCATTTGCGTATGTGTGCAGAAATAGCCCCCACTTGCCAAACCAACTTTTTAAGTGATTGGGATTGCACGTCGCGATGTCCCCAATCGTCTTAATGTTGTATTTAGCCAATGCGATTTGCGTAGCCCTGCCTACGCCGAGGAGTTCGGCGGCCGGGAGCGGCCAGACTATTTCGCGGAAGTTACCCCTTGTAATAACGGTGGTTGCGTCCGGCTTTTTGATGTCGGAGCCGAGCTTTGCAAAAAT
>JGI24702J35022_10001500_pt1:0-7500 | contig 14497 bp, 11 predicted proteins | sample TergutTh196P4_FD_35022 | JGI IMG/M metagenome (IMG submission 35022)
ATACTAAATCAAACTTATATAAAAATTGAACAAGAAAAAGATTATAATTATTTTATAATCATTTTTTTTAAATTTGATAATTTATAAAATTAAATTTTTTTATATTAATTAGGAGGATTCTTATGATTAATGAAATTCAAGATGAGGACAATATTGGGGAAGAGTTAGAAGAGGAAAATGTTGAAGTTTCAGAAGCTAATGAAGAGTTAAATGAAGAAAATTCTGAAGAAAACCTGGAAGAAGACTATGAAGAAGAATCTGATGATGAAAACCTACCTTTTGCTAAAGCTGAAGTGGTACGTTTAATGAAACAAAATCTCGACAGTGACAAAATGATAAGGGAACGAGTAAAGGTTGAAATGAACAGATTTTTAGGGGATGTTCTTAAACATGTCTGTAAACAACTTAATGAGTATCCTTATACAACAATAGAGTATGAAATGCTTAAAGAGTCAACTTATCCTTATACCAATATTGAAAGAATAAATCAAGAAAAAGAAAGAATTTTATTACATTTAGAAGCTATTAAAGCTGATTGTAATGCATTAGCTATGGATGTTAAGAAGACTTTAAAAGAAAAGGATGTTGTAGAAGAAGAAGATGACTTTACAGAAATTTAAATTTTCTAAACCTTTTTTTTCCATTTTTTTATTAATTTTAATTTTTAATTATAATTTTAATTTTTAATAATAATAATAATTATAATTTTAATTGATTTTTTTAAAAAATTTTAAGTTTATAGAATTTTTTTTATTTTCTTTAAAAAAAAAATTTTTTTTATTATTATTAATTAAGGTTAAATTTAACTATTGTTAATGCATAGCTACAGATCATTGACTATTATCTTCAAATATTGCAAAACCAGTTTTTAAATGTTTTAACTCTTTTTTTGTTAATTTTTCCTTTTTAACATTCATGTCCAATATATTACTTTGACCAAATGGATCTTCAATCATTAAGGTAGCTTCTATTTCCCCATTAACTAATTTATCTAGTTTGTTTAGAATTTTCAAACCATTTTTTTGAGATTCATCATTATTAAAAATAGCTAATGCTTTTTTAACCCCTTCTTTGAATCGAATAATAACCCCCTCAATGTTAGATACATATCCTAATGATTTAGGACCAGGTTCTACTTTAATACCCAACTCAGGAATAGAAACCGTAGCTGATTGAGATTTCACAACTCTCGAAGATAAATTATCTTTGTTAATAGTTATTATATATTTTGCAGGATCTTTTTGCTCTAGGCAAATTACATCATTATGCTTGAATCCACATGAGGAACATATTAGAGAAGATTCAAGAATTTCTCCAAAATGAGGAATATTTTTTGTTTTTGTTGTGGATTCTACTGTCCCTTTACCATTACAAACAGGACAATCTATTATCATTTTTGTCAATAAACCATCTCACACTTTAATTCTATAATTAGGATATTTTCTTTACAATTTTTTATCTACAAAAAAAAGAAAAGGAAAAAAAATTAAAAAGGATTTCTCTTCTTTCAAAATAAGACTACTCTCTTTTAAAGTTTACTTTTCTTTATACACAAAACCTTTCACATCAAGATCTTTGATTATTTCATCAAGAGCTTTTTTACTACTTGCACAGATTTTATTTCCTCGAACATTATTAGAAATATTGTATAGATATTCGAAATCCTTTCTAACGTTAGGTTTCTTTTGTAATGATTCAATGAATTTTTCAGTTTTTTTAGAATCAGTGGCATGAACTTTTCTCTTTAAGGGTTCTTTAAATCCTGGAACTAAGTAAGTCACATCTTCTATAGTTCCTCCATGCTTGTTTATGATGATATCAACAACATCTGCTAATTCATCAACAGAATTTTTCAATAGAACTGTTTTGCAAGTTCCAGCTATTGAAGTAATCATATTTTCGGTTGTTCCTTCTATACTTTCGGTTTCAACAACTTTAACTCCGTTTTCATCTGCTCTTTTTATTAAAAAATTATGAATGGTTCTATTTTCCTTGAAATACTCTAATTGTTTTCCACCACGGTGAATTTGCATGGCTCTTTTTACAAAACGCTCTTTATGACTTTCTCTATCAGAGGATAAAACAAAAAAATATATTGATGCATGATCTTTAAATTTTTCCATATTTATTAATCCTGGAATTAGGTGAACTCCTTCAATGATTATATCATCATAATCTGCAATAGCTCGACCAATAACTTTTTCTATAGCAGGAATAACAAATGATGCATGTTCAACAAAACCTGCATTTATTAACTCCTCTTTATCATCAAAGTTTGTTTGATTTCTGAGTGATTTGTAGGCGTTAAACGATGATTTATGTAAGGCAGGAGCGTATTCACTTCCAATAACTCCTCTAACAACTTCTCGAATGAAATCTGTTTCAATTAAATGTTTTATTCCCAATCGTTTAGCTAATTCTGCAGCTACTGTGGATTTGCCTATTCCAGAAGCACTTCCTACAAGTATTACATATGGTTTTTTCAAGGTACCCCCTCCTTTGGCATAATAAATTTTTAATATTACTATTACTATTACTATTACTATTTTTATTTTTGATTTTTATTAATAAATAACTAATGTTTATGTTTTTAACAATTTGGGATTAGAAAATTGCAAAATTTTTTGTATTAATATGGTTTATATGTTTTTTCAACAAAAAAATTAATTTTTAATCAATAAAATCATTTGGTGTTTTTAAAGTATTAATTTATTAAAAATTCTTCCAATAGTATTACATTGTACTAGTCTAGCTTTTTGTATAAATAAGTTATAAATACTTATAAATATATACAATTAATAATAATTTATATTATTCTTATTTAACTATAATTCTTATCTAATCATGTAATATTAAATAAACTTTACAATTATATAATTCTAGGAGTGATTTCTTGTATTCTATCGTTTCAGTTAAGGAGCTTCAAAGTCTTAACCCATTTATAGTTATTGGATGTGGTGGTGGCGGAGAAAAATTTTCTAACTTCGAAGGAATTGAAACTGTAGGTTTTGTAGATGATGATGTTAAAAAACAAGGAACATTTTTTTGCGGATCTAAAGTTTCATCAACCCTTATCAATTCAATAAAGGAGAATAAGAATGTAAAAAGTGTAGCTATAATGTTACCAATTGGTGCCGAAGGAACCGCTCTTAAATATGCTGTGCAAGCTATTGATAATGGTAAAAATGTAGTTTCGTCATTTAGATCGCTACCACTTAATGAAAATACTTCTTTGTTAGATTTTGCTTCAGAAAAAAATGTTTCAATCAAAGAAATAAGTCCTCGGTTAGAGGTTATTAAGAATATTTTTGGGGTTGCACCAACGAATTGTTGCGAAACTTTACCTAAAATCTCTTATCAACCTAAAGCTTCAATAGTATTCGTGGGTGGAACTTCTCAAGAATGTGGAAAAAGAACCACTACAAGATTACTTGGCAAAGAAGCTATTGAAAGAGGATTAAGAGCTGCAGTTATTTCAACTGATGAAATGGGGTTAGAAAATCCCTCAGACATTAATTTCAGAGCGGGTAGCTTGTCAGCTATGGATATTCCATCGGCTATTTTGGGAGCCATAAAATTTATTGAAGATAAGGAGAATCCTGAAATAATTTTTGTTGAAGGACAAGCAAGCTTAACAGAAGAAGGAAATCCACATCCTAGAGGATTATCGGCAGCTATTTTAATAGGTGCTTCTCCTAATGCCACAGTAGTTTGTCACAGACCAAATCATCCATATCGCCATCCTAAAGGAATTAATGAAGAAATAACAGCTATAGAAGCTGTTGAACCAACTAATGTTGTAGGTTTGTCTATTAATTTGAGAAATTCTCCTGATTTGGACTTAAAAGAATTTGAATTAAAATATAAATTAACTACTGTAGATGTTTATAATGATGGTGCTTCAAAACTATTAGATGCTATTTTAAATTACTTGGGGATTGAAAAATGAGTTTCATAGATAAATTTAAAGAAAGTTTGGGCTTTAGTGGAAAAGAAAAAAAACCAGTCATGTCCAATGAATTTGTAAATGAAATGTTAAATGATGAAGATGATTATATTGATTCCATACAACCTTTTTATGAAATAATACTGATTCGACCACATTCAATTGATGATATGGATTATGTTTCTGATCAGATTATTGAAGGAGAAAATCCAGTTATTGTTGATTTAGGATATTTGGAACAAGAAGGGGTAGACACATTTCAAATGGCTGGAGAAAAGATTAATTTCCTTAGACAAAATCATGATGCAGAATCAATTTTACTTTGCAACGGCTCAGAAAAAAATTTGATTATAATAGCTCCATCAAGAATAAATATTGTAAAAAAAGAATAAGTCTAACAGCTGCTATAACATTTTAACGTGTTAATATAATACTTTAACTATTTAGGGATAAAATGAGTTTTATAGAAAAAATTAGAAAAAATTTGGGAGAGGATGAAAAAGAAGATGAACCATTCATTCCAGATGAATTTGAACATGAAATAGAAGATTTTTTCGAAACACCACTTTCCTATGATATTTCATTGATTCGACCACAATCAATGGATGATATTGTTTTTGTTTTTAATCAAATTGTTGATGAAGGCAATCCAGTTATTGTTGATTTAGGGTTTTTAGAAGAAGAAAAATTTGACACATATCAAATAGCTTTAGAAAAAATAGATTTTCTTAGACAAGAATATGATGTGGAATCTATTTTACTGTGCAAAACCTCCAATCAAAACATTATTTTGTTAGCTCCTTCAAGAATAGAAATTGTTAAAAACGAGTAATGATAATTAGCATGAAATGGTATAACTAGTTTTTTTTTTTTTTTAATCAAAAAAATTATATTTTAAAATATTTTTTAGCATTTGCAAATGCAACTTTAGTAATATTCTTCTCACTTAAGCCCATTTTTTCCATAGTTCTAATGGTTTTTGGAACAGATAAAGGATCAGATGGTTTGGTACTAATATCACTATTTAGAAGAAAATCATCAAACCCATATTTGGTTAAAATTGATATTGCTTCTTCAACATCCATTTTTTGAGGTTGAACTGTTAAACCAATCATAAATTTTTCATCGATAACTTCTCCAATAACTTCTTGGTTTATATGATCGATAATTACTAATTTTGGATCAATCGACTCTAAAACAATCGATTTTATTTCTTTTAAAACTTTTAGTTTATTTTTTCTAGGGGTATGGATTATAACCTTTGTTTTGGTTTCGTCTGCTAATTCTAATTGGTTTTTAAAGTTAATTATTTCATCATTAGTTAGTTCCTCAAGTCCAATTTCCCCAATAGCTACTATCTTTTTTCCATCAATCAATTGTTGTAATAATTTAAATATTTCATTATTTGATTTTAAACTATTGGTTGGATGAATACCTAAAGCTACTTTCAAATCAATACCATATGACTTGCAACGTTTCGTTTCGAAGTTTAATATTCTCAACATATGGTTAACTAAAACTGATTCAGAAGATATTTTGTAAGGGTAGTAACAACAGCTTATAGCCGTATCTATCCCACCAACAAACATCTTTTCAAAATCCTCACTACTTCTTGAATCTGCATGAATGTGACTGTCAATCATAGCTATTCCATCATTTTATTTTTTTTTCTAAGAATGTATAAAAAATGAATATAAACATGAGAAAATAGAAATTAATTTAAATTATTAATATAATAGTAAGTAAATCATCAGATTTAAATTATTAATATAATAGTAAGTAAATCATCAGATTCTTGGCTATTTTTTGATTTTTTTTATAAAAAATATTATTCGCGATGTAAATAGAATATTTTTGAAATCGCTTGATTAGTGCTTTTTAATTCATTTATTTTTTTTCTTTTTTAATATTAAAAATTCATTGTAATGAAACAAATTTTTATTTTATATGTCTTTTTTCACAATCAAAACAATAATCTTTCTTTACATTGGATTTAAAGATTTTACCACATTTTTTACAACATAAATTTATAAGACTTGTTTTTTTATCGACAATATCAAGTGAACATGAACATTTCCATCCCATGTTCCCTTTTAATGCAGCTTCAAATGCTTTATCAATATTATCCTCTTTTTTAGGCATATCTTTCACTTTTTTTTACTTTTTTTTTTTATGAATTAAATAAAACACATTTTGAATTTTCATATTTATTGATATTTATCTTTTATTTTTTTAATATTAATATAAATATCAATTTGATTATTATAAATCTTTAAAATAAGAATAAATTGGATATTTTTTGATGGATTAATCTTTAAAATAAGAATAAATTGGATATATTATATAATAAAGCAAAAAAAAAAAAGAAAAGAGCAAATCCAGCTTAGTTATTAGCTGAATTTGAAAATTTGGATTTTTCGTAGTGAAAAATCTACAATTTAAAAGTTTTGATTAATCAATGATTTTTCATCATTGAATGATTCAGAAAGTTTTTCTGAATCTAGTAACTTGCAATAACTTCTCCTAATAATTTTATGGATTCTTCTTTGTCTGCTCCAATTGGGGAACCAGCTACGTATTGAGTAACTCCACCTGCTTCAAGAGCTTTGATTTTTGGAATAAATTCATCAGGAGTTCCACATACGGAAAATGCATCGAGTAAAGCTTCATCTACAGCACCAATAGCTCCTCCGAAGTCACCATTACCTATGAATTCACCGAATTTCGCACCAGTGTCTTCAGGTAAATCGTGTCTTTTAAAGACAGGAGGTGGGGAACCAGCAGCGATGAAAGCTACAACTATTTTTGCAGCATTTTTAGCAGCAGCAGAGTCTGGACCAATTGAAGTTGCAGTATATGCACCAACATCTATATCAGCTATTGATTTCCCAGCAGCTTCTGCACCTTTTTTAATTAAAGGAATAGCTACTTCATAATCTTTTGGATTAGATGCGTTAATTAAAACACCGTCAGCAATTTCTCCAGCAGTTTCTAACATTTTAGGTCCTTGTGCACCTTGGTATACAGGAATTAAATCTCGAACAGCTTTAACTCCACCTAACTGTGCTCCACCAGCAGTTTTTTCACCTGCAAGTAAAGTCCTCATTTCTGCAACAGCATCTTTAATTGTGCTAACAGGTTTAGTCCATTCAATTCCTAATGCATCGAAGGTTGCTTTATCACCAGGTCCAATACCTAAAGTAGCTCTTCCATTAGAAATTTCATCTAAAGTAGCTATAGCTGCAGCGGTTATTGCTGGAGCTCTTACATAAGGATTGGTTACACCAGGTCCTAATTCAATAGTTTCAGTTGCATCTGCAATTAATGCTAATGCTTCGTACACGTTTTTATTGTTGTAATGGTCAGTAATCCAGGCGTATTCAAAACCTACATCTTCTGCCAATTTTACAAGCTTTGCAATTTTATCCAGTGGTTCATTTGGAACAAATTCTATACCGAACTTCATATATTATCACCAATTTAAGATTAAGTTCTATATATAAAGTACTTTGTTATTTGATTTTAATAGAAAACTTTAAATAGTTTATATTCAA
>JGI24702J35022_10001501_pt1 | contig 14497 bp, 14 predicted proteins | sample TergutTh196P4_FD_35022 | JGI IMG/M metagenome (IMG submission 35022)
GCACGTGCAGATCCTCCAGATCGTCGAGGGCATGGGCATGGGCTTCGCCGCGTACACGATCGGGGGGAACAACTACGCCGAGGGCACGGTGTACTTCATCGCCAACATACCCAATGCGGCGGCGGCTCTCAACGATGACTACATCGATGGCGGCATCCTTTGGCAGCCGCAGTACCAGAAGATCGTCGAGGACAAGACCCAGAAGCGCGACTTCAAGGAGCTTGCCCTGACCAGCGACCTCTTCCCTGGGCATGCGTGCTGCGTCATAGCCGGCTACCACGGCTACACCTCCACGCACGAGGACGAGACCGTCAGGTTCCTGGCGGCTTACATAAAGGCGGTGGACTGGGTGAACGGCGCCCTCGCCGACAAGGGGGGCGATGACTACGCCCTGCTGGTCAGCGTCGCCAAGGACAGGACCGGCTCGACGTTCACGGACAGCGAGATAGAGGCCGCGCTGGATACGGTGATATACACATACGGGCAGAACAGCGGCACGCCCCTGGCGTACCTGATGGACCAGATACCCGCCCTGGCGGAGGACCTGGTGGCGTTGGAGGCGACCAAGAAGACGCTTGCCGACTCAGGGTTCAGCAGCGGTGCGGAGTTCGCGGACAGGTTCATCGACGACAGCTTCCTTGTGAAGGCGCTCCAGCTCCTCGCAAGCGGCGGGACGTACGAGAACAAGGCGAGCCTGAAGGTCGCCGTCATCGCAGGCGACGTGCACCAGATAGCCATCCACATGGCGGACGAGCTGGGGTACTTCGGGGAGTACGGGCTCGATGTCTCGTTCTCCAACGCGACGAACGGCCCCGGGGTCGCCACGGCCATACAGAACGGCGAGGCGTCGTTCGGCCTGTTGGGCGCGCCGCCGATCACGATAACGGTTATAAACGGAGAACTCGTAAAGGCGCAACAAGATGAGTAAGATTTTAGGGATCAAATACGACGAGAACGACAGGTACCACAGGTTCGCGAGGACCGCCGTGATAACCGTCGTCTCGTTGTCCATTTTCATTTTAACCTGGTGGGCGGTGTCCGTGATCGCGAACAACACGGCCATCCCTACCCCCCTGGAGACATGGGACGCCCTAGCAGACCTTTATCTCAACGGCGACAAGATGACCAAGATAAGCCTGGGCCAATATGTCTCGTCCAGCCTGTCCACCTTCGTCAAGGGGTTCCTACTGGCGTTCGCCGTCGCGGTGCCGCTGGGCCTCGTCCTCGGCTATTCTAAGACGCTGAGGGATCTCACGAGCCCCGTCATAGAGGTGCTCAGGCCGATAGCGCCCATCGCATGGGCGCCCATATTCATGCTCTCTCTGGGCTACACCGTCGGGCCTGTCCTGGTGGTGTTCGTGGGGATATTCTTCCCCCTGCTGACCAACGTCGTGTTCGGGGTTAGGAAGATAGACCCCAACTGGATCGACGCGTCCAAGACGCTGGGAGCGTCCCAGCTGCAGGTGTTCTACAAGGTGATGATGCCCTCCGCCATACCCTACGTGATGAACGGCATCAAGGTGGGGCTGGGCATCGGGTGGATGTGCATCGTGGCGGCGGAGCTGTACGCCACGCCCCTCGGCGGCATAGGGTTCTACCTGGCGTCCCAGGCCCAGGCGGGGTACTGGCCAGGCGCGTACGCCGCGCTGGTGATAATAGCCGTGCTGGGGCTGCTGACGATCGGCGTCGCGGACTACGCCCACAGGATGCTTTCAAAGAGGATGGGGATAGAGGTATGAGCGACGAACAGGAAGCGGTACGAGCCGTGCAGGGGGCGGCCCCCCAAGACGCCCACATAGTCATAAGGGGCCTGAGGAAGGTGTTCAAGAGGGACGACGTGGAGACGGTCGCCCTGGAGGACTTCTCCCTTGAGATCAAGAAAGGGGAGCTGATAACCCTCGTCGGGCCGTCCGGATGCGGCAAGACCACCATACTCAGGCTGATCGCCGGCCTCATCCAGCCCACATCTGGCGACATACGGATAAGCGGGAGGCCCTGCACCCTCCCCGGGGCGGACAGGGGCATGGTGTTCCAGGACTTCGCGCTGTTCCCCTGGAGGTCGGTGAGGAAGAACGTGGAGTTCGGCCTCGAGGTCGCAGGCATCCCAAAGGAGGAGCGCAGGGAGAGGGCGGAGAGGTACATCAAACTCGCTGGGCTGGAGAAGTTCATCGACGCGAGGGTGCACGAGCTCTCCGGCGGCATGAAGCAGCGCGTCGGCATCGCCAGGGCGCTGGTGGGGCACCCGGACGTGATCCTCATGGACGAGCCCTTCGGCGCGCTGGACGCCCAGACTAGGAACATAATGCAGGTCCAGCTCCTGAAGATCCTCGAGAGGACGGACCAGACGATAGTGTTCGTGACCCACTCCGTGGACGAGGCGGTGTTCCTGTCGGACAGGATAGTCGTGCTGACGAAACGCCCAGCCAGCATAAAGGAGGTAATAGACATACCGTGGCCGCGCCCCCGCGACCGCGCCGACCCGGAGTTCACGTCCCTCCGCAAAAAGATACTCACCGAGCTGGAGAAAGAGAACGTAATGGAATGAAAAAGAGGGGGTTGCCCCCCTCGTGGTTTCAGCCTTCGAGCCTCAGCAGGTCGTACTTGTACACCTTATCCGGGCAGGAGAACTGGCACCTGTAGCAGGCGGTGCCGAGGCAGTTCTTGGTCTTGACGACGATCCTCTTGTCGTCCTCGACCTTGAGGGCGTTCTCGGGGCACTCCTTCTCGCACTTCTTGCAGCCGGTGCAGCCGGGCATGTGGCCCTTAAGCTCGGTGCCGATGTCGTGGATTATGCGGAGGCCGCCTGCGCCCAGGTCGGGTATGTCACGTGCGACCACGCGGAACACCTCGGGCACGCCCTTGACCTTGGGCAGGGGCTGTATGTCCATCATCTCGTTGTACATGTTGTACATGTCCATGCTCATGCCCTCGTCCCAATAGGCCAGCTCCATGACGTAGATCTGCTCGAAGATGGGGTCGGACGCGAACATGACATGGTTCGCCCTGATGCCGTCGGCTATCCCTTGGAGCTCGTCGAGCAGCTCGGGGTTCCTGAGGATGTCCGTCGCCATGGCGAGGGACGTGTTCCCATACTGGTAGATCTTTGTGCACGATGGGGGCAGGAGGCCAACCTCCCTGGCCTTAACGGCGTCCACGTACGTCCCGGAGGCGCCCGCCATGTACATGGTCTGCATCTCGTCGAACTTTATGCCCGCCTTCTCGAGGAGGGTGAAGTGCCCGGCCCTCATGGCGCCGATGGCCTTGCAGGCCTCGGAGATGTCGTGGGAGTCGATGTAGACCCCGTCCTGGAAGACCATCTTCTCGCCGTCGGTGGTGAGCTTGCCCCTCTTCCACAGGCCGCCGCCGAGCGCGGCCGCCACGGCGGCCACGACGCCGGTCCCCGTGATGCCCTTCGCCTTGCCGTGCATGGGCCCCTCGGCGGTGACCATGTTAAGGTTGAAGTCGACCATGTCCCCGGGCTGGGGCATGATGTCGTCGTCTAGCACCAGGCACCTCCACTGCGTGTCGTACTCCAGGTCGCTGATGGCACCTGGGCCGGCGAGCATCCCGTACTTTATGGACTGCCCCTCCATCGCCGGGCCGGCGGCGGCGGAGCCGGTGTATATGTCGTCCCCCACCTTCAACGCCATCTCGGCGTTCGTCCCGTAGTCTGTGACCAGGCAGTTCTCCTTCTGCTCGAGGAACCCGCTCTTGTACATCATGGCGAGCGCGTCCGCGCCTATCTCGTGCCTTATGGAAGGCGGCACGCACAGCTCGCAGCCGTCAGGCACGTCGAGGCCCACGTCCACGGCGGAGAACACCCCCGCGTTCCTGTCGAGCACCTTGATCCCCCTCGCCTTGTGGGCGTTCTCCCCTGCGAAGGCGAGGTCCTCCACGCCGATCCCCTGGAACAGCGAGAGCTGTATGGGGTTCCCGCAGATCGAGACCCTTTCCACCTTCTTCAGGTCGACGTCGAGCGTCCTTATCACCTTGTTGACCGTGTCCATGACGATCCTGTGGGCGATGTCAGTCCCAATGTTGATGCAGAACGTCAGGTGGTCCATTATGTTCGCACCCGGCAACGGGTGGCATTCCGTCACGGACGTGGACAGTATCTTCCCGTCGGAAAGGTCCACGCTGTGCGCCCTGGTCCCGCTGGTACCCATGTCCAGCGATATACCGTATCTCATTTCTTCCTCCTCCTTATTTTATCCCAGAGAGAGCCCTTCTCGGCCCTCTCAGCCTCTTCCTTCCTGCGGTCCTCGCATGCTTCGCAATGGCAGACCTTGTCTTTCTCCTCATGCCCGTGATCATGGTCATGGTCGTGCTTATGGTCATGCCCGTGGTCATGCTTATGATCGTGGTCATGGTCATGGTCATGCTTATGATCGTGGTCATGATCATGGTCATGCTTATGATCGTGGTCATGATCATGGTCGCAGCTGTGTCCCTCCAGGTGGTAGTCCAGCCCGGCGTCGTCTAGGGCGTCCTTCATCGCATGCTCCAGCCCGTGGGCGTCCACGTCTAGCACGGCGGACATGAAACTGAAATCGACCATCTTCTGCGGGGGAAGCGTGCCGTGCTGCTCTACCCCGTTCTTGACGTCCGTCAGGTTGAACGTGACCCCTTTCCCCTCGGAGTTGTACACGGCGGCCTTTATGTGCCCCAGCAGCGAGCCGGACTCCTTCTCGACCCATTTGCCGGTGGCCAGCAGCGCGCCAGACATGCGGGCCGCCGCATCCGCGTTGAAACCGTGTATGTGTCCCTTGAGGCCCACGGCGACGCCGCCCGCCTCCTCGATCGAAGTCCTCTCTGCATCTTCCGCCTCCGCCTCGCACTCGCGGCAGCGGCAGTCATCGTCGTGGTCGTGCCTGCTCATTGCATCATCTCATAGACTTTGTCCATGTTCTCCCCCGTCTTTGTGGACACGGGGATCATGGGCTTGTCGGGGTACTCCCCCTTCAGCCAGCCGATGGCCGAGGCCATCTTATCGGGCGTGGCGAGGTCGCTCTTGTTTATCAGGATGAAGTCGGCGGCAAACATCTGCCTCTTGAAGAACTCCTCCTTCTTCTTGATGAGGTCGTCGAACCTCTGTATGTCCGCTATCCCGATGATGTACATCTCGTCGGGGTTGATCATAGAGATGTGGACGAGGTCCCTCACCTTGTGCGGCAGGGCGAGCCCGGTGGGCTCGATTATGATTATCTCGGGGTCGATGTCCCTCTTTATGTTCTTAAGGGCGGTCTGCAGAGTGCCGGAGAGGGAGCAGCAGATGCACCCGTCGGGCAGCTCTATCGCATCGTACCCCTCTGCCTTCAGGGTGGCGCCGTCGACGCCGATCTCCCCGGACTCGTTCACAAGGATGGCGACCTTCGCGCCCTTCTTGCTGTACATCGAAGCTAGCTTCATCAAAAGCGTCGTTTTCCCGCTTCCGAGGAACCCGCCTAGAATGTAAACGTACATATGGCTAGGGGAACAATCGGATGATATATTAGCCTTTCAATCGAACCGGGGGGCGCGGGCGGGCCGCCGCACGGTGTATCCTTAAAATATGAGTTGGATAATATATCCATTATGACGAGCGGCATCCCTCGGATCGTGATCGCAGGCACCCATAGCGGGGTCGGGAAGTCCACAATAACCATGGGGCTGCTGATGGCCCTGAAGAAGAGGGGGCTGAACCCCCAGTCTTTCAAGGCGGGGCCGGACTACCTCGACCCCATGCACCACACCATGGTCCTGGGGAAGGAGTGCAGGAACCTCGACACGTGGATGTTCGGGGCCGAGGCGGAGAGGCTTTTCATCGAGGGGTCGAAGGGGTCGGGCATATCGGTCGTGGAAGGGGTCATGGGGCTGTACGACGGCATAGACGGCACCAGCGAGGAGGGGTCCACCGCCCACCTGTCGAAGGTCATCAGGGCCCCGGTGGTTCTCGTGATAGATGCGAAGTCCATGGCGAGGAGCGCCGGTGCGGTGGCCATGGGTTTCAAGGAGTACGACAAAGGGGTGGACCTGGCGGGGGTGATATTCAACAGGGTGGGGAGCGAGAAGCACATGAGGATACTCGAGCGCTCCCTCTGCGGCATACCCTGTCTCGGGGGGGTCACAAGGGACGAATGCATGGCCCTGGAGAGCAGGCACCTAGGCCTCGTCCCCGCTGCGGAGAACTACGACCCGGATAGGTATGACAGGATAGCGGGGCATGTGGAGGGGTGCGTCGACATCGACAGGCTCGTGGAGATCGCGGGCGCCGCGCCGCCCCTCGCTGGAAGCCGCGCCGCCCCCCCGAAGGGGAAGGGCAGGGTGCGCATAGGGGNGGCGAGGGACAGGGCGTTCAACTTCTATTATATCCATAACCTAGAGGCGCTCGCCGCCGCCGGGGCGGAGATCGTCCCCTTCTCCCCCATCGACGGCACGCTCCCCGACGTGGACGGCCTGTACCTCGGCGGGGGGTACCCGGAGGTGTTCGCCGAGGGGCTCGAGGGGAACGCCGCGATGAGGTCGGCGGTCAGGAAGGCGTCCGAGGACGGCATGCCCATATACGCCGAGTGCGGCGGCCTGATGTACCTTTCCAAGCGCATTTGCCGCGTAGAGGGCGGGAGCTACGAGATGTGCGGCGTGCTGGAGGCGGAGGCTAGGATGAGCGAGGGCAGGAGGTCCCTGGGGTACGTGGAGATGGCCGCCCGCGCAGACACCGTGCTGTGCGAGAGGGGATGGGCGGTCAGGGGTCACGAGTTCCATTACTCCTCGGTGTCCCCCATGGGGCGCAGCGAGTACGCATTCGACCTCGGCAGGGGAGCCGGGATAGAGGGCGGAAGGGACGGCATGATGGCCGGGAACACCCTTGCCGGGTACACGCACATCCACTTCGCATCCAACCCCAGGATGCCGGGGAGGTTCGTGGACTGCTGCTACGATTACGCCAGAAAATGAGGCTGAAAAAACGACATGCGCTAGCATTGCCCCGATACAACGTTAAAGGGCGAGCGTCCGTTACGAAATACGTAGGGAGGCACGATTCTTCCAGACGCGACATATTGGCATTTTCTATTTTAAGTATATAAGTCTTTTGTTGCCCTTTATATCAAGTGGATATAACATCCATCCTTGACACACGTTATATAGTGTCCAACTTATCCTACTGTCAGTGTCGGCTGAGCAATCGGCTTACACGAATATAAGGAGGAAAAACTTATGGTTAGTCACAAAGGAGTAGACTATGCAAAGATCCTCACAAGGTACGACGTCAAAGCGCAGAACGAGGCTTCCCCGGAAGCCATCGCCGCCAAGATGTTGCCCAAGGATCCGGTGCTTAAAAAGGTTGCAGAGACCGTTGTTTGGATGAAGTTCAAGGACGTAGGCCCTGCCACCACCGAGGCGCTGAAAGAGAAAGACCCGCTCGTCATCATAAACGACGGGCTCGTTGTCGGAATGGAAGTTGTTGCAAAGCTGTACGCTGACCACATCTACTATCTCCCCGAGATCATGATGGCCGCTAAGACCATGGAGATCGGGATCGCCATTGCTGAGAAGCAAATCAAAGGCGGCAGGGAGACGAAAGGGCTGGTCGTCATGCACGTTGCAGAGGGGGACCCCCACGACATCGGAAAGAACATCGCGAAGGTCATGCTGACCTCGTCCGGGTACTCTGTCATCGACATGGGCAAGGACGTCGACGTCAAGGACGTCGTCGCAGAGGTAGTGAAATCGAAGCCCATGATGGTCACCGGAACGGCGCTCATGACGACGACGATGACTGCGTTCCCCAGGGCCGCAGAGCAGCTCGTCGCGAAGGGTGTCAAGATACCCTTCATGTCCGCTGGCGGCGCAGTGAACAGGGACTTCTCCGAGTCGTTCGAGCTCGGGATATACTCTGAGAAGGCACCGCAGACCCCGCCCATAGCCGACAAGATCAAAGGCGGCTGGGACTGGAGGAAGGTCAGGGAGAACTGGGACGACATCGTTGGAGGTGTGTAAACATGGCAGCAACAAGATTCACAAAAATGGCGTACTCGAGCGCCGACGAGATCGTTTTCGGAACCGCGAAATCCCCCGTGTCCTACGGGTGCGGGATAAAGGTCGGCGCCGGAAGGGTCATACCCGAGCTCAACTACGGCCCCAGGCCCGGATCCGAGAAGGACCCGGCGAGACTGAAGAAAGAGTATGTGGACTACATCTCCAAGGACGCCCTGCTCAGGGCGGTCACGCTCGGGTTCCCGGACCTGCAGCTTGAGACGGAGTGGATCTCGCAGATGGGGAACCCGAAATTCGCGGCCCCCGTCGTCGAGGGACAGAAGGACATCACGAGGAAGTTCAACGAGGAGTACGGGATCTGCACGGCTGTAAGGCAGACCCTGCCTGACCAGCGCGAGGCCGAGGAAGGCCTCCGCCTCGGCGCGAAGAGCAAGCACAACTACCCTGAGGCTCTCTTCGGCTGCTGCGACGTGGCCTGCGAGAACGGCGCCGACCTCATCTCATGCGAGACGATGGGCGGCAAAGAGCTCGCTGACCACGCGGTCACGACCGGCGACGCAGTCGCGTTCCTCTACGGTGTAGGGTACCTCGGCGCCATCGACATGGAGTTCGTATGGTCCGAGTTCGTCAACACCGCGAAGAAGAACAAGGTTGTCTGCGGCGGTGACACGAACTGCTCCGGCGCGAACACCTCGATGTTCATGGCCGGCGGCATGCTGGACCAGGATGTCCAGAAGACCTTCTCGACCGTCACCAGGGCCATATCTGCCGCAAGGACGATAGTCGCCATGGAGTGCGGCGCATCCGGTCCCGACAAGGACTGCGGATACGAGGGCCCCATAATAAAGACCATCACCGGCAGGCCCGCTGCACAGGAGGGCAAGAACTGCCAGTGCGCGCACGCTGACCTTCAGGGCAACCTGATGGCCCAGATCTGCGACGTCTGGTCGAACGAGTCCGTCGAGTACCACCCCGAGTTCGGTGGCTCCTCGGTCCAGTGCTGGCTCGGCTCCCTCGGCTACGAGGTCGCCCTGATGAACTGCGCTATCGCGACCGGGAACGAGAAGACCCTGAGGGACCTGTACATGATCACCGACCGCACAAGGGGCCCCGAGGGCTACATGCTCGCCTTCGACAACGCCTACAAGGTCGGAGAGGCGATCGCGAAAGAGGGCAGCAACATCTACCTCCGCGCGAAGGCCGCTGGGCTCACCGCAGCCAAGCTCGTGAAGGCCGGGTTCGAGAGCAAGGAGCTCCCGCTCACCGTCAAGCAGAAGGAGACCATCGACGTCATCATAAAGGACTTCGAGGCCCTCCCCGCTGAGGAAGCGAAGTTCTTCGAGTACTGCGACAAGAAGTACGCCGACGTTCCGAACTACACCAAGAAGAACTACGGGCTCTAAGCCTGCGGCTGTTCTTGATGGGTTTCAAACCTTTTCCATTTTCCCTTTTTTATGTTTCATCGATGCAGGGTGATCCATGGAAGACTGTTTCGGAGGGGATGCAGCGCCCATGGTGCTCATATGCCCCGCCTGTCAAAGGGGGATGAGCGTATGCTCCGTCCTCGACAGTTCCTCCGTTTCGTGGCCGGACCATGGCTGGGCGTTGTTCACATGCCCCCTCTGCAATACCAGATCGCATTCAGAGCTGTCCGACGGCGTGATCAGCACCGGGATCTTGGATGGCGCCCCTGGCCCATGTTTCATCCCCTGCTCTACAGTACGGGCAGCGGGGCTCCGTGTCACGAGAGGGACGAGAGGGCTGACCTGCGATTATGACGGGAAGAGGTACAATATCCCCGCCCATAGGTGAGGCGGGGAGCGGCGGCCACATGCTCGGCCACGCTCGCCCGTCCGCGGTAAGTCCTATTCTAGATTAGGGGCAAAGACGCCGCCAGCCTTTACCGGTAGCCGAGCCCGCGTTTCGTGAAGGGGCAGCAGGATATGCACAGGCCGCAGACAACCCCGTCGACGCCCAGCGTATCCATCGCACGGGCGTTGCCGGCAGAGCGGCAGGCGGCATGACGCGCTTTTCAAGAAGAAGACCTCTGATACCTGCCCTTTCGCCCCACTGGGGGGTTTCCTTCCTCTTCTTTCCATCCTTTTCTCGAAAGAACCTTCCCTATTATTCGGAGTTAAGGTTATATATTATACGGATTGTTTTTGTATTCACCTGATGCAGATAGCTATATTGAATGAAGGGGGATTTGAGAAAAGCACTCAGAACACTTTCTCTGAGTTGTCAGACATACCTTTGGTTCACAAATGGGGGTCGTTTATAGAAAGCCAAATTAACCGCTTTTACGTTTTAATCCGTAACTACGCGGTTTTGGTTTTTGCAAAAATCGGCATTACCTGCAAGGATGTGTGCGTCATTGGTATAACACCATGTGTGTTGAGTGTATAGTGCAAGCTATGAAGAGGGAAACCTGTAGATGATCGTATGGAGGTAGTTTGAATGGGAATTATAGAGGGAGCCGCGAGGACAGCAATATTCAAGGCGAAAAACATTAACCGAAGTTTCAGCAGCGAACAGGAATACAAGCGGCAAATGGGAGAATATGCGTATGCGCCTGAAAAAAAGCGTGAAGAAGAGAGGGCAGAAAAGAAAGCCGCATGTGAAATAGCAGGAGCGAAAAAGGATTTCAAGGGCGATATCGAGGCACTGATGGCATTCATCAAACAATGCCCAGATGACCTCGCGAAGGGGTTGAGAACCATCGCCGATTATGGAATGATAATTATTGATGACTCATATAAACGTAAGGATGGGGACACCAGGAGCATCCGAAAGGCGAAGGATAACAGATCCTGCGTAGTTTTTGTAGGTAGATATCCACAATTCAGGGTAGAGGTAGCTAAAATGGAGCTCACGGAAGGAGAGATAAAAAAGATCACGAAGGAGTGTAAAAAGTGCAGAGAGACTAACAACTGCCTCGAAGATGCGCTCTTGGCAAAAAAAGTACGAAAGTGCGCAAATATCTGGAAGGATTACTGCCTCAAAGGAACTATATGAAGTTATATACAAGGAGGTAATGCGGATGAGCTTTATATCAGGCGGCAATGGGAAAGATGACAAACATAGCCCCTCTACAGCCGAGACAAAAAGAAAACTAAAGGCCACACCATACCTCCATTACCTCAAACCTGCGGAAAGGGGTGACCCGCATCACCAGTTCCTGATCGGCGACATCTTCATCAAAGGGGTGTTCGTCCGCACCGATCTGGAAGAGGCCGCCAGATGGTTCAAGCTCGCATCGGAGGGCGGACACACGGAAGCACAGTTCTACCTCGAAGTCGCCGAGGGCAAAAGGTCCATGCAGAGCATGTATGAGTACGAGGACCGTAAAAAATTCAAAGCCGAAGTCATCGAGGCAACTAACGGAACCTCGATTGAAAAATATAACGTTGGGAGAGGGTACATGGAGGGCAAACGCGTAGAGCGAAACCTGGAGGAGGCATATGGGTGGCTCAAGCTTGCAGCAGATTGGGGACATATGCCTGCAAAGGAACTTCTCGGAGTGTGGGGGTTCAAATGCCCGAGATGCCAGAACCTGCTGCCCATCCGTTCGATACCCTGCGGCAATTGCGGAGGCAGCCTAGAGGTGGTGACTCGGGAGACATCTGTGCCCGATTACGTTGACTATATCGGGGTGGTCCACTATAAAACAATAACCGGCCCACAATACATGCGTTGCACAAAATGCTCCAATGAATATGGCTGGACATCATGCAAATGCGGCACCAACTGCTCCATGAGCAAAAACTACGGGCTCCACGAGCTCTCGAGAGAGGCATGGATAGCAAATCGAACCAAGATAGGATGAGATAGATCGAACAAGAGTATCCAGCAATTGTGACTTCTATTTTTATGTGAGGGGGGCAGTGATGCTGCCGCATCTTACGGGTAGCCGAACCCGCGTTTCGTGAAGGGGCAGCAGGATATGCACAGGCCGCAGACANCCCCGTCTATGCCCAGCGTATCCATCGCACGGGCGTTGCCGGCAGAGCGGCAGGCGACGGCATCGAAGAACTCGCCCCGGTCCATGCCGGCCGCCCATGACCCGCCGAGGACGGCTTTCCCTGGGCATACGTCGGCACAGCACGAGCATCCTATGCCGCATCGCGACACCGTTACCGGCGAGCCGCATTCAAGCTCAGCGTTAGTCAGCACGACGGCCAGCCGCAATGCCGAGCCCACCTCCTCCGTGACGAATAACGCGCACTTGCCGATCCAACCCAAGCCAGCCAAAGTCCCCACGGTCTTATGTGGCAGGGGCGTGCTGAGCATCTCGTCCGACACGACCGTCATAGGGGTCCTGGCGTGGGCTTTGTACCCCCTCTTTATCAAGAGGTCCGCGGTCAGCAAGGCTATCTTGTGCAGACGGTCGTTGATATGGACAAGCTCTGAATGGTACCTTTGCGGGCACCCCGCGTTGTTCTCAGACATGGCCTCCTTTGAATAGGACAATGCGAACACTATGCCGAAATCGAAATTCTGCCGGGTTTCTTTAGACAAGCCCCTTAGGTCGGCGAAACCGGCTATGTTCGCACCCTACTTGCCCAACAATCCTCTGATCTCGTTGTTAAGGCTCATATTCTACGCATCCTCGAGTCGTTCTCAGTCAACACGTGACCATTACACATCTTCGCTGATCTGGCGCCATGCCATCCATATCGTCAATAGAACTCGGTCAGGCACTCCGACAGCCCGTATGTCCGCCCGTCGGACGTAACGATGTCCTCCCCGGTTATTTCGCCCGTCAACAGCCCCATACCTTCCGCCCCCAGCAGGATCTGCTTACGCCAGCCATCGATGTCTGAGTGATAATCGACCGCACACAACCTCTCGCCTGTCGGGAGGCACACGTAACATCCGCTCTCGGCCGCCCCCCCTGTTCTTGCCAAAGGGGGCTGGATCTTCGTCGTCACACCCCAAAAATCCGTGGGTTGCAAGATTTGGACGTACAGGGTCTCCACACCATCGACCTTCTCGTATCCAGGCGGCATGTCCATGATGTTGCCCTCCATGCACCTGTCACTTTTTATCTTTTTCATAAAGTATCGGTCCGCAGAGGCGCATCCAGCCTCGTTTCATCCGGTCATGTATGAAAAATGAGGGTAAGGGGTTTGGGCTCAGGAGCCGCCTTTCGCGAAGCTCCTGACGTCAGAGAACCTCCTCAGCAGAAGTATGCAGACGAAGGAGGCGACGCTTGTCGCCGCGCACGCAACGAACACCATGGTGTAGTCGCCGTCGGACACGAGCGCCTTCGACAGGACCTGGGCAACAAGGGCGGATGCGCCGAAGCCCAGCATGACTAGGCCGTAGTTGCTCCCCATGTTCCTGGTGCCGAAATGGTCGGACGTCACCGTGGCGTATATCCCTGCCGCCCCGCCGAAACCGAAGGCGATGAGGCCCATGCAAACTGCGAACAGGACCCCCTCGGCGAATATGACTATGGTGACCCCTGCCAATGTGAGCGCGAATATCAGGATCAGGCCCGACATCCGCCCTATGTTGTCGGATATCCACGTGATCGCTATCCTCCCGGACGCGCTGCAGACCCCCACGATCATCACCGTCATGACGGCGAGGTCGCCAAGCCCCCTCTCGACCCCGAGGTCTTTGAAGAGGGGGTTGAGCACGAAGAACGCTGACAGGATGAAGAAGAGGGAGAACGTGATCAGGTAGAACGCCCTGGTCCTGAGCATCTCCTTCGACGTGTACTGCCTCTGGCTCGCGGCGGAAGGCGCCTTCGGTATGACGTACCCCTCCGGGGGGTTCCCAATCAGCAGCGATGCGGGGACGCATATGGCAAGGAAGGCGATACCGAACACGAGGAACGTGTTCGACACGCCCATGCCTGGTATGAGCACCTTGTCGGCCAGCGGCCCGAATATGACCAATGAGAAACCGAAGGCCCCCACCATCAGGCCGGTGGCGAACCCGCGCCTGTCGAAGAACCATTTCTGTATGGGGGACACCGTGGAGGTGTACACTGCGCCCACGCCGAACCCGCCTATCAGCCCGTACGTCAGGTAGATCAGGTACGAGCAGTCCTCGCTCACCAGATATGAGGCGAGGATCCCTGATGACATTATCAGGCTGCCCACGATGGCCATCCTCTTCGGCCCGACCTTGTCCATGATGCGCCCGCAGACGAGCATCCCCGTCACGAACGCCACGAGCATGAACGTCGCAGTCAGCGCCGACGCGTTCCTGTCCCCGCCGAATAGGAGCTCCGCAACTGGCGCGTTGTATATGCTCCACATGTAGAGCGTCCCGGCGCAGAACTGTATCGCAATGCCGGCGAGCAAAACCACGTATCTTCTTTTGTCGAATCTATTGTGACCATCGTCATCCATGTGTTCCACAGAATGGATACATAAGGGGAAGTATATGAATATTTGTACATTAATGTATAATAATATACATCAATGGAAAAAATAGAGGGGGCCATTGCCTTTGGGCATGATGGAGCCAAAAATAAATTAATAAAAAAAAAAGGGGGGGGGGGGGTTTT
>JGI24702J35022_10001502_pt1 | contig 14494 bp, 13 predicted proteins | sample TergutTh196P4_FD_35022 | JGI IMG/M metagenome (IMG submission 35022)
CAACGCACTGGCTGTAGCTCGGCTCCGCGGTACCTTCCATGATACCGGGGTTCTCCCTGAACTGTCTTCTCACTTCCTCGATCATCGCGCCTGCCGCCGTTCCGACGGCTCTTATCGCAAGCGCGGCGAAGAAGAACACCAGCATGCCGCCTATGAGCGCGCCGGCGAATATCCTCGGGTCTGCGATGTCGACGTGGAACATTGCCTCCAGTGTGCTTCCTGTCTTGATCGCGATTATTTCGAAGTAAGCTGCGAACAGCAGGAACGCCGCGAGCGCGGCGGAACCCATTGCATATCCTTTGGTCAAAGCTTTCGTGGTGTTGCCCGCCGAATCGAGTTTGTCCGTCCTGTTGCGGACATCCTTCGGCTGGTTGCTCATCTCCGCGATGCCGCCGGCGTTGTCCGTTATCGGGCCGAACGTATCTTCAGCGAGAATGAACGCCGACGATGCGAGCATCGCGATCGTGCCTATCGCCGTACCGTACAGTCCGTACGCGAACTCCATGCCCGCCGGCGCCGCGGCGGTCCCGAGGGTGTACGTGCCGATTATGGCTATCACGATTGCCACTATCGGCATCACCGTGGTCTCCATGCCCATCGCTATGCCTTCGATGACATTCGTCGCCGGTCCCGTCTCAGATGCCTTTGCGATCTGCTTGACAGGTCTCCATGCGCCTGACGTGTAGTATTGCGTGATATAAATTATCGCAATTCCAAGCCCGATGCCTATGAGGGCGCACCCGAAGAAGAAGTACCACTGGTCCTCGGGAAGCATCCACCATGTCACGAATGCCGACGTCACGACGATTATCGCGGCCGTGACATAATAGCCGATGTTCAGCGTTCTGTATATGTTCGTGTCATCATTCTTCATGCGCACAATGAATATGCCCACGAGCGATGCTATCAGACCGAACGCTATCATGACGAGCGGCAGGAAGTACCATGACTCCTCCGCTTCTCCGGTAATGTCGAATATTATCTTGAACACGGCGAGACCGATGACCATCGAACCGATGATCTCAGCTGCCGTTGATTCGAATATGTCTGCGCCGCGGCCTGCGCAGTCGCCTACGTTGTCACCGACGAGGTCCGCAATGACCGCGGGGTTCCTCGGGTCGTCCTCCGGGATGCCCGCTTCGACCTTGCCTACAAGGTCCGCGCCGACATCCGCGGCTTTTGTGTAAATACCGCCGCCGAGCTGTGCGAACAGCGCAGCGAATGATGCGCCGAACGCATAACCGATGATGGTCTCAAGTGTGGGCATCATTTCCCCGCCGAAGAACGCTTCATAGACCAGGACAAGCGTGAAAACACCTACGAGGCTGAGCGTTGCAACGGCAATACCCGAGATCGCGCCGCCGCGGAACGAGCATTTGAATGCCTCGCCCAGCGACCTGCGTGCAGCGCTTGCGGTCCTTATGTTCGAATTGACGGATATGTACATGCCAATGTAGCCCGAGAGTATTGAAAATCCCGCGCCTATAAGGAACGCTAAGGCGATCGTCCACTTTGCGGATATTCCCTCCGGTGCGACCGCATCGAAGATGCCTGCCGCGCCGGCGATACCCAAAATGACCGCCAGTATCACGCTGATAATTCCGATCGTCTTGTATTGACGTGCCAAGTATGCCATGGCGCCCTCTCTTATCGCGTTGGATATCTTCTGCATCTCTGCAGTTCCGGTATCCTTCGAGAAGATGTCCCTGTAAAAGTACAGGGCGAACGCCACCGCCACTACGGCTGCGACAGGGATCATGAACAGCAGATTATCTGGATTCAGTATGTCTATCATTTTAACATAACCCCTTACGTTGTCCTTCGTTATTGCGTTCTTGTATAAATGCGTTAATGCTTGAATGAAGAGCGCGCGTTCTCTTTTAATAGCATATAAGAATAATTATTATGTCAGCGGGGCCGCTGACATTCCTTTCTACACCAAAGGCGCCGTCGATATTCTTCTCTACACCAAAGGCGCCGTCGACATTCCTTTCTCTTCGGCAACGGCATCAAGCGTTGCCGGTATGTTCGCGCTGGGGCATGAAGTCACGACCAGCGTACCGTCATTATCAACGAATCCCGAACCGAGCGTGGCCAGCGGCGCCAGTGCGTCCTTTCCGAACGCTTTCGCTGCACATGTGACACCGATGTCGCATGCCAGCACGATAACGACGTCAGCGTTCCTCATCATATCCGCTTTGGGAGTTACCTTCGACATGAGGCACGCGGCCGATGTCGACAGCGACGCGGAAACCTCGACGCCGTCCTCTTTCAGCTTGCCGGCAAGCCTGTCGCCTGCCTGCTGTCCGCCGACGCCGTTGCACATCCTCGCGCACGTGTTGCACGCCCATACCGCTACGTTACGTCCTTTGACGGCGTTCAGAATATCCCCGTATTCCGCGTTGCGCGCAATCATCATCATGATACCGGCAATAACATAACGCATATAGATAACCGGCGCACCGCACCGCATGAATGCGGACGCAATCATTTATCTATCATGTAGGCATGGAACGCACATTAGGGTGAATATGATGAAAGACCTCGTACCGGTGGATGACATCAAAGTCAAGAAAGGAATGACAGTCGATTCTTTGCTGAGAAGCATGAGCGCTTCCGGCGGTTTCACGGCACAGAAGCTTGCCGATGCGACGGACCTCGCTGAAAAGATGATAAAACAGAAGGGATGCGTCAAATTCTTATCATTCCCGGCGTGCATAATGGCGACGGGCACACGCGGCGTCATCGTCGAGATGGTGAAGAACGGGATGGTCGATCTCATAATAACGACATGCGGCACACTGGACCACGATCTTTCCAGGACGTGGAAAGCGTATTACCACGGCGATTTCATGATGGATGACGCGAAACTGAGGCACGAAGGCGTAAGCCGTCTGGGCAATGTTCTTGTTCCTGACGAATGTTACGGCGAGGTACTAGAAGAGCGCCTTGCACCGATGTTCGAGGAAATATTCGAAAATACCAAGTCTTTGGCGACGCATGAGATAATCGACGCCGTCGGTTCACGATTGGACGATGAGAACAGCTTGCTGTACTGGTGCCATAAGAAAGGTGTTCCCATATTCGTCCCGGGACCGACGGACGGTTCCTTCGGATGCCAGCTGTGGATGTACTACCAGAACCACCGCGACCTGAGAATAGACCTTTTCAAGGATGAGCAGACGCTTAACGAAATAACGAACAAAGCTGAATTTACGGGCGCGATCATAATCGGCGGCGGGATATCGAAACACCACGTCATATGGTGGAACCAGTTCAGAGGAGGTCTTGACCATGCCATCTATCTTACAACGGCGCAGGAGTTCGATGGTTCTTTATCAGGCGCTCAGGTGAGGGAGGCGGTGTCGTGGGGAAAGATAAAAGAGACGGCGGACCACGTCACTGTTGAAGGTGACGCGACGATATCGCTGCCGATCATCGTCGCCGGCCTCGTGAACAGGCTGTGATGCGCACAGCCTGATGCGTGACGGCGTTCAGGAGTTCACGACGGCCTGTATCAGAACACACCGGGAACGATACGGTAAAGCTTATTTACCCTATCCTCATCACAGACCACCACGCAGGGGTAGTCAAGCTTGGCCAACGGCGCAAGGTTGAGGGCCTTGTCCTTAGTGGTTCGAGGGTTCAAATCCCTTCCCCTGCACCCTTCCGTCCGGCTGTGCGTCATAATGCTGCTGCACAGCGGCACGCGATCTTTCATGCCCTATCCCCGAAACGGATGTCTCCGAAGCGGACGGGTAACATCATCTTTCAATGCACCAGACCGCATAGAGCGGAACACTTTTTATGTCATTGTCGAAACCGAAATTTTTTGAAGGGACGCGTATCGAATATTCGGGCGAATATAATTTCACGTATTCGCGGAGCCCCTTCGCCATTACGTTATCGGCGGCCTTCGTTTCTATCGGTATTATCTTTCCTTCACCGTCCTGAACGACAAAATCCACTTCCGCCTTTCCGTGCACGCCCCAATAGTATGGTGTGAAGCCGTTTGCCGTAAGCTCCTGCATCACGTAGTTTTCGGCCATGGAGCCTTTCGGCCATCCCGATATGCCTTGCGTTCTTCCCATTATCATATTGTATGGTATGTCGCTCTTCGCATTCAGAAGACCGACGTCGCCCATATACACCTTATAGGAATTCATATCCGCGAAAGAGTGAAGCGGCATTGCTCCGTCGGTGACCCTTTGGCATTTCAGTACGAGTCCGGCGGAGATCAGCCATTTTAAACTGTCCTCATAACTTGCCGCTCTCGCACGGCTCCCGATCATAGAATATTGAAATTTTGTGTTCTCGCGGGCAAGCTGAACCGGTACACTGTCATAGACGGCCCTCGCCTTTAGCTGCTCCGCCGGCGTTGTATATTTGCCAATATCTCCGGAGTACAGGGTGAGTATCTCATACTGTATGATCCTCACAGCATTGGGGTCATTCGTTTCTTTCCACTTCAGGACCGCTTTAGGCATCCCTCCGGTGAAAAGGAACGTCCTGTACAGTTCCATCATGCTCTCGTGCATGCGGTCATTCCTGTCATTGCGGAATGACTCCTTTATCGATGCGGCCGCGAAAGGATTCATTTCTTCCAGGAATTCACGGAACGTCATAGGGTACATCGTAAGCAGGTTCACCTTTCCGACAGGGAGCGATGCCTTTTTCCCCGCGAGATATGAGCCGAGAAGACTTCCCGCGCCGATGATGTGATATTCCGGTGCCTGTTCGCAGAAGTACTTCAGCGATGTTATCGCCCTTCCGCACTCCTGTATCTCGTCGAAGAACAGTAACGTCTCGTTAGGTATTATCGAACGTCCGGAATGTCTTTCCAATTCCCTTATGATCTTTTTCGGTTCGAGATCCCCTTCGAATATGGATGCCAGGCTTTTTACAGCCTCAAAGTTAAACATCGCGACATCGGCATAATTCTTTTTTCCGAACTCCATGACCGAGTGCGTCTTACCGGTCTGTCTCGCTCCCACGAGCAGCAACGGCATTCTGTCCTCGCTGTTCTTCCATTTTTCCAGGTCCTGCGTTATAAGACGCTTCATTGTCGTTCCCCTTCTTCTGTGATAGGATACCGCATGATATGATATATAATTTTGTACAAATTGTTTACATTTTTGGGGGGGAATTATGTAATTTTTTTGTACATATTTATGGGGAATAACAATCGCAATTGTGCTGTTGCCGGATATCAGCAACATTTCCCGCAAGTCAGTTCCGGAGACGGGGCAAGATCCCTTCCCCTGCACCCAAACATATTGGCTCACAGTTCCGAATGCTGTTGCAAAGAGTGTGATCTCATCGGAAGCCGTGCGGACCTCAGATTCATTCATCATTCTCTTCGGCGGCGTCCATGGCCTTCCTTACCGCATTCACGAGCTCGTCCGGTCTTTTTGTGGCGATCCGCACGGGAGCGGCGTTCCAGACGTGCAGCAGCAGGCTTTTGCGTTTGCGCAGATGATAGTATATCCTTCCTCTTTGGTGTTCCTCGGGATAATACACGCTCAGATCTTTTCCCGCTTCTGCGTCCTCTATGTCCGCTTTATCTATATTATCCGCCGGGATCACGTGCGTCTCGCTCCCTCTTCTTATCGTTACGGATTCGTATGTTACGGTGACGCGCGTGCTCATGGCGCGCAGGCACAATATTATGACCGCTGCCGTGAGCGCAACGGCGGACAGGAACGTGAACACGCCCAGCATGGAGTCCTCTCCCGTAAAGACAAGGCTGGCCGCTATGATCATAAATATCAGCAGCGGGACGAATATATGCATTTGCAGACGGTAGGACGGGTATCTCAAATATGTGTCCGATGGCACAACGGGTAAAAAGATCATGTGTTTCGGCATCTCCTCCGTCGGCATGGGCTCCCTTTCGGAGGATGCCTTTCTGAGAAGGGTCATTGTGTGCTCCTCGAAAAGGATCATACATGTATATCTCAGACTGAGGATAAAACCATGCGCCCGGCGCCGCTGACGGGATATCCTGCGATATGATGACAACAGGCCGGAAACAATGATTGCACCGTATGCGCACTGCCGCCGTTCGCCGCTTTGTCCGGTGTGGGTACAGGATGCGCAGATATCACATCGATCCTTTTCTTATCTCCACTCTGCGTATCTTTCCGCTGATCGTCTTCGGCAGCTCTTTCACGAACTCGATCGCTCTGGGATATTTGTACGGCGCCGTCTCCCTCTTCACGAAATTCTGTATCTCCTTTTTGAGCTCTTCCGACGCTTCGAAACCTTCTCTCAGCACTATCGTCGCTTTGACGATCTGCCCTCTTATCTCATCCGGTACGCCGGTAACGGCGCATTCCCTGACCGACGGGTGCAGCAGAACAACAGATTCTATCTCGAACGGTCCGATGCGGTATCCGGACGATTTTATTATATCATCGTTACGGCCGACGTACCAGCAGTACCCCTCTTCGTCACGCCACGCGATATCGCCGGTATGATGATAACCGCCGTATATCGTCGCGTCCGTCTTCTCTTTGTCCAAATAATACTCACGGAATATTCCCGGCGGATCGTCGTCAACGCGTACCACTATCTCTCCCGAGTCGCCGGGCTTGCATGATCTCCCGTCGGGATAGATTATATCCACGTCGTATTGAGGACAGGGTTTTCCCATCGATCCGGGACGCGGTTCCATTTTCGTGGTGTTGCATATCAGCGGCGTCGTTTCCGTCTGCCCGAAACCTTCCGCCAGTTTCAGTCCCGTCGCTTTGTACCAGTTGTTGAACACATCGGGGTTTAACGGCTCGCCTGCTATTGTTGTGTGCTTCAGAGAAGAGAGATCGAACTTCTCTAACCCGTCCTGGATGAAGAACCTGAACATCGTCGGCGGGCAGCACAGCGTCGTTATGTTAAATTCCGATACTTTCGTCAATATGTCCGCGGGCGTGAATTTAGCAAAGTCGTAAACGAAAATAGCGGCTTCCATTATCCATTGTCCATATATCTTGCCCCATGACGCCTTTGCCCATCCTGTTTCCGCTATCGTAAAATGAATGCCGTCCGGATCGACATTATGCCAGTGCTTCGCCGTGAGTATGTGACCTAAAGGATACGTATGGTCATGAAGCACCATCTTCGGGTATCCTGTCGTTCCCGATGAGAAATATATCAGGAACGGCTCATTGGCCTTCGTCGGTATGCGTTCAAGCTTATCGGACGATGCTTCCACACCTTCGTCAAGATCTAACCATCCGTCCCTCTTTCCTCCGGCCATCGCCTTGACTTTAACGTGAGGGCATTTTATTTCGATATCTTCGAATGCTTCCGTCACTTTCCCGTGAGATGTGCATATTATCGCTTTCGCTGACGATAATTTTGCACGGTACTCGGCGTCGTGCGTCGTGAGCATTGACGTAACGGGAATAAGAATTGCGCCTATCTTGTGCAGCGCGACGGAAACATACCAGTACTGATAGTTCTCTCTTAACGCGACTATCACCATGTCCCCTTTTTTGATACCCAGCGATATGAGATAATTCGCAGTTTTGTTCGAATACACCATGATGTCACGGAACGTTAACGTTCTCGAATCACCATGCTCGCCGCACCAGACAAGTGCACGTCTCTCCGGATCATTAATTCCGATATCGTCAACGATATCGTAACCGAAATTGAAATTATCGGGATAATGAACGCTCAGTTTCGATAATATGCCGTCCTCGTCATATTCTTCGTCAACGTAACGTAAATTTATGTTACGCACCATCAGACCGACTCCTTCTTTATGACGATGGCAATGAACTTACATCCCCCTTTATCGGGGGCGGTGAGACGGTGCTCCTTGCTGGAATCGTAGAATACGGAGTCCCCGGGCATAAGTATCTCGGTGTGCTTACCGTATCTTAATTCAAGCCTTCCCTCAAGTATATGATCGAACTCCTGCCCTTCGTGAGTTGACATCGGCATCTCTTCCTTCTGGTCGCCGACATACGGCGCTGTCACCAGTAACGGCACGACCGTCTTATTTCTGAAGTTGGACGCCAGATGCCTGTAAAGGAATCCCATGTGCTCCTCCGTGGGTATCGCCTCGCCTATGCGGTCTATCACATATCCGGAAAGTTTCGGGGTATCGCCGCTGAGCAGTTCCAAAGAGTCGACGCCTAACTTCTTGGCGCATTTGTACAATGTGGAAAGAGAAAGGTCCTTCCTTCCCGCCTCTATCTCGATGTACTGTTCCAATGATACGCCCATCGCCCTTGCTATCTCCTCTTGGGAGTATCCTTCCGTTTCCCTGAGCTCACGTATCCGTTCTGCGACCTCTGCTATATTCGGCTCCATGAATCTCTGGATATACGGTATACAATAAAAAAAGGAACGGTCGGAACTGCTTCCGATGACCGTCGTTAATGATCAAAAAGCCGCCTTGACGTTGTGTGCCGCAGGTTGCGGATCACCTTTCGTCCTCGAGCTTGTCCTCTCCCTCATCCTCTTCGTCATCCTCTTCTTCGTCCTCTTCTTCGTCATCCTTCCCGTCCCCGAGAAGGATCTCCCTCCATCCTTTGAGGGCCTCCGGCGACCTTGCGATATCTTTAACTGTCTTTGTCAAAACCTTTGAGACATTCTTTGCGGCCTTCACGGGGGCCTCCTCGATCAGGCAGAATTTTACGATGATCGATACCAGCACATCGACCGCCGTATCGATGGGAAGGTCCATATCATCGAATATTGCGAATATCTTATTGGACGCATCCTCGATATTGCCCACGTACTCCTCCAATTTCTTGTCATCATCCATTCCGTCACATCCTTTTCTTCGTCAGGCCCATCGGTCTGTTCATATTTATTATGTCTCAGGAGCTGCTGAACTATGCGCCTCTTATGCAACAGAATGAAATATAAGCACGCGCTCGGTGAATCGCTAGGAGAGGGAGGGCGACCGACGGTAGGACAAGATCCAGCTGAGGAAGGTCCCTCCTCCTACGGGCAGATGGGCCGAGAAATTCGGCGGGGCGAGAGCCCCGGCAAGGACCCAGAAACGACACGGACCCGGTAAACAGGATGATCTGCTGACAGTGACATTCCCGGGGATTCGGTGAAACGGTGACACCCCATCGGAGCAAGCCCATACAGCCGGCATGATATGCCCGCGGACCGGCGGGTAGGGCGCGCAGTTGAATGTCGCCTTGAACAGAAGGGGGCCTACTACCCTCACCTAGCATTTTTCCATCATATTATCTATCTGTTCGCTATAGCCGTTGATATGCTTCGCAGCAGAAAATATCTCGCGGTCGGTTTCGACATGGACAGCACACTGCTCAGGACGGACGTCGATTATTCTGAGCTGACGAAAGTTGTGTTCACAGAAATGGCAAAAGCAGGGGTTCCGGAGAGCATCATGAGCGTTGCGGAAGGAACATCAAGATCGAACCTGGACGCCGGTATAAAATATCTCGAGAGGAACGGCAGGGCCGGGGATGTTGACCGCATCGTCAAAAAAATAAACGGCGGCGTCAAAGCGATAGAGATGAGGAACGTGATGACCGCGACGCCTTATGAGGGTGCTGAAATGATGCTCATGCACCTTAAGGGAAAAGGATACAAAGTTGGCGTTCTGACAAGAGGGAGCAGAGAGTACGCTGTGAAAGCGCTGACCGTGTCCGGTGTCATTGACATTCTGGACGCACTTGTATGCAAGGACGACTTTCCTGAGAATGAATCAAAACCGTCACCGGCGGCGATGCGTCATCTTGCCGATGCGCTCGGCGTTACCGCTGCGGATATACTGTATCTCGGAGATAACAAATTTGATTACTTCTGCGCCAGGGACTCCGGCGCCGGATTCGCAGGCGTTCTGACAAGATACACAAAAAAGGATTGGGAAACGTTCGGTAACGTTGACGTTATCAACACCGTCACCGATCTGATGAAAATATTGTAAAAAAGGAACGGCGTTGCCGTTCATAATTTTATTTTGCGCGATTCAGCTTTATGTTCTTCGAGCTCGTCGAAATTGAACCTCTTGGCGCTGTCCTCGAATCCCGAATCGGCAGGCATCAGTTTCTTGATGAGCTGCATCATCTTGCTCGCGATGCCCATTAGCTGCTTGTTGAGCGATATGCCGAACCTCGTCTTCCCGCATACCAGGTGACCGGGATTGATTATATCGTTCGGGTCTGCGTATGTTTTCAGCGAGCGCATGAAGTCCGCCGACGCGGCATCGTGCACAATGTCAAGGTTCGACGCGAAGAATATCCCGAGGCCGAGTGAACGACCTCCGTACTTCGCCGCCTTCTCGCCTAAGTAGTAATTGTATGCGAACGCGACCATTCCCAGCGGCGTCTCAGTGTTCATGAAATAGTACGGCATGAACATCGCGGTGCTGCGATCCGCTATTATACCGATTATGCCGCCGCCGTCCATCCTCATTTTCTTGAAACCTTCGTAACATTCGTCAACGAACTCGGACCAGTGCTGATTCAGAACGACGACCTCGGCGGGAACTGAGCCCATTCCTATCTTGCGCGCTCTGAACTCGTAACATCTTTCCTCCCATTCATGGTCCGCTATCGCCTGGTCCACTTTCTTGCCGCCGTATTTTTCTACGATGGCGTCGACGATCTTCTCTTCGAGGGCCACGAACTCTCCGTCGCCCTGTAACGTCACGAGGAACAGATTCTTAACATCGGGCGCGTGAAGCCCCGCCTTTCTCTGGTGATCGAAGTGCATGAAATCTGACCACGCGATATGCAACGGTTTAAGACTGGGATGTTTCACGATCTCGTTTATCGGGCCGCCCATTTCTCTTAAATTCGCGAAATCGTACGCCAGCGGCTTGATGATGCCCATCGGGTACACTCTTAACGTCACCGTTGCTATAAGACCTAACGTCCCCTCGGCGCCGGCGAACAATTGATTGAGATTGTATCCTGACATGTTGTTCGCTATCTTGTCGAACCCTGTGCTCATCAGGCTGCCGTCGGAAGTTACGACTTCCAGATTCAGTACGTTATCCCTTGCCGACCCGTACTTGTACCCGCCCGGGCCGATACCGCCGGTGGACACCCATCCGCCGACCGTCGCCGCCGGGAAGCTTGAAGGATACGAACCAACAAGCAATCCCTTCTTCGCGCATTCTTCGTACACATTCTTCCACGTGCATCCTGCGCCCACTTTCACGCACATGTTCGTCTCGTCTATTTCGTAAATTTTATTTAACTTGCTTGCAAAATCAACGACAATGCCGCCCGCGGTCGGTATGCATCCTCCGAGTCCCCACGTTGACGCGCCTCTCGGCGTTATTGCGACGCCGGCCCTGTTCGCTATCCTGACGACCTTTGCGACGTCCTCCGGTGACGTTGGTCTCACAACGACGTCGGGAATGTTATCGAATGCGAGACCTGCCTCCTTCGGCAGCGGTGCCAAATCGTGACTATAAAGCATCCTTTCCATATCGCTTGTGCTTACGTTCTCTTTTCCGATCGCTTCTTCCAGCTTCCCGATTATCTCAGGAGTTACTTCGCGTGACAGGTTGTCTGATCTTGCCATTTTTATGTGCCCCCACTCTAAAAGCGTGACGTCTTTCCAACGTTCCCTCAAAGATGTTCATTAATAATAATACTTTGGATATTCGCTCGCCCGCAGGGCACCGCGTTACACATGCTCTGGCACAAATAACGAGATGCCAGACGTATTCAGCAGTTTTTTCTTTGAACGTCCGTCAGCAAAGAACAGATGCGTCCGGCATCCGCAGTCCGATGATCCGAACCCTTTGAACACGGGCACGCAGCCGCATTCTTCTGCTATTCTAGCGAGGTCGCATTCACTCATCGTGAATGAGACGAACGCTTCCGTCCTATCAGCAATAACGGTCAGACGGTCGATATGCCAACGCATCTTTTTCTCCGAGGAGAGATGCCTTCCTATCCTTTGGTCAAGGCCGTTCATGGCGCTGCCCGCGTAGCAGTACTCGCCTTCCTTTATGTACAGCGTGCCAAGCGAGCCGACGTCGGCGGTGAATGAACGGCGAAAGGTCACAAACAAAAGATATGAGCCTTTACGCACTTTTTTTCGCGCTGTCAATATCGTTTACCTCTGATAACGTCATTATTCTGATCATCATGCTGCTGTCGTTTATCCTTGATTCCGATATTCTTGCGATGTCGCCCAACCGTCGTCCGTAAACGGTCATGTTCGATATTGCGTCAGCGTTATCCTTCATCGGTATCTTTAATCTGAGGCCGTCAAGGTGCAGGACTATCGGCGCGGGTCTGAGGCTTTCCTTTATTGGTTCATACTCTTCAAGAAGCTGTTTTATCTCCGCCGGGTGCACGAATAATGGGTCCTCCTCGAGCATCTTTCTTTTTATCCTGACGACGTCGTCCACCTTTTCGGCGATGTCATCAAGTTTCTTTCTTTCCTCGGGCGTTCTCATTCTTTCCGATTTTCTTCCCACGCCCGGGATTATCGCCTCACAGAGATCGTCCAGACCTTCGGGCATCGGTCCCGTCACCAGTATCACGGGAATGCTTATCTTATCGAAGAGATGACTTTTTGCTTCGACGCAGCTTTTGAAGTTGCCCAGCATGAAAATTGCCGCATCGTATTCGTTTATGATGTCAATTTCCTGCATCGATATCTGCGACGTTGCCTTTCCCCTTCCTCTTGCCAGTCCCATCACCACGGTTATCGAACCTGATTCTCTGAGTATCTCGGCGATGTCGCATATCGGGTGCGGCATATGATGCCTTCCGAGCGTCGGTCCCACTATTGCTATCTCCGTTCCCGCTAACGGGACCGAGCGTACCATCCCTCCGATGTCGGTGCACATCTTCTCCATCGCTTCTTTATCTTCACCCGGTATCGACATCGTCACATTGAACATCTGGGCGCTCCTTGTCTTTTGTATGACGACACCGCCGACATCCTCTATCATTTCCAGCAGTTCATTAGAACGGTAGATGCCGCCGTCGTACATCATCACCTCATACATCCGCATCACCTTTGATCTCGTTGTGTATGCGTAACGCCTCATCTTTAACATGCTGCGTTACTATCTCCTCGGTCGCCGCTATCGTTATCACACGTCCTTCGGAGATGTTGTGCCTTGCCTTGATGCCTTCCGGGATCGTTCTCCACAGGGCGCCCAATATCTCCCTCTTCGAATCTTCGCCCGACGCTATCTCAATATTCGCTATCGTTTCCTCGTCGGCATTATCTATCTTTATATCAAACCGCGTCTGCTGATCGACGCGGTCCCTTCCGTACGCCTTCCACAGCGCGGACAGTATCTCGGGCGCATAGTTCTCATCCGATATCGTTATGTGAACTTCGCTTCCTTCCGTTCTGATGCTTACCGCGTCGGCTATCTTCTTGCTTTCCGGCCTGTTCCGTAACATGACGGAAAAGATAAAGAGCGGCTGTTCGGGATCGAGAACGATGATCGCCTTTTCTAACGAGACCGCTTTGCCCATCTCGCTCATCACATCCTCGAATAATTTCTTGTACGCTTCGTTACCGTAATTTTCCGTTCCCGTTACGATGACGTCCATCAGTACCCCTCTAGGAATCCCGACGACAGTATCGCACCGCCGACGGCGCCGATATACTGCGAGTTCTCCGGAACTATCGGTTTTGAGCCCAATATCTCACCGACCGCCGCCACAAGTCCGGATATCAGCGAGGTCCCGCCCACCTGTATTATCGGGTGGCGGACGTCTATCTCCTGCAGTTGCTGTTCGTAAACCTGTTCGGCAACGGAATGACACGCGGCCGCCGCCACATCCTCAAATGTTTTTCCGTCGCCGAGCGTTGTCACAAGGTCCTGAATACCAAACACCGAACAGTAAGAGTTCATCTTCGCGTTGCGCCAGTTGCCCTTGTCCGCCAGTGCGCCTAACTCGGTGACCTCTATCTTCAGACGTTTCGACACCATCTCCAGGAAACGTCCTGAGGCGCCGGCGCATATCCCGCCCATTGTGAAGTTGTCGGGAACGCCGTCACGTACCGTTATCGCCTTATTGTCCATTCCGCCGATATCGAGTATCGTTGCCTCACCTTTCTGCCAGTTGGCCAGCCATACGGCGCCTTTCGAATTCACCGTCAGCTCTTCCTGCACAAGTTTCGCATTGTAGTGAGTCCCCAGCCTGTACCTTCCGTAACCTGTCGTTCCTATCGCCTCGATATCCTTCATCTTAACGCCCGCTTCCTTCAGCGCGTTCTCAAGTACCGTCTCGGCAGACTTGATGACATCGCCGGAGGGCGTCCAGTCCTTGCCGGCGATCCTGTTATCTATCATCACAACGGCTTTCGTGGTGCTCGATCCTGAGTCTATTCCTACGGTGATGCCGCTTTGCCTTTCCCTTGCCAATAATTCTTTGCGTGTGACTATCGTAACAAGCGCTTCCATCCTTGTCATCAGCTGCGCCGCTTTGAGCCTCTCGGTGAACGAGTACGTAACAACAGGTAATCTCGTATTGTCCTGTATAAAACGTCTTAATTCATTCCTCACCAGTGC
>JGI24702J35022_10001503_pt1 | contig 14484 bp, 11 predicted proteins | sample TergutTh196P4_FD_35022 | JGI IMG/M metagenome (IMG submission 35022)
TCTGCTAATAGCCTGCTAATAGAACGCCAAAAAACTCTATAATACTCCGTGATACCGCAGGACACTCCACGACACACAGTTCGATTGCAAAGCCTTATTTATAGCGGTTTTCAGCGTATCATGTGATATGGCGCGATACTGTACATAATCGGGTCAGCGCTTCTTCTAAGCAGTGGGTCCGGGGTTCGAGTCCCTGCAGGCGCGCCACTGCGGATCCCTTATGACTATTTCCACTCGGAAAGAAATCATAAGGGGCTTGTTTTTGTGAAACCTCTTGACAAGCCGAAAAATCCATGCTATGTTTAAAAGGTGAGGAAAGAAGTATTTCTTCCTATCTTAAAAGTGAAGGGGTCTCCGTGGCAGGGCGTGACATACTACGAAATCATAGCATCCGGCAACGAAAACATGTGTGACCGCTCTCTTAACAGGCTGCTTTGCATCAGTGCATCGCAACACTCCATTTTATATTATACATGATTTATACCTGTTTGTCAAACAAGAAAACGACGCCGGAGCGGAATATTTGCCCCGGCGATGGGTTTTTGATGAAGAAGGAGCACCGCCATGCCGCTTGAACCCCTCCTGGCCGAGCTGGAACAAAACATGTCCGACGAGCTGAGCGTGGAGCGCCTGGCCGGGGCCGGGACGCGCTCGCGCTCGCAGCTGTACCGGGACTTCTACAGCGTCACCGGCCACACGGTGAGCGACTACATCCGCCGCCGCCGGCTCTCCAACGCCCTGGCGCTGATCAAGACGTCGCGGCTGCCGCTGGCGGATATCGCGTACCAGTGCGGGTTTTCGTCGCAGCAGGCGCTGAGCCGCTCCGTGCGGCAGGCCCTGGGCATGACGCCCCTTGCCTACAAAAACAGCGAGGCCTGGTATTTCTTCCCCCCTGCGCATACGCAGGGTTCCTACGCGGGCCGGGCGCTGTTCCCGGTGTCGGTCAAGCCGGAGCGCATCCCGCCGACGCTGCGCCTGCAATATTATGACAGCCGCCTGAAGGGCATTGAAGACAGGGCTTTGGCCTGGCTGCTGGCCTCCCGGCCCGGTTATCAGGGCAGGGTGTTCGGCCGCAACGGCGCGCAGAAGGGCCCGAAGCTCTGCTATGAACTATATATTGAATCAGACATGGCTGATCAGCCCGCCATGGGCTCCCTGTTCGCCACAACAACGGTGCCAAACGACGGGGCGCGCATCAACGCGGCGTGGGATTACCTATATCTCACGTGGCTGGCGGGCAGCATGTTCGAGCGCGCCGGGCAGCCCTATTTTGAGGAATATATCCTGAAAAAGGGCCGGTGCGCGAAGCTGCGGCTGTACCTGCCCATCCAGAAGCGCGCCGGCTGCGCGAACCTCACCCTGGAGACGGACCCCGCGCTGCATTTTGTCATCGCCACCGCGAAAACGGAAAAGGCCGCATCGCGGGCCGTGACGGCGTTTTTGACGGCGCGGTATCCCCATGTTATGCAGGGCGCGAGCCAATTTTATCTGCAACAGAACGAGAAGGGCTATACCTGCGGCATTGCGGCCGATACTACGGTGGAGGAGCACGCGCTCACGCCGGAACCGGGGCACTATCTCGTGCTGCACAGCCCGGCGACGGGGGAGTATGACGCCCTGTGCGGGCGGCTGCTCGCCTTCGCCGGGGACAACGGCATGGCGGCCCGGCGGGAGGACTGCTTCGCGGTGTACGACGCGCGGGGCGGCTACGGCAACCTGGAGATGAAGGTGTATTGCCAGGTAAATTTTTTGCAAAAAAATGAAAATTTGGAACGCAGTGATAAGACAACCCCCGCCGGATGTGATATCATCGGCCTATCAAACAGGTAAGGAGCGAAATCATGAGCAATCCAGCGAAGAAACCGGGCCGCCAGCCCGAGAGCTACCAACCCCGCCAGCCCGAAATCGTGCGCATGGCGCAGGAGGCGCAGGAGGCGAAATCCGTATTGGACAAAACGCGCACGGTCAAAAGCGAGGGCGGCGGGGCCCGCGTCGATTTCGATTACGCGTTTTCCGGCTTCCGCGACCTGGATTTCACCAACTGCTTCGCGAGCCTCTACATGTACCTGGAGGACTTCGCGGGGGCGGCCAATGTGCTGAAGCAGCAGCAGGAAAGATTGTTCTTCCTGTTCGACACCGTGTCGGGCCGCTCGGCCGCCCTGCGCGGCTGGGGCAACGTACCCACGGAGATATACCGGGAAATCTACGACACGGACGGCATGGTTGATTTCCTGATGGGCTATACCGGATATGCCTATGAGAAGCATACGGGCGATTTTGCGAAGCAAATCAGCGCATCTATTGGCAGGGGCCTTCCTGTTTTGGCCCGCCTGAAAAAAGACAGCGCGGTCTATCTCGACGGCAAGGGCGACTCCTTCCGGGTGATCATTGGCTGCGATGGCGGCAAGCTGCAAATGCCCGAACCGAAGGGAGCGCAAAATCCGCCGAAGAAAGCGCCGAAGCCCGAAGACATCGAAAGCGTATATGTCATCTCTGGAAAATGTGCGCGTAGATATACGCTGCTGGACGGCTTGAAGCGCGTCAAGCGCGTGATGGACTGTGACCGGGAAAACAGTGTGTGGGACGAGTACATCGCCGCGTTCAGCGGTTCCTGGGAGAAGCTGGATGGGTGGAGCTTAAGCGACATCAAGCAGCTGTTCAAGACCGCCCATGACAGCACCACATGGACCTGCCACAACTTCGCCGCGCCCTTCCGCAGCCATGAGTACCTCGAGCCTGAGCCGGGGAATTACCAGAACTGGATTTGGGACGAGTGGAAGGACCCGGTCTTCCTCTCCTCAAAAGGCCGGACCCACGGCGACCCTCTGCGCTTGCCGCCCAAAACGCTCATCGACTGGGCCAGCGACCAATCTCACAACCGGCAATGGCAGCTGCACGCCCTTTACGAAACCCGCAGCTGGAAAAAGAAATACTACCGCCAGATGGAGTGGGCCAACTGTGAGACCGCCGTACTGCTCCTGCAAAAAATCAAGGAGTATGACGGGTATATCTATGATGCCGTATGCGCGATGATCGATACCCTGGAGGGGGGCGCGGCATGAGCTTCGATATGTACGGGAACCCCGGGGCCGCGTTCCGCGTGAGGAGATCATAAAAAAATTGCGCCGTGCTTGACAGCCAGCCGGAATGGTAGTAGAATGAAGCCGGATGCGGAAGAAAGGAGCAACGCGATGAAAGAAAAGCATGATCCGCAGGCGCCTGGGAAACGCCGCAGGCAGCGTAAAGCAATGGAACGAATCGCGCTTGCGTCAGCGATTGTTGTCGCCATTGCGGTCCTATATGGCGTATTCTTTCCCTATTTTCAGTTCCTTCCGTCCGGGCAGCCTTTGCGCGCCCCATATCGATTATTTATCTACGGCTCCATTCCATTCGGTTTCGTTGGCCTGATTTATATGAACTTCATAAAAAAAATAAAGGGGCACAAGCCTTTCGAGGAAAGCGACAGGGAGTTTTGTACCAGTCTTGCGATTGCGGCCCCGATTGGTATACTTGGATTTGCCGTGAATATGCTGATTGCCAAGTGGACGGGCATCCGCTTGTCGGCGTCGCTTATCGTCGGCATTATGCCCCTGCTCTATGCGCCATGCCTGAGAATCAAAAAGAGCAACCTGAGCCTTTATCTGGACTATGTCATGATTTGGCTTTTGTATGTGGTTGGAATGGGCAAGCTGGGCTGCCACGCGACGGGCTGTTGCCGCGGGCCTGACACGGACGCCGTGTTTTTTACACGTGCGTATTTCCCCTTGCAGATCATCGAATTCGCGACGAACAATCTGCTGGCCGCCTGTATGGTTTGGTATCTCATGAAGGCGAAGCGCCCGGTCAGCGGCGCGCTGTACCCCTTCGGCATGATGATGCATGGCGCCATCCGTTTCTTTTACGAAATGATGATCGTGCGCCCGGTCTCGACGCCTTACAGGATCACGTTTTTTGACGGCCGCATGACCATCTGGCAGGGGATGTGCCTGATTTATGTTGCTGTGGGCGGCATTTGGCTTGCGGCGGTCCTCGCAACGCGCAAAAGACAGTCTTTGAAAGAATCCCGCTAGGCAGCGAAAGCCTCCAGCAGGGTGAACAGCCCGAACAGCGCCGGCTGGTGCAGCAGATAAATCAGCAGCGAATGCCTGCCCAGCCAGGCCAGCGGGGGGACGCGGGACGGTTCCATCCAGGCCGGGAAACGGCCCTGCTTGCCGTATATTCCGATCGCGGTGCCGGCAAGGAACAGGAACAGCCACGGGAGCAATGGAAAATAATCCGCCGAGCGCAGCGTGGCGCTGGGGAAGCCCAGGGCGTACAAGGGAAAAAAGCTGGTGCGGGGCAGGGCCGGCACAAAGCGCCAGGCGAAGAACAGCGCCGCGAAGACAAGAATCTGGGCGACGGGCGGCGCCTTATCCGGCAGCTTTTGGATCAGCGCGAACAGCAGCACCGCGCAGGCCAGGAAGTGCAGCACGCCGAACCAGATCACCTCGTCCACGCCGAAGAGCATCATCGCCAGGGTGGCGAGGGTCACCAGCGCCGCCGCGCCCGCCAGCTTCAGGCCGCGCTTCAGGTTGGAGCGCGAAAAGCGGCAGCACAGCCCGCACAGCAGCAGGAACGTCCCCGCGATGAAGGGCTGCACCGGCCCCATCCAATCGAACAGCCTGCGCCCGGCCGGGCTGCCGAACACATACCCCAGCGAAAAAAACGCGTGGTAGGCCACCATCAGGAGGATCGCCAGCCCCCGCAGCTCGTCGATGACGGCGTAACGCGGGGGTTTTAATTTTGTGCTGTCAGGCATATAATTCCCCTAATTTCAGATGAATCGCTCTCTTCCGCACGCCGCCAAGAAAAACCTTGCAAAACAGGAAAACCTAGTGTATAATAGATGCGATCGGGACCGTCATCATATCAGAATGGAGATTGCTTATGTCACTTAGAAAACGTTTGACCGCCCTGCTGCTGAGCCTTGCGCTGGCCTTCGCGCTGGCCGTACCGGCCTTCGCGGCCGACGCGCCGCTTATGGATCCAAGCACCTGGGAAAACTTTGCCGTTTCGTCCTACCGGTTCAACTCAACCGGCTACTATTTCTACAATACGCAGGACGCGTTCCAGCGGGTGTTCGGGTTCAACGCGGCCTGGGATTTCCTCGCCCCCCTTGCCTCCACCATCTACGACACCATACGCTGCAAGTTTACTTATGACGGCAGGGACTGGATGGTACAGCTTTGGAAGGGCAGGTACGGCTACGGCCAGTTCACCGGCGGCGAGATCGGGATATACAACAAGCCGGCGGGCAGGTTCATCGAGCACTACGCCGTCGCCGCCGAAAAGGATTGGATCGACATGGGCATGACCGTCTATTACGACGGCAGCGCGCTGTTCACCCGCGCGCCGGAGAAGCTCTGGTGGTGTACGGGCTTCCGATACCATTCCATGTCCGGCGCGACCAAAAAGCCGCGCGCGAACGTCATGATGGCGGCGACCCTGGGCTTCAAGGACGCGGGGATGGCGCAGGCCTTCGCGAACACGCTTGCCGGGAAGGGCTTCGTCCTGGCGAAGGGCGCGCTGACGACGAGCACCCCCGAGCGCTATACCGTGGAGGGGGCGACGGTGAAGCTCATGTGGCAGATGGCGAGCGAGGGGATCTGGTAAATCGGTAAATCAGGCCGGCCTGTTTCCCCGCTCCAGCCGCAGCCATGTCACGAAGCCGATGGCGTTGGTGGCCACCTGCAGCGCGGCGATGAGCACGAAGCTCAGGTTCGCGGGGTCCTCCATGGTGTTGACCACCCAGAGGATCAGCACCACGAAGTTCCCCGCCAGGTTGAACACCCAGTTCTCCACGTAGCGCAGCAGCAGCAGCACCAGCCCCGGCCCCACCAGCGAGAGCGAGAGGCTGTCCCACAGTGCCCCCTGGGAGCCCACCGCACGCAGCAGCAGGAATATCCCGGCAAAGCTCACAACGCTTGCCCCCAGGGCTGTCACCCAGCCCTTAGGGGCGAGCTTTTTGGGTTGTACGGCCTTTTTGCCCTCGGCAGCATCGCTGACGGCCATGTGCTTGCCCCAGGCGACGAGGCTGGCCAGGTATACCGGGAAGCCGAACAGCGTGTTGAACGCCGCCAGCCCGTAAATCCGCTTGGAGAAAAACAGCGCGCCGTAGCCCAGGCAGTAGAACATGCCGCAGGCGGGCCCCGCACGCAGACCCTCGGCGAGGTACATCAGCGTGACGACCGAATAGATTGACAGGAGCATCTCGTGCCAGGGCTGCTTTGTCAGCACCCCGCAGGCGATGAGCAAGGGCATGGAGGCCATCACGAAGGCAAAGCGGGCAGGCGTGAGGCCGAGGATGGGTTTTTGGGTCACTAGAATACCTCCCGCATCCTCTTCACATAGTACGCCACGTTCTCCCACTTCGCGTCCGGGGCGATCCTGTGGTCCGGGCATGGAATGTAGCCCCCCAGGTCCACCAGGGGCCGCAGGCGTTCGATCTCCGCGTCCACGGCGTCGAAATCCTTGCTGAACACGTTCTTGTTCATGCCGCCCACGCCGCGCAGGTCTTTGCCGTATCGCTCCCTCCAGGGCGCGATGCTCGCCCCCCAGGTGCCCACCTCCATGGGGAACATCACGTTCACGCCGTTCTCCAGCCAGATGGGCAGCAGCGCGTCGATGCAGCCGTCGCAGTCCAGGCTCACCAGGTCCGTGCCGTGCTGCCGCAGCAGGTCCGTCATGCGCTTATAGTGGGGGCCCACCCACGCCCGGAACACCGAGGGGATCACCAGCGGGCCGGTCTTGAAGCAGATGTCCTCCCACATGTGGGCGAAGTCGAACAGCCCGGGCGGGCACAGGGCCAGGGTCGCCTCCAGGCAGCGGTAGCACAGCTCGCCGATGGCGTCGAGAATCTCTTTATAGAGTTCCTCGTCGTCGGCGTAGAGGTAGCTGGTGCCCGTCACGCCCGCCCAGTCGCGGAACCAGCCGTAGAGGCTGCCGATCTGCAGGCCCACGGGGCGCTCCTCGCGATCCATTTCGGCGATGCCCCGGACGAAGGACTGCTGCGGCACGCGCCCCGGCTCGAATTGCAGACGCGGCAGATAGTGCTCCTCCCAGCCCGCGCGGCCATCCAGCAGGTGGGAAATCTCCTGCCGGATGGAGGTAACGCCGTCCTTTTCCAGCTCCACCACGCCGTTGCCGTTGCGCACGTGCCGGGAACCGTCGGGAAATTTTTTCAGCACCTCCCGGGGGAAGCCGTAGCGCAGGCCCGCGCCGGTGCCCATGCAGGCCCCCCACTCAAAGTCGAAGCCCAGGCGCCGCGCGGTGTCGTAATCACCGCGCGCCTCCTTTTTGGATATGTGCCCTTCAGCGGCCCATTTTTCGCGGGTCTCCTGCCAAAAGCCGAAGTGCACCACGGGCAGGTGGTCGCAGGGCTGGTAGCGCAGGGCAGCCAGGGCGCATTCGCGGTTGGTCATGATTCCATCTCCACCTTAACAGTCTTAATCTCAAACGGCTTGAAGGTCAGGCAAGCGCCGTCCAGGAGCACATCGTTCTCCTCCATCAGGTCGCATTCCCACATGCGCTTGACCTCGCCGCCAAAGCTGAGGTTCGTCACGGTCTTGCGGTTCCAGCACTCGTAGAGCCGCACGACGACCGCGCCGCTGTCCTCGGCCTTCTTGACCGTTTCGATGATGATGTTGTCCTGGTCGGCACTCACCAGGGAATACGCACCCGGCAGTGCCGCGCCCTCCGGCTCGCCCGTACCCAGCATCGCCCGCAACGGCACGTTGAGGTCGTAGCCCTGGCGCACGACATCGCTTTCGTTCACGCGGCCCGCGTGGGGGTAGATGGCGTAGGTAAACTTATGAATTTCGATGTCCTGCTCGCTGTGATGGCCGTTCGGCGCGCGCAGCAGCGTGGGCATCAGGTGGCCCGCCTTGGCCGTCCAGCCGTACTTGCAGTCGTTGAGCACGCTCAGTCCCATGCCGTTGTCGCTGAGGTCCGCCCACTTGTGCCCGCAGACCTCGAACTGCGCGAAGTCCCAGCTGCTGTTCTCGTGGGTCACGCGCTCCAGGGAGCCGAACTGGATATCAAAGGTCGCCCGCTCGGCGTTGACGTCCACGGGGCAGTCGCACTTGAGGCATATCTCTTTGTCCTTCCAGTCGACCTCATAATCGACATCAATCCTGGTTCCGGCAGGATAAAATATAAAATCCTGGCGGATCGTCGAGTGCTGGAATTTGCGTACGACGCGCAGCACGGTTCTGACCGGCCCGGCCTCGATGACCTCGGCCGACTGCACGTCGTCGATGTACCAGAATTTTTCGCGGAAGTACATCTTGATATCCCAGGCCTGGTGGTTGAAGGCCTTGTCCTCGAAGGCGATGAGCCGGTTGCCCAGCTGCCCGGCGGGGATAAGCTCGTTGCCGCCCGCCTTCTCGATGAGGCTGGCGATGTTGTAGTTCTCGTCGAAAATTACTTTTAAGGCGGGCGTATCGATGACCCTGCCGGTGGCGTCAACCGACGCAAAATCGCATTCCTGGTTCGCGGCAGCGTATTTGAAGGCCTTCCAGCCCTTCGACGGCACATTCTTCGCAAGGAAGATGTACTTTCCATCGGCGGTCCGCTGCGTGGGCAGTTCCCGGCCATCGTCGTCAAATACAACCATCTGCCTGCCGGTATCCTGTATGGGGGCAACCACGACGCTGTCCCGCGCAAAGCCAAGCGTGTTGAACACGACGATCTTGTTTCCGGCGATCTGCGCGCATAAAACTTTCCCGGCGTTGGCGGCGAGGTACTCCCCAACCCCCAGCACCTGCTCGTACTGCTCGTCGCTGTCCCGGTACACCGCTTCGATGGACGAGCCCGGTATGATGTCGTGGAACTGGTTGAGCAGGATCAGCTTCCAGCTCTCGAGAATCTCCTCCGCCGGGTAGCCCGCGCCGCAGAGCTTCATCGCCAGGGCGGCCAGGGTCTCCACGTCGTGGTAAAGCAGCTCGCTCTTGCGGTTGTACCTCTTGTTGCGGGCCTGGCTGGTCAGCGTGCCCCGGTGGAACTGCAGGTAGAGCTCCCCCGCCCAGGTGGGCAGCTTGGGGTCGTCGATGACCTTGGCCTCCAGCTCCTCGAAGAACTGGCGGCTGGGCATCTGCTTCACCGCCGGGCAGCCCTCGATGCCCTTGCCCATGCGGTGGCCGTGCTCCAGCATCTCCAGCGTCGGCCCGCCGCCGCCGTCGCCGTAGCCGAAGGAGATCAGGTACTCCTGGTTCAGGTCCTTGTTGGAGTAGCGCTGCCACCCGCCGATGACCTGGTCCGGCTCAAGATAACTGTTGTAGGTGGTGAAGTGGGAGGGCGTGCCGCTCTTGTTCACGTCGCAGCCGGTGGCGAAGTGGGAGAGCACCTTCGTGCCGTCGATCCCCTGCCACAGGAACGTGTCGTACGGCAGCTTGTCGTATTCGTTCCAGGATATCTTCGTGGTCATGAAGTAATCCAGCCCGGACTTCTTGATGATCTGCGGCAGCGCGCCGGAGTACCCGAACACGTCCGGCAGCCACATGATCTTGTTGTCCACGCCGAACTCGTCCTTGAAGAAGCGCTTGCCCACCAAAAACTGCCGCACCAGGGATTCCCCGGAGGAGACGTTGGTGTCGGCCTCCACCCACATGGAGCCCTCGGCCTCCCAGCGGCCCTCTTTAATGCGCTGCTTGATGCCCTCGTACACCTGGGGATAGTCCTTCTTGCAGTAGTCATACAGCTGCGCCTGGGGGCTCATGAAGATGTACTCGGGGTACTGCTCCATGAGCTTGAGCACCGTGCCGAAGGAGCGCCCCACCTTGTCGCGGGTCTGGCGCAGACGCCACAGCCACGCCACGTCGATGTGCGTATGCCCCACGCAGCAGGCGGTGACGCCGCTCTTGTCCGCCCCGCTGAAAATTTCTTTTTTCAGGTACTCGCAGGCGGCCAGGGCGCTGGTGTTGAAGGCCTCCAGATTCGCGGGGTCGCTGATCTCCAGCATGTTGCAGGCCGTATTGAGTTTCTTGAGAAGGCGCACCCGGGGCAGGTCGTCGGCCCCGTAGAGGTTCGCGGCCTGCAGCGGCGTCGCCAGATCGAAGTAAAGGCGGTTCGCCAGCTTGTTGACGGCCCTGAGCGCGGCGCGCATTCTAACTTGCCCGCGCCAGGCGTGCACGTCGGTGTAGGCGTTGATGGCGATCTCGATCACCTCGCCGCCCTTGGCGCAATCGAGCAGCAGCGCGCCGTTGTGGTTCTTGTCCACGCCCTGCACCAGCTTGCCGTCGGCGAACAGGATGCACTGGGGGTCGTGGTCCCGCCAGCCGCCGTCCGCGGGGCGCAGCTCGTACACCACGGGCCAGCCCGCGAATTCCGCCGGCACGGTGACGGTCTGCCGGAACCACGCGTAGCACTCCGGGTAGCCCCAGAACTCGTTGGCGCTGTCGAAGGGCCTCCACTCGCCCTCATTGATCTGCCCGATGGAGTACTGGCCGTCACGAAATTCGAAGTCGCCGGTACCCACCGTGCGGGGGTACAGGAAATCCCGCAGCACGTGCTCTGCGATGGTGTCCACGCGTTTGGAAAGGGCGTAGCGCTCGGAGTTCTTGTCCACGAATGGGATGTCGAAGTTGCCCATGGTGTACCTTCTTTCTAGATGCTAGATTTTAGATGTTAGATATTAGATTTGGTGCGCCGCGCGAGCTTGATGTCGCTGCGCGATAGTGCTCCGCACTGCCTTCATCACCCGCCCGAGGCGGGAGCTTCCTCTACGGGAGGGAGCCGGGGGGTTCTCTTTTCGAACATCCACTTTGCCCAGGGCTTCGTCAGCGAAAACACGAAGGGCGATACAGCATGGCCAAACCACCCGCGCAGTTTAATGTGTGTCCGGCGCACGTCGGCCCCCCGCTCTTTCAGGGCTTCGTATAGCGGCTCGTTCATCTTTTGCTCCATCCCGCTGTACCCCAGCCACATGGGGGTTTGGGCCAGGGTGTCGTAGGCGGCGGCGTCCAGGGGCGCTTCCATGGCGTTGTATGTTCCCGCTTCGCGGCTCAGGTTCCGCAGCATGGCCACGGCGGGCACGGCAGCGGCGTAGCGCTCCGGGTGGCGGCGGCATTCTATCACCGCGCCGCAGCCGCCCATGGACACCCCCGTAATGTAAATCCGCGAATGATCCACGCAAGGGATACTTTCAATCACCTCGCCCATGGCCTCGCTGAATTCGTCGCCGTAGACGTTGCCGAGGCCCTGCTGGGGCACAAGCAGGTGGTACTTTAAATTGCCCTTGGTGAACATCAGTCCGCACCGCTGCAGCAGCGGCTTCAGGCCGTTTGTTCCGCCCGCGCCCCCTCCATGCAGGTAGATCACCAGCGGGAGGCCGCCCTCCCCCTTCGGGCTGCGCAATGTATAACGAAAAGGGTACTCGTGGCCCGGCCTGATATAGATATATCGTTTGTTGCGAAAAAACAATGGCGCACGCCCTTTTGGAATGAACGAAGGCTCCGTTACACCGGCGCAGATTTTTTTGTCTTTCTTGATCCAGCGAACCCTTTTGCGCACGGAACGCAGCCAGCGCCTGGTCTGGCCCGGCTTATTTTTTTTCGGCTGCCGCTCCATGTCCGTGCGCGTCACTCTGTACAGCCAGCGCTGCTTGTCCCAGAGCCAGAAATACGGCCTGCCGTCCGAGAGCCGCACCTCCCGCAACAGGTCCAGGCCGGCTTCATCGAATTCGATAAATACGCACACGCCCGGAAAATGCTCGATCACCCGGAAGGGAGGCTCCAGCAAGCGCGCATGAGCCGGGCTGTCGTCCGCTGCCATGTAGTATGTCATGCCCTATCCCCTACACTTTTCTTTTGCTGAACATCCACTTCGCCCATGGCTTCGTCAGCGAAAACACCATCGGCGCGATGACGTGCCCGCACATCCCGCGCAGCCGGATGTGCGTGTGCCGCAGATCCGCGTCCCGGGCGCGCAGGGCCTCGCACAGCTGCTCGTTGAGCCGCTGCTCCAGCCGGCTGTAGGTCAGCCAGATGGGCGTTTTCGCCAGGGCGTCATAGGCCGCGGCGTCCAGAGGGGCGGCCATGGCGCTGCGCGTTTTTTTGCCGGCCTTCAGATTATACAACCAGGCCACGGTGGGCACGGCGGCGGCGTAGCGCTCCGGGTGGCGGCTGCATTCGATGATCGCGCCGCAGCCGCCCATGGACATCCCGGTGATGTAAATCCGCGAGCGGTCCACGTTGGGGATGCCGGCGATCGTCTCGCTCAGAGCCTCGCTGAATTCGTCGCCGTAGATGTCGAGAAGGCCCTCCTGGGGCACAAGCAGGTGGTATTTCTGCCGGACCCGGGGAATCGTGAGCATGAAATGGAGCAGCGGCATCAGGCCCTTCGTGCCACCCGCGCCCGCCCCGTGCAGATAGATCACCAGCGGCCACCCGCGAGGCTCCCTCCGGTCGTGCCGGCATACGCCGAGCTCCCCGCTTCGCGCCCTGTCTTTCGGGCTGCGCAGGGTATATCGAAAAGGGTGCTCCCGGCCCGGCCTGATATAAATATAGCGCTTGTGGCGGAAAAACCATGGCGTGCGGCTGTTGGGAATGATCACGGGCTCCGTAACGCCCTCGCACAGAGCTTGATCTTGCTCGTTCCACCGTTCTATGCGCCGCATTCTGCGTAAAACGCGTGCGTAAAAGCCCCGCATCGCCCGTGACTTGCGCAGCTCGATTCCGGCGCCGGAAATTCTATAGCGCCTGCGTTTTTCGTCGTAGGCATAGCCCGTGCTGTCGTTTTCGGCATAGAATGCCTGCATCATTGCCAGGCCATCGTCTTCAAACTCCACAAAGGCGTAAAAGCCGGTCGCGCGTTCCACCACCCGGAAAGGGGGCCGGGTCAGTTTCTCGAACGACGGGAACTGTTCGTAAACACAAGCGTAATATTTCATACCGTATCAATCCCCATCAATCCCAGCGGCAGAGGAAACCAGCACCGCGCCAGCGCGTCGCCATCTCTCAGCACGGTCTGCGGCGCGAGAAAATACCGCATGGCCTCCAAATGGGTGAACGTCTTTTCCGGCCCGCACGTACACGCCGAGACAGCAGGCGCGCCGCCTTCCACGGAGACGCACAGCTTCTCCTCCCCTGCCCAGCCCTGGATGCACACGCACAGTTCGCCGTCCGGCAGGGGCCCGCACATCGCCCGGAGCTTCAGCAGCGCGCCGAGCATCTTTTCCCAGCTGAGGATCGTATACATCCCAGTGTCGTCGGTGTCGCAGCCCTCGGAGACCTCCTCGGCCAGGCGCAGCAGGTCCCTGCGCCACAGGGGGATGCTCACGCCTATGCTCCTGTAGCTGCCCTCCGGCAGCACGGTATACGCCGCGCGCAGGGCCATCTCCAGGCTTTCCGCGTCACGCAGCGTGAACTGGCCGATATGCTTCCTATCCCGCGAGAGCGTGAAAAAGCCCTCCAGCGTGTTGCCGTTCCAGATGGCGTGGGGCAGCTCGTTCCAGCTGCACAGGTGGTCGTAAAACGCGCCCGGGCTGTGCTTGTAATGGATGGGCATGGCCTCGACGAACGCCTGCACCTCCGCGACGGCATCGCCGTCCCCCGGCTTGATCTCCCCCGCGCGCCAGTTGGGGGCCAGTTCGTTCTCCCCGAAGGCGTGGCGCAGGTTCTTCTCCGAAAACGAGGCGTCCACGGCCGCGCCGCCGCGTTCGAAGCCCCAGAACTGGTAGCGCTGCCGCTGGCCGCCCAGCTCGCCGAAGTCGCAGCCCGCGGCCGCCATGGCCCGCATGGCGTCGTCCATGGCCAGCTTCATGTAGCCCTTGCGGCGGGAATCCCGCGCCACGGCCACATTCCCAATTCCTCCCACGCGCACGGCCACGCCGGCGATCTCGGCGTCATAGACGTACATGCCCACGGCGGCCTTCATCGCCCCGTCCTCCCAGACGCAGTAGTTGTTCTCCCAGGGCCTGTATTCTTTTTTATAGAGCTTGGGCAGCAGGATGAGGAAATTGCGTTTCGGCTCCTCCTGGTCCTCCAGGAAGAACACGTCGTCCAGCATTGCCATGAGTTCTCCGTAGTCCTGTTCCCGCGCGGGGCCGGTCCTGATTTCGGGCATATGGTTTTCCTCCATCTTCTTGTCAGTCTATTTTACCTGATTTCCCTGCCAATTGCAACTGTTCCCTTGACAAATTAACAAAAAGTTCGTATGATGGGGGGAGATGCTGCGCGATGGTGCTCCGCACTGCCTTCATCAGTCAGCCCGAGGCGGGAGCTTGGGTTAGAATGCGACCGAAGAGGGGGCATTCTCCCAGCACGCCTTAGCGTGCAACACGGAGGAAGCCTGGGGGAAGAGAACGTCGCTGCGCGAAGCCTTCCTCACCCCGCCCGAGGCGGGGAGCACGGCAGTTTGTCAAGTCAAGTGCAACACTTGGCAGAAATAAACTCAAGTGGCGACAGCCAGCCAAGGCATTTACGGGGACGGTTGTTGATAAGGTTCACA
>JGI24702J35022_10001504_pt1 | contig 14477 bp, 13 predicted proteins | sample TergutTh196P4_FD_35022 | JGI IMG/M metagenome (IMG submission 35022)
GCAGTTAAAATTCGTTACTTGGAATCAGGACGATTCGCTAACCTATACGGTAAACTTCACCGTTGCACTTTCTACGGAAGCCTTGTTGTCCGATTTAATGGTTGACGGACTAACGATTGAAGATTTTGATGCCAATACATTGAACTATTTCATTATGTATGAATACGGGACGGAGACTTTGCCCGAAGTTGCGGCTGTTGCAACCCAACCCGATGCAAGAGTGGATATTTCAACAATCACCGAGTATCCAAGCGTTGTGTATATTACCGTATATGCAGGCGATACAACTATTTCCCGCACATACAGCATTTCGTTCAGCACAGAGGCGGGCGACAACAACTATCTGTCCGACTTATTGTTAGACGGCGTATCTTTACCCGAATTTAGCAGAAATATATTCTTCTATGAGGTGGAATTGCCTTACGGAACTGTCCAATTCCCTGAAATTGACGCTGTTGTAGAAGATGAAAGAGCAGATACCGTCATTACGCAGGCATCGCAATTGGTAAATACCGCCAAAATAGAAGTCATCGCCCTGAACGGAGACAGCAGAGTGTACGAAGTTTCCTTTATTATCCGCAAAAATGACAATACTTACATAACAAATATTTTCATTGATTGGGATACACTGAAAGATTTCGACCCGACAGAACGAAATTATACCTATGTTTTGCCCAATGATTACAAAGGGATACCTTTTGTTGCCGCCGAATTGGAAGACCCCAACGCAACCTATGTCATCGTAAATCCGACCACTGTTCCTGCACAAATGCGGATAGTCGTTACGGCAGAAGACGGCGAAACGCAATCTACCTACCGCATCACTTTCGACAAAGCAACGCACACAGCATCGTACGGCGGAGGTCAAACGGAAATCAATGTATATCCCAATCCGAGTTCGGACAAAATTTATATTGATGTAAACGGCTTGCCTCAAGCGGGCAGTTTGGAAATATACACCATCGAAGGCAGATTGGTAGGCAGCCGTCTTTTGCAGGAAGGGACAAATATTATCCCGATAGACAATTTGTCCAACGGTATGTATTTCTATAAAATCTCCGCTGACAAAACCACAATCGGCAGGGGGAAATTTGTGAAGAACTAATTTTTAAAATAGCGCAATATCTTGGAGTACGGCGGCAACGCTGTACTCTTTTTTTTTGACCGCTAAAACGTGTGAATTGATTTCAACAAATTGAAAAAAAAACGGAATGCACAAAAAAAAACTGCCAATCAAGAATATCAATTTATTCTGATAGGCAGCTATCTCTGCGGTGCGGACGGGACTCGAACCCGCGACCCCGTGCGTGACAGGCACGTATTCTAACCAAGCTGAACTACCACACCGTTCTGAAATGCAAAGATACACTTTATTTCAATACAAAAGTCATTTTCCCCATTTTTTTCTGCATTTTTTTTATAACTGTCTCATTATCAGCGAGAAAAAATTTTACTTGCCCGCAATTTCTATCCCTTTTCTCCCCATTTTTAGACAAAAAAGTACCTCTTTTAGACGGCTTTTGGAGGGAATTTGGCTGTTTTTTTTCCTGCAAATTTGCAATAAAACGAAAAAAAATCATCATTCCACAATAAATAAAAAACAACATCGTTTTACTGTTATTAATAATATAAAAGAAGATGCGAATATGAAATCATTGAAGACATTTTTAGCAGCGGCGGTTGTCCTTTTTTCAGGAGCGGCGGCGTGCGGACAGAAACAGCAAACGCTGTACAACGATTTTCCGCCTGATATGCAGTTTGACGAAAATACCAAATTGGTAACCTACAAAGAGGTCGTAAGGCAAAAAGGTTCTCAGGACGAACTGTACGAGCGGGCGTTAAAATGGGCGAACGGTTATTTTAGCAATCCAACGGTTGTAATTCAAAAAAAAGATAAAATAGAGGGAACGATAGTCTGTGTTTCCAATATTAGAATTACAACGTTGGGGACAGACGGCAAAACGCCTGTCTTGGCGGGTTATGTGTACTACACCTTTACCATCGAGACCAAAGAGGGACGTTACCGTTACATCATAACCGATTTGTACAAAAAAGAAACCTCGCGTTTCCCCATCGAAAAATGGTTTGACACGACTAAACCGGAATGGTCGCCTGTGCGTTACGACCACTTGCATCAAATTGACCAAGCGGTAAAAAAATTGATTGAGGATTTGGAAGAGGGCATGCAACCCGAAAAAGTGATTATTGATGAGTGGTAACGTACAGGAACGGTTTGCCTACGACGAATTTGAAGATGTGTTGATTGACGGAGCCTATACCTTGTGGCTCATCAACGATGACTACAACACCTTTGATTTTGTGATAGATACGCTCGTGGAGTTGTGTTGCCATACGCACGAACAAGCCGTACAGTGTGCGTTTATTGCACACAATTCGGGGAAATGCGACATTTACCGTTCCCATTACGAAGAGGTTGAAAGCATCGCAAATACCATGTTGAACCGCGGACTGACCGTCAAAATTACAGAATAATAAACATTTTTATAGAATATATTAATATGAATACATCTCGCCAGCCTTCCTTATGGTACAGTTTGCTGATTATCGGCATTTTATACTTTGTGTTCGGGTTTATTACGTGGCTCAACAGCGTTTTGATTCCTTTTTTGCGTGAAGCCTGCCAACTGCAAGATACTCAGGCATATTTGGTTGCGTTTGCGTTTTATATTTCCTATTTTGTGATGGCGCTTCCTTCGTCCCGCTTGCTGAAAAAGACGGGTTTTGTCAAGGGCATGGCTATCGGACTTTTTGTGATGGCTATTGGTTCGTTGGTTTTCATTCCTGCGGCACAACAACGCAATTACGGACTGTTTCTCATCGGACTGTTTTTGCAGGGGACGGGTTTAGCCCTGTTGCAAACGGCTGCAAATCCGTATGTTACGATATTGGGACCGATGGAATCGGCGGCGAGGCGAATGAGCATTATGGGTTTGTTCAACAAAATTGCGGGAATGATTGGTATTTTTTTATTGGCAAAAATCCTTTTTTCCGATATGACCCGCATCAGCGGACAAATCAATACCCTGTCGGGAACGCAGCAGATAGCGGAACTGAACCTGCTGGCTCAACGGGTGATAATTCCTTATATTTGCATTGCTGTTGCGTTGGCTCTGCTTGCCGTGATGGTACTTTCCGCCCGATTGCCTGAGGTACAAAACGAAGAAATGCATTACGGCGAAGAGAAAAAGCGGAGCATATTCCGTTTTACCTATATGTGGTTGGGCGTTCTGGCGATATTCGTTTACGTGGGAGCGGAAGTGATTGCCATTGATACATTGAGCCTTTACGCTGAAAGTCAAGGAGTTGTGAAAGAAAAAGCCTCTATGCTGGGGGCATACAGTCTGATTGCTTTTGTGGGCGGTTATCTTTTGGGGATTGTTTTTGTTCCGAAGAAACTGTCTCAAAGTCAGGCACTTACGCTGTCGGCGGGTTTGAGTATTGTTTTTGCCGTAACCGCTCTTTGCACCACAGGATTTGTATCGGTAATTTTCATTATTCTGTTAAGTTTTTCGCATGCATTGATGTGGCCCGGCATTTGGCCCCTCGCATTGGATAAATTGGGAAAACACACCGCCACCGCTTCTGCGTTTTTGATTATGGCAATTGCAGGCGGCGCCTTTTTACCGTTGCTCTACGGAAAAATCGCAACCCTGCTGGAAAACAGGCATTTACCCTACTTGATATTGCTTCCTTGCTATCTCTATATTGCCTATTATTCCATTTATGGACATAAAATTGGGAAAAATATTCAGTAGAAAAGCGGGTTAAATTTCTTTTTGAGGTGCTGTATATCTGAACTTTGATTTTTGTTTTGTCTGATAACTGATAACTCCTTAACTCCTATTAACTCCTCTAACTCCTTTTAAGAAAAAAGTGTATCTTTGCAAAAAAATCAACATGGGAACACAAAAAACATTCATCGGCATTTTTGGACGGAGAAACACAGGTAAAAGTTCGCTAATCAACGCGATTGCCAATCAGGAGATTGCGATTGTTTCGCCGCAAGCGGGAACGACAACCGACCCCGTAAAGAAAAGCATCGAACTGTTTGGAATAGGGGCAACCGTCCTGATAGATACCGCAGGAATTGACGATGTCGGGCAGTTAGGCGAAAAACGCATCAAAAAAACAAAGGAAGTGCTTAAAACCATTCATGTTGCAGTTATCTTGCTGACAGACAATATGTTCGGTGATTACGAAAAAGAGATTATCCAAGAATTGACCTCGTTAGAAATTCCTTATTTGATTGTGCATAACAAATCGGATTTGGTGCCGCTGTCTTCTGCTCTGAAAAAGGAATTGAGCGGTTATAATGTTCCCATTTTGGAATCGAATGCCGCTGAAAAACAGGGCGTTGACGAACTGATAAAGAAATTGGTCGAGATAACTCCGCCGACTGTTTACACAAAAAAATCGTTTATTGGCGATATTATTTCAAAAAATGATTTAATCCTTTTGGTGATGCCGCAAGATGCGGAAGCACCCGAAGGACGTTTGATTTTGCCGCAAGTGCAACTGATACGGGATATTTTGGATAATCACGCCGTTGCCGTCGGGTTGCAGCCCGAAGAATTGGACAGTTTTTTGCAAAAACAGACGCCCGATTTGATAATCACCGATAGCCAAGTCTTTGATACTGTGTCTAATACAGTGCCTTTGCACATTCCTTTGACGAGTTTCAGCATCGTGTTGGCGCGGGCAAAGGGAAATTTTGAAAATTACCTCAAAGGCACGCCGCATTTGGATAAACTGCAAGACGGCGATACGGTTTTACTTTTGGAATCCTGCACGCACCCGACTTCTTGCCAAGACATCGGGCGGCATAAAATTCCAAATCTAATCCGCAAAAAAACAGGAAAACGCATTGATTTTGAGATGGTTTCCGCCCTTTCTCCCTTGCCTTGTCTCGACAAATATGCGATGGCGATACAGTGCGGAGCCTGCATGGTTACCGATAAACAAGTTGCCGTCCGCATAAAACAGATTGTTGATTACAAAATCCCTGTATCCAACTACGGAATGACAATCGCCTATCTTACAGGGATTTACGAGCGCGTAACACAGATATTCGCTAAACATACCCCATAATGGGAGTTAGCCAAAATCTGACGGCATTATTTTGAAAAACAAAAGCCTAAATTTCCCCCGGATAAATTGATTTGTCCACACTCACATTGAGGATAGGTATGGGGGAACGATTGACAATTCGTTCGCTAAACGGCGCCAAAACAAACACATTTTCTCCGTTCATTTCGACTTCCTTCATCACAACAATAAGATTGACATCTTTCTTTTGGGCAAAATCGAGTACCGTTTTCACTTTTTCCGTACTTTCTACAAAAGTAGTGGCAAAACGCACATCACGCTCCGTCAGGTACATTTCCGCACGATGAACGTACGCCTTTATCGTATCCTTAATATCTTGATACTGTGTGAGATAGAACCCCATTATCTCCACTTTGGCGTTGAACGCTTTTGCCAGCGGGGCGGCGAGTTTCAGTTTTTGCAAAGTTTCCCTTGTATCGTCAATAAGCACCAAAATGGAAGTCAAATCGCGATACATATCCACTCCGCCTCGAACTGTAATTATCGGACATTCAGACTGATTGATAATCCGAAGGGCAGAATTTCCGATAAAAAACTCTTCAAAACCGCTGCAGCCGTGCGTTCCCACAACAATAATTGCATCGCCCTGTTCTTTGGCTTCTGCATTTATTTCTTGGGACACTTTTCCGATGCGGATTTTGTACTTCACATTCGATTTGGGCAAAAGCCGCTGACATTGAATAAGCAATTCCTGCATCTTCTTTTCGGCGATGTCAACAATATTCGACTTTTTGTCTTTGTCAATTTCCTCCATCAATTTTGCATCGGGAGAAACAACAAACAGCAGCGTCAGTTTGGATTTTAAACGTAACGCCAAAGAAACACCATGCTCCAAAGCATTTAGCGATGTTTCCGAGAAATCAATACCTACAATTATATTCTTCATAACACGTTGATTGAATTAATATTACAAAACATTACCTATTATACGTTTTTTATGCTCAATTTGTTACATTAATATTATTACACCGCCACCTCCGCCTTGATATGCGAATGCGATTGATAGTTAACTAACTCAAAATCAGTGTAATCGAACTCCAAAATATTTTTTACCGCCGAATTTATTTTCATTTGAGGCAAAGGAAACGGCTCACGCTTAATCTGCGTTTTCGCCTGCTCTATGTGATTGGAATACAGGTGCAAATCGCCGAAGGTATGGACGAAATCCTTCGCTTTCAACCCTGTAACTTGGGCAATCATCATCGTCAAAAGTGCATACGAGGCAATGTTGAAAGGCACTCCCAAAAACGCATCGGCACTGCGTTGATAGAGTTGGCACGACAACTCCCCGCCGTTGACGTAAAACTGAAACAACACGTGGCAGGGGGCTAAACGCATCTTGCCTAAATCCCCTACATTCCAAGCCGATACAAGCATTCTGCGGGAATCGGGATTGAGTTTAATCTCTCGAATTACATCTTGCAACTGGTCAATTTCCCGACCATCGCCCGCAGTCCATTTCCGCCACTGATGACCGTAAACAGGTCCCAAATCGCCGTTTTCGTCCGCCCACTCGTTCCAAATGCTCACGTTATTGTCGTTGAGGTACTTAATGTTTGTTTCACCTCTAATAAACCACAACAATTCGTATATAATTGACTTTAGATGCAGTTTTTTGGTCGTCAGCAACGGAAAACCTTCCTGCAAATCCATACGCATCTGGTAGCCGAACGTACTGACAGTTCCCACCCCTGTACGGTCTTTCTTGTAGGTGCCGTCGGCTAAAATATGCTCTAACAAATTGATATACTGTCTCATAAATAAAAACTCCAACTCCAACAGAACGAAACGTTTCCCCTGTTTTTTTGCGACCTCGGAGGGATTCAAACCCACGACTTTCAGAACCGGAATCTGACGTTCTATTCAGCTGAACTACGAGGCCCCTTCAATTTTTTGCAAAGATACACTTTTTTTCAATACAAAAGGGAAGTTAATGCACTATTGACATTTCCCCCCTTAACGACTTGTTTAACAGTGTTTTAACCATTTCACTTTGTGAGTGATTTCCTAAAACGTACATCATTTTGGCAACGGCACTTTCCGTATTGATGTCGTATCCGCTGATGACGCCGATTTTTTGAAGTAAAAGACTGCCTTCGTATTTGCCTGCATTGACCATACCGCCGCCTTTGCACTGAGTAACATTCAACACAAAAATTCCACGCTGAACGGCATCGGACAAAAGGTCTAAAAACCATGGGAATTTGCAGGCATTTCCCGCTCCGTAGGTCTCTAACACCAAGCCGCACAAGCCCTCTGTTTGCAAAACGGACTGGACAATATGCGGCGTAATGCCCGGATACAACTTCAAAACGGCAATATTGACGTCCATTGAGGTAGAAAGTTGCATTTCTCCCTTCGGCATTTTCGCAATATGGTCGTGATTGTACTTGATGCTTACCCCTACATTCGCCAAAACAGGATAGTTAGGAGAAACAAAGGCATCAAAATCTTCGGCATCGTTTTTATGCGTTCTGTTTCCTCGATATAACTGATTTTCAAAGCAAATACAGACTTCGGGCAGGATTGGAAAACCGTCCTGATTTCTCGCCGCTGCCATTTCCACTGCGTTGATAATATTGTTTCTTCCGTCTGTTCGGGCAATTCCCAAAGGCAGTTGCGAACCCGTCAGGATAATCGGTTTGGCTAAATTTTCAAACATAAAACTCAAACCCGCCGCTGTGTATGCCATGGTATCAGTCCCGTGCAAAATAACAAAACCGTCATAATTTGGATAATTTTCGTAGATTTTTTCCGCAATCTGCTTCCAATCCTGCGGGTGCATATCGGAGGAATCTATCGGATTGCCGAACGCAAATGTCTCTATTTCAATATCATAGAACAATAATCGAGGGACTTGGTCGTAAATATGGCTAAAATCGAAAGGGACTAATGCCTTGGTTTCGGCATCTTGTATCATACCGATTGTGCCTCCTGTATAGATGATTAAAATTTTGGGTCTATTGTTCATAATGAAAACATTTTTTTCGCATTTTGGGTTGTTTGTTCTGCCACTTCTTCTATGCTAACTTGCTTAATATCAGCGATTTTCTGTGCGATTAACGGCAAATAATGGCTATTGTTCCGCAAGCCGCGGTGCGGAACGGGCGTGAGATAGGGGGCATCGGTCTCCAAAACAATTTTATCCAACGGAATGTGTGGCAAAACCTCGTCCAATTTGGACGATTTGTACGTTACCGTTCCGCCAATTCCCAGCAGAAAACCTTTGTCAATCACCTCTTCCGCATGGGCAACGCTCCCCGAATAGCAATGAAAAATACCCCGCAATTTGTCGTTTTTAAACTCGTTCAAAACAGCGATTGTCTCGTAATATGATTGCCGTTTGTGGACGACAATGGGCAAATCCTGTTCCAACGCAAAGGCAATTTGCCAGCGGAACGCCTCTTTTTGCTCTTCCAAATAAGCCTGTTCCCAATAGAGGTCAATCCCAATTTCACCAATGCCGATAAAATGATGTTCGCCGAAACAGTCAAATATTTTTTGCAGTTCCATTTGGTAATTCTTTTTTACATCGCAGGGGTGCAAACCCAACATGGGAAAACACATATCAGGATATTTTTTGCAAGTATCCAACAGACGAGGCACCGACTCCAAATCAATATTGGGCAACAAAATATGCGAAACGCCGACTTGCAAACTTTTTGCAACCGCATCGTCTCTATCTCGGTCAAAATCTTGCGTATAAAAATGCGAATGGGTGTCAATAAACTGCATAACAACCTATGAAAACGCTATTTTACAAGACAAAACACCCGTATTCCGCAAAAAACAGGTGCTTTGTTTCGATTATACATTATATTTATTGACCTTGCGCCCGTTTTATCATTTCTTCCTGAAATTCTTCTTCGGAACACATTTTGTAGTCGGACGGAACCATAAAATCAACCGCTTTCAGTTTAGATTTTTTTACTTCGCTGGCTTGAATGATGGTTTTCACTCCGTCTTTTTCGCTTTCCACATACAATGGATAGCCCGACAGTCCGGGATAATCAAGAGCATTGATATTGTCGTCTTTACCAATTTCCTTGGTAGTATAGACAATATACTTTAACTCTACCGCCTCTTCTTCCTCATCTTCTTCCTCTTCCTCTTTGACTACCGCGGTTACATTGTACCCTTTGCATTCGTACCCGCAAATGGTTTTGGTATCCGACCGTTCCTCGTAAGAGAATTTCTGACTGGACAAGGCTTTTTGCGTAGCCTCTTTGTCGCTTACATACCCGATACGCGGATAACCGGGCCAATCTACAAGCATGGTAACTGTCAATGCGTCGCCATCTTTAATGGTTCGAAGTACCCCGTTATACAACTCTGCTTTCTCTTTGTTTTCAAAAATAATGCATGTTTGTTGGCTGGGAATGTGCCTTTGAGGGTCGGTATCTCCCTCGTACTTTGTTTCAAACGTTATAGTCCCCGCAAAATATTTCTGCGCAAACGACTTATAACTCACTGTGGTGCAACTAATTGCAACTGCTAATCCGAATATTATCTTCTTCATTTCACTTGATTTATGTTTATTAATATTATACAATTTGCAAAGATACACTTTATTTTGGAATATTGGTTTGTTTTTTTAAGCGGTTGTCAATTGTTTAGTCGTTTCCACAAATTCCACCATATTTTGGTGGTGCAGACTGTTTTCGTCGGGTAGAGGGTGGGCTTTTGCAAACTTCACCATATCAGCCATATAGAGCATCTGTTCCAGATTTTTCATCTGTGCAAGCGGTATTTTGCAATTTTCCAAGGCAGAGATAATCTCCGAAGAAACCATCTCCATCGCCGATATATCCCAGCGATTTTCAATGTATTCCCGCATAATACCGCTCAATTCGGAATAATGCTCTTTGATGCGTCCAGCAGCACACAATTTCTTTTGCCGCAGTTTGTTCAACGCTTCCAAAGCGAGAATATGTGCAGGAATTTTCGGTTTTTCCTTTACCACAACAATCGGTTTTTTCTTACGTCTCAAATACCTGATTAACAGGATAATTCCTACTAAAACGGCTGCCGTTCCCAAGGAAATACCGCCGTAAAGCAAGATTTCCTTCCACGTAATCGGTGCTGAAAGCGGCTCTTTTATATCTTTAATCGGCAAAAGCGTATCCACTTCCAAGGTATTGACCTGCAAATAAATCTCCTGCGTTTGCGCAAGCAACACAGAATCAACATCATAGAACGGAATAGCGGGAAACACATAATTTCCCTCTTCAAAAGTGGTTAGTGTCAGGTTTTGCGACAATTCCACTTTGTTTCCGTCCACGATGGTATCCATTTCCGAACGGTTTACTATCTCAAAACCCGATATGCACGTATCGCAAAAAAAGGGAAATACGATTTGTTTTCCGCTTTCTCCCGCAATGGTAAGGGTCAATTTTACTTGGTCGCCAATCAAGATAACATTGGTATCCAACTTTCCTGTTGCCACATAATCCTGCGACCAAACTCCCGAACATATCCCCATTAAAACAAGGGCGAAAACGATTTTCTTCATATTTTTATCTTTTACTAATTTTTTCCACATACACATTATTTTGCGTGCTAATTTTCAACAAATACAGTCCGCAACTCATTTCTTCTGTTGTAATGATTGCCTCGCGGCTATTGACGGACAGTTTTTTCATTTCTTTTCCCATTATATCGTAAACGGCAATCGTTTTTATTTCGTCCGCATAACTTACCACGTAAAACGTTGATACAAAAGGATTTGGATATATTTTGAATAAAATATTGCTTTTCGCTATATCAATAATCGCATTTGAGGCACATTTTTCACCGAAAATACGAGGGACAAACGAACTTTCGCCTGTTCCGAAATTTCCAAGTAAATTTACACCCCATGCCCAAAGCGTACCGTTGGTTTTGCGACCGAAAGCGGCATATTCCCCCGCAACAACCTCTACCCAATCGGTATCTTCGCCTATTTGGTCGGGTATAAAATCGTCATAATGCTTGCCCGCACCGTGATTATGTTCGTAACCGTCTCCCCAAGACCATAGCGTACCGTTGGTTTTGATGGCAAAAGAACTGCTGCTGTAGGCGTAAATATACTTCCAATCGGCATCTGTGCCTGATTGTGTAGGCAGCAGCACAATTTCACCCGCAGCAGAGGTATCGCCGTTGCCCAACTGTCCGCTTCCGTTATATCCCCACGCCCATAAAGTGCCGTCTGTTTTCAGGGCAAGGCTGTGGGACATTCCCGCCGATACTGCCGTCCAATCGTTGGAAGTACCTATTCGGACAGGTGCGGTCTTTTCTGTTGTTGTACCGTCTCCTAATTGACCTGCAAAATTATTTCCCCAAGCCCACAAACTACTGTCTGTTTTTATTGCCAAGGTATGACCATTGCCCATTGCGATTACCTTCCAATCGGTATCTGTTCCTATTTGGTCGGGAGTTTTCTGCGGTGTTTTTGTTCCATTGCCCAATTGTCCGCTGGCGTTATACCCCCAGCCCCACAGGCTTCCATCTGTTTTTATTGCCAAATTATCGTTAGAACCTACTGCTATTTTATCCCATATTTGTTCATTGCTTATCTTGACGGGAATGAGGGATTGAGGCGTGATAGTGCTGTCTCCCAATTGATAGGCGTAATTTGCACCCCAAGCCCACAAGGTATTGTCGGTTGCAATTCCTACGGTATGAGCATCGCCCAAACCCATCGTTTTCCAGTTATTTCCAAAAATACGGACGGGACTTGATTTGCGGACTGTTGTATTATCGCCCAATTTTCCCCACTCATTGCTTCCCCACGCCCATAAATTGCTGTTGTTTTTAATTGCCGCCGCATGAAAACTGCCCGCAAAAACAGCCTTCCAATCGGTATCTGTTCCTATTTGGACAGGATCGTCCGTTGCCAAAGAAGATTTAGTGTTTCCCCATGCCCAAAGCGTATTGTTTGTGTCCAATCCGACACTGCAAGATAGGCTTCCTTTTACCAATTTCCAATCGGAACGGTTTGTTATTTGCACAGGAACAGCCGTATTGTCGTCGGTTCCGTTGCCCAACTGTCCTGCATTATTGTTTCCCCACGCCCACAAGGTATTATTCGTTTTTATCGCAAGCGAATGAATGCTCCCTGCCGAGATAAAACGCCAATCGTTGCCCCCAATCTGAACAGGTTTCCACGAATTTACCGACATTCCGTTGCCGAGTTGTCCCGAACCATTACTGCCCCACGCCCAAAGCGTTCCGTTCGCTGTCAATCCCAATGTATGGGACTCGCCGCAAGAAACCATTTTCCATTTTTGGGCAGAATCAATAAGTATGAACGAAGATTTGTTTTCATTGGTGCTGTCTCCCAATTGCCCGAAACTGTTGCTTCCGCAAGCCCACAAACTGCCGTCCGCTTTGACGGCAAACGAATTTCCAAATCCCGCTGCAATATATGTCCAATCCGCATCGCTGCCGACCTGCACAGGCAAAAATTGGTCGGAAAAACTACCATCTCCCAACTGCCCGAAGTTATTTCGACCGCAAGTCCACAAACTACCGTCGTTTTTCAAGGCAAGGAAATGATTTCCGCCTACTGCTGCGGTTTTCCAATCGGAAGCAAGCCCGACTCGGACAGGGATTAAATTAGGCTCTTGTTCGCCCAAAATGGGTTCTCCCCAAATCCACAAACTGCCGTCGGCTTTGATGCCTACGGAAAACTCATTTTTCGATTCCAAAACAACCCAATCGGCGTCCGTGTTGAGTTGTACCAATTCGCCCTCGTTTTTGGTGGAGCCGTTGCCCAAATATCCCCAATCGTTATAGCCCCACCCCCAGAACGTTCCGTCTTTTTCCATCACCAAAACGTGATACTTGCCTGCCGTTACGTTCTCCCAGCACTGAGCCTTTCCCCCAACGACAATAAGCAAACCTGCAAACAAACAAACAATCTTCTTCATTTTTAACTCAATTTTAAGTGAATACCTTTATTTAATATCTTGGTTTGCAAAGATACACTTTTTTGTTAAAAAGGAGTTAGTAGGAGTTAAAGGAGTTAAGGAGTTAAACGTAGGGGCAAGGCTTGCCCTTGTCCTTATTGCAAATTTGCACGATTTTTTTTACCACAAAGGGATACAAAGCCTGTTCACAAAGGGACACAAAGTTTTCGGTTTTACTCCTTTTTCTGTGTTATAAAACTTGCTCCTGTTATTGATAATATTTCATTACTTTTGTTTCGGAACTTATTATCCAGTGTAATTTTATTATTTTCTAATATATTCAATACTTCTTCATTTTTACATGGTTTTATTTCCAAAAAATCATGCCCAACGTTTGTAAATAATTCAACAAAATCATCATGTCGAGCGCGATTCATATACATATACCGATTTCCCGCATATTTTTCCCATGTTTTGTCATCAAATTGAAGAAAATTTATTGCAGGTATATTTTTATCCATGTGAGCAAAATGGTCCGAATAGTCTATATTATTTATAAACAATCCTTCTTTGGATATAATTCTATTACCCTCTTCTAAAATATTATGGACAATATTTAACGGAATATGTTCGTATACTGTATTTGAAATATGATAATTGATGCTATTTTTAGGTAAATTTGTTTTTGCGGCATCACCGGGTGCAATATACTCTATCCTACATAATTTCAAAAAGTTATTTTTATCTATTTTGTTTCTTCGGCTATAATCCAACAACAGGTTAAACCGTTCCTGATTAAGCAAATTACCAAAAACAGTTTCGATTTTTAGGCTTTCTGTTTTTACAAAAAACAGCATATCCATAATGAGTTCATTTCGTATATATGGATTCAAATCTATGGTTACGGTTTTTTCGGCGCCACAGAGCCAAAAAGCAATAGGAAATATTGGTGCATGACCTGTACCAACTTCGAGAAAAATTTTCCCGTCTATAGTATATCCATAATTCAAAATCTTTTTTAAAACATCAACACTTTTCTCAAACTTATTCAAAGGGTTGAAAGGTTTTTTGAACCCACCAAAATACCGCTGCATTTGAAAATATGCTTCATAGGATATTTTTTGCGGCAAATACGCCACAAAATTTTGAATAAAAGCCTTTGTCTTCCAATTCATAATATTTCGTTAATCCCATTCGTTAGGCGGAAAATCCGCTTTTGTCGGTTTGCTCTCATTTTAATTGATTTTTTAATTGTCGTTTTAATTCTTCGATTTCTTTATCTTTTTCCGCCAACGACTTATCTTTTTCTTCTATCGTCTTTTTACTTTCTTCTATCGTTTTATCTTTTTCTTCTATCATTTTTTTACTCTCGATAAGCATTTTTTTACTTTCTTTAAGCATTTCTTTGTTTTTTTCTATCTCTTCTTCTTTTTTCTCAAACCACCACGCCTCTTCCATATC
>JGI24702J35022_10001505_pt1 | contig 14476 bp, 8 predicted proteins | sample TergutTh196P4_FD_35022 | JGI IMG/M metagenome (IMG submission 35022)
GGAACCACTGCATGGCTCATCATCGACGGAACCACGCATCGCCTGCAACGTATCGAACAAATTTGCGTTGATATGCCCTGTTACCCGCAAAATGCCCTTGAACACAAACTCGAAAAAATTACCCTTGCAGCAACAATGACGCCACAAATTCGAATAGTTGCAGGATATACGGATGTCGATGTCAACCGGCATGTCAATAATGTGTGTTACCTCAATTGGGCAGTGAATTACCTGCCGTTAGAAAACGACCAATTGACCATTCGCTCGGCAGAAATCAATTTTCTTTCGGAAGCCCGTCTGCATAGCCCCGTTGAATTGCTTTACGGAAACGACAATGGGCAAGCTTGGGTTTGCTCGCTTCGTAACCCCGATACGGATAAAGAATATTGCCGGATTCGATTAGTGATTAAGTATTGATAACCATCCACGAATTTCATAAAATAATAAAAACAAAATTAGTGAAAATTCGTGATGTTTTGTTTATTTCTTTTTTTCGTCTTTACTTTTTTTACGAATGATCAAATCGTACATAATCGGTGCAGCTGTGAATAACGATGAATATGTACCTACAGCAACACCAACAAGAATTGCAAAAGCAAATCCACGTAGTACTTCTCCGCCGAAAATACAGATGATCAGCAATACAAATATGGTGGAAAGCGAGGTATTCATGGTACGTCCCAAGGTGCTGTTGATAGCCGAGTTGTACAAATCCTTAACCGGACGTTTGGGATACAACATGACCCATTCGCGGATACGGTCGAAGATGATTACTGTATCATTGATGGAATATCCGATGACGGTAAGAATTGCAGCAATGAAGTGCTGGTCGACATCCATTGAGAAAGGCACTATTTTCCACAACAGCGAATAGACGCCAATCATGATGATAGCGTCGTGGAATTGCGAAGCTACGGCTGCCAACCCTGATTGCCAGTTACGAAAACGGATAAAGATGTACAGAAACATAACCACCAATGACAGAAATACGGCAATGACAGCGTTCCGCTTGATATCGCTGGCGATGCTGGCGCCTACTTTTTGCTTGTTCATCAGGTTGCCTTCAATGAATTGTTCAAGATCAGTTCCCGGAGGCAATAAGTTCAAATTCACAGCACTTGTAAAAATGCGGGCTTCTATGATGCTGTCAACATTTTCTTTATATTCAGGATTTTGTTCCTCATCCATCAGGTAGGAAGTAACGATTTTCACCTGATTGTCGGCACCAAAGGTTTTTACTTCGGGCATGTTATCATCGAAAACTCTGCGCAGCGACGATTGCAGTTCCACTGTATTCACCGATTCTGCAAAACGGATCGTATAACTTCGTCCTCCTGTAAAGTCAATACCATAATTAAATCCCTGAAAAATGATAGACAGAATACCAATACTAATTATAGCGAGCGATGTGATATACATGGGCTTACGAATTTTCATAAAATCGTACTTTGTATTGCGGAAAATTCCTTCAGTGACAGGTATCGAAAATTTGATGTCCATGTTTCTGTTGAGCATCCATTCGAAAACCAGGCGCGTAACAAAAATGGCACAAAACATAGAGGTAAGAATACCGAGTACAAGGGTTGTGGCAAATCCCTGAATAGGTCCTGTGCCGTAGAGAAATAACACTATACCTGTAAGGAGTGTGGTTACGTTACCGTCGATGATGGCCGAATAAGCGTTTTTGTAACCGTCGGCTATAGCTAAACGTACTCCTTTCCCCGCTCGAAGTTCTTCGCGTATACGCTCGTAAATAATGATATTTGCATCGAAGGCCATACCGAATGTTAATACAATACCGGCAATACCGGGCAGGGTGAGCACAGCGCCCAGCGAGGCCAAAACTCCCATCAGGAAAAACATGTTCACTGACAACGCTATATCAGCAATCATACCTCCTGTATTGTAATAAAACGCCAGATAAAGCAACACTACAACCAATGCTATGACAAATGACATTAACCCGGCACGAATAGATTCCTTACCCAGCGTTGGCCCCACTACTTCGTTCTGTACAACGGTGGTCTTGGCGGGAAGTTTACCGGATTTGAGGATATTGGCAAGGTCGGTAGCTTCATTGATGGAAAAATTGCCTGTGATTTGTGAACGTCCTCCGGTAATTTCAACTTGCACGGTAGGCGCCGAGTATACGTTGTCGTCTAACACGATGGCAATGCTGCGACCTATATTTTCTTTGGTCAAACGCGCCCAGGTTTGTGCGCCTTCAGAGTTCATCGACATCGACACTTCGCCCAACGAACCGCCGCGTTGATTGAAATCGCCTCTGGCATCGGTAATCACATCGCCACTGAGCGGCGGGCGACCATCGCGACCGGTCACCTTGATGGCATGTAATCCAAAACGGTCGGATTCACTATAATCTTTAAGAGGTTTTACATCCCAAAGGAAACGAATGTCGCGAGGAAAGAGTTCTCGTATTTGGGACATTTTCAAGTAACGATTCACTTTTGCAGTATCTTTTACTGATGCAGTGCCAATCATAGAGCCTCTCATAAACTGGTTTTGCGAGACAGAGGGATACAACACGGTAAACAGGGGGTTATCACTCATCTGGTCAGTTTGCAATAAAGCGCTGTCGGTAGCGGCAGTCGTTTCCTGCGACAGCCTTTCAAGCAAATCCGGGCTGCTTGTGGAGTCCTGAGGCGCTATTGCAGAATCGGATATAATCTCTGTGCTGCCGGTTTCCCCGACTTCTCCGGTTTCCTCAATTTCCAGACTTTTCAGGGTTGCCTCAATTTCCCTTATTTTTTCGTTGGCTTGTTGCAGATAGGGAAATACTTCCGAGTTTTCGTAAGTTTCCCAAAATTCGAGGTTTGCCGATCCCTGTAACAGTTTCAGCACACGTTCGGGTTCTTTCACGCCGGGCAGTTCCACCAGAATACGTCCCTTGGTTTCTAATTGCTGTATGCTGGGCTGTACCACGCCAAAACGGTCGATTCGGGTACGGATAATGTTGAAGGCATTGTCCACGGAGCCGTTAGATTCGTTGCGCAACACCCGCAACACATCTGCGTTAGAAGCATCGAAACTGATCTTGCTCCCCATATCGGGTGTACGAAAAATAGCGGCTAATCGGGCATTGGGGTCTATTTGTTCGAAAGCACGGCCAAACAATGTGATGAAATCTTCCTGACTGGTAATTTGCATCTGGCCGGCACGGGCAAGCGCCTGCTGGAAGGTGGGATCGGGGTTGTAGTTGGACAAAGCCTTGACCACATCCGACACCGAGACTTCCAAAATCACGTTCATACCGCCTTTCAGGTCGAGACCAAGATTGATTTCGCGTTCCTTGCACTCCTTATACGTGTACTTACGTAACCCTATAAAGTTATAAATCACCTCGTTTGAAATAGAATCCAGGTATTGGGCTTCTTTTTTATAATCGCCTTCAGAATACTTTTTGGCTTCTTTTTCAACAATCCATGTTTTCCATGTAAACAACAATTGATACAGGCACACTAAGGCCATCGCTATGGCAAAAGTCCTGATAATTCCTTTATTTCGCATTTGTATCCTTCTTTATTTTATTATGTATGATTTGATGTCTTTAAAAAATTGGGCGCAAAAGTACAAAAAAGTTTTACACAGTTAGCAAATTTTTTATTTTTCTTCCATTCGTATAATTCTATAATAGTTGCACCATTCAGTAAAGTGGCAACTGACGCATTTGGGTACTCGTGCCGTACATACATATCGTCCATGCAAAATCAGCCAATGATGCGCTACTGCACGCAAATTTTCGGGGATATAGTGCGTAAGCTGTTTTTCAGCATCCAATGGATTTTTTGCATTTTGCGTTAGTCCCAATCTATGCGACACACGAAACACATGTGTATCAACCGCTATTGTAGGCTGGTTGAAGATCACCGAAGCAATAACGTTGGCCGTTTTGCGTCCCACGCCGGGCAGTTTCATCAATTCTTCGACTGTACGGGGTACTACTCCGCCATAATTTCCAACTAAAGTTTTTGCCATACCTATCAAGTGTTTCGTTTTGTTGTTTGGATAGGAGCAACTGCGGATCAGGTCGAAAACCTCTTCGTACTTGGCCTCGGCAAGCAATTCGGCTGTAGGAAAACGCTCGAAGAAGGACGGGGTTATTTTATTCACACGTTTATCAGTACATTGCGCCGAAAGAATCACAGCTACAAGCAGTTCGTAGGGTGTACGGTAGCTTAGTTCGGTTTCGGCAACCGGCATGGTTTCCTTAAACCGTAATAATACTTTTTGGAATAGTTGTTTGCGGGTCATTACCATCCGCAAACTTACCGCATTGCTGTGCGCCTGCAACGATTCTGCCTGTGCCATTATTTCTATCGCCTGCCCAATATTACGGATACCCTGCTGTGATATTTCCTGAAAAGTTATCTTTTTCACAAAACTGTCGAGGTTAACGCCACTGTATATACGGGCATAGCCGTTGGTGGGCAGTGTATGATTGGTTCCCGAAGCGTAATCGCCTGCGCTTTCGGGGGTGAAATGCCCAAGAAACACCGAACCTGCGTTGATCACCTGATCTGCCAGTGTAGCATAGTCTTTTGTTTCAATAATTAAATGTTCGGGAGCATAGGCATTGGTGAAGTCAATCAATTCATTATGGTCTTTCAGAACAACGATGCAACTGTGTTCTAAAGAGCATTCGGTCAACTCTTTTCGTGGGAGTTCGTTTAATTGTCGTTTAATTTCGACAACTACTTTATCGACAATGTCTTCGCATGTTGTGACAAGAATCGCTTGACTGTCCACCCCGTGTTCTGTTTGCGATAGCATGTCGGCAGCCACAAATGCGGGATTGGACGTTTCGTCGGCAATTACTTCCACCTCCGATGGGCCTGCTGGCATGTCGATGGCCACATCGCGCATAGCCGCCAACTGTTTGGCTGCAGTGACATACTGGTTACCCGGTCCGAAAATCTTGTACACTTTGGGAACGGTTTCCGTACCGTAAGCCATGGCTGCAATGGCTTGGACACCGCCAATTTTGAATATCCTGCTGACGCCTGCCTGCCGTGCTACATACAGAATGGCAGGATTAATTTTTCCGTCTTTTGCAGGAGGACTGCACAAAACGATTTCCCTGCAACCCGCAATTCGCGCCGGAATAGCCAGCATCAAAACTGTTGAAAACAATGGCGCCGTTCCCCCCGGTATATATAATCCCACTTTTTCAATGCCTGTGGATTTTTGCCAACATACCACGCCGGGCATCGTTTCTATTTTTTGTGTAATTAACTGTTGCGAACGGTGAAACGTTTCGATATTTGCCGAAGCCAACCGTATAGCCTCTTTCAACGCTTCGGGAATCAACTGTTCCGCTTCATCTATTTCATCAAGGGGAACCGCGAAATTTTCCAAAATCACCTTGTCGAATTTTTCGCTATAGACAGCTACAGCCTTATCGCCGTTCAGTCTGACGTCTTCCAAAATACTTTTTACGGATTTTAACAAGTGCGAATGGTCAAAGACGGGACGTGTGATGATTTTATCCCAGTTTTCGCGGGGAGGGTATTTGATGATTTTCATACTATTCTTCTATATTATCTCTGATTTCCAACAATATAGCCCTTATTTTTTGAAGCGATTGCACTATTTTGAACGTATGTTCTGCATCATCACGGTTTTGTTTGATCTTTTTACGTGCGCCTTCAAGTGTTAGCCGACGCTCCTTCACATAATGATGGATAAGCGCTATTTTGTCAATATCTTGTTGTGTAAAAAGACGCTTTCCCTTGGCGTTCTTGCGAGGCTTGATGATATCGAACTCTTTTTCCCAAAAACGTATCAGCGAAGCATTGACACCAAACATGGCGGACACTTCGCTGATGCTGTAATAAAGTTTGGAAGGATCATTAACCACAAAAAGAATCTTACAGTTTTTCTAAAAAATCTCATTATTATTTTGCGCCTGTTCTATCATGCGAACATATTCGTCAGGCGGAAGATCCTTGTAAAAATAATTAATAGGATTGATAGGTTTCCCGTTTTTGTGGACTTCATAATGAACGTGCGGCCCAACAGAACCACCTGTACTGCCTACAGTACCTATCAATTGTCCGCGTTTCACTTCGTCGCCTTCCGATACTTTGAAGCTTTGCATGTGTGCGTAACGTGTCTCGTAACCAAACCCATGATCTATAGTGATCAAATTGCCGTAACCGTAACCACCTGAATTATGTTCAGCTCTTGTAACCGTTCCATCTCCAGTGGCGTAAATGTTCGTGCCGTAAGGCGCTGAAAAATCAATTCCATTATGAGGTCTGCCATCTCTATGAATCGGATGATTTGAGCGCCAACCGAAATGGGACGAAATGATTGTCAGGTCTTTAATGAAAATCGGCATGATAGCAGGACGGCTCAAAGCCATTTGTTCCTTATTGATGGCTTTGTAAATCAACTCGTCGTACGATATGGATTGTACGACCAATTGCTTCATTATTACATCGATATGCTTGGTAGCGGCGATCATCAAATTCGAATTGAGGTATCCTTCGAGTGGTTCGTAACGGTTAACCCCTCCGAAACCGGTCTGACGTATGGATGCAGGGATCGGTTCGGATTCAAGTATTGTCCGGTAAATATCATCATCACGTTTTTGAATATCTGACAGTATCTGGCCAATATGATCCAAATCCTGCGACAATATCTGGTAATCAAACTTGATGGTTGACAACTTGTTGGTCAATGCCCGTTCCTTGGGTGTATCATAAAAGTGGGAATAAATTACATAATAACCTACAGAAATGATAATACTGACTACAAACATGATCCCCGCCTTGAGGATTTTTTCTTTTGTAGAGGTGGTGATCCGTTCATATCTCAATTTTTCCTGATCAAAGTGATATTTTATTTTAGCCATGGTTTGTGTTTTTGTGATTTGGTTTGTTTTTGGTTGTTGATTGTTTATACATTGAATTTTAATCGAATGTTCGTCCAAGATTTGACAGATCCCTGATGCGCGCAAAAGCGGCGGGGGTCAGTTCATTAAAAAAATAATTAATGGGATCTACCGGTTTACCGTTTTTATGCACTTCATAATGTAAATGAGGCGCAGTTGACATACCTGTATTTCCCACATTTCCTATTATCTCGCCCCGGGTTACTTTTTGCCCTGTTATTACGGCGAATCTATCTAAATGGGCATAAACGGTTTTATATTCATACCCGTGATCAATGACTACTTTAATACCCTGTGCTCCGGCAGATTGCGTTTCCACTACCTGACCATCGCCTGTTGCTCTCACCGGCGTGCCTACAGGAGCAGCAAAATCCATACCCTCATGGTGACTTTTGATCCGGTAGATAGGATGCATTTTCATTCCAAAACCAGCAGCAGCATGTGTAAGAAGCTTATTTTCAATTGGCTGTATCGCTGGAAGGGATCGTAACTGTTCGCTCTTTTCACTGGCTTTTTCAAACATTTCATTCATCGCTTTCGATTGAATACGGAGTTGATGTAACAACATTTCACTCCGGCGGGTGGTTTCAATCATCAATTCGGAATTGGAATAACCCTCCAGCGCTTCATAACGGTAAACTCCTCCAAAACCTGCCCGCAAGACTGTTTGCGGAACAGGCTCCGACTCAAATATTGTCCTGTATATATTACTGTCACGCTGTTGTATATCAACCAATGCACCTTCTATGAGTTGCAATTTCTCTATCAAACCCGAATAGTTTACAGTCATCTGATTGATTTCACGCGTTAGAATACGTTCTTTAGGTGTGGAAAAAAAATGCACATAAATAAAATAATACAAAACCGTAACGGCCAACGTCGCTGTAAAGAAGGTAAATACTTTTACAATTGTCTTCCTGAAACTGGTTTTTACCTTATCGAACCTTAGCGATTCCGGATTGAATCTGTATTTTATTTTGGCCATTGAAATTTTTCTAAAAATTGCTTCAGCGACAAAGAAACACAACAAATTTGATTTTTCAAAATTATTTAACATTTTTTTTAATTTTTATGGACATTTTTCTTATTTTTTATGTATATTTGCATTATGCTTGGGAAATTATCAAATATATTTTTGTTTTGCATATGTATCAACGTTACATCATGGGCGCAGCAATTATCGTCCTCAAACAGGAATGCCATCAAGTCATACAACGCAGGATATGAAAAATATGCACGTCGGCTGTACGCTGCGGCTGTTACAGATTTATACAATGCCGTCAAAATTGACGCAAACTTCATTGAAGCGCACATGCTGATGGCCGAATGTTTTCTTGAAACTAACCAGCCGCAACGGGCAAAGGCGTCCTTTCAACGATGCGTGGAAATCAATCCTGATTTTTTTCCGCCGATATTTTATACCCTTGCTGAAATAGAATTTGAAGCAGAGGAGTTCGAAATGGCCAATCAATATCTCGAAAAATTCCTGACCTTTAGTAAACAAAAACCTGCTTTGGTCAGCAAATCGGAAAAGTTACTTCAAAAGAGCCGGTTTGCGGAACAAGCCGTCAAGAATCCGGTACAATTCCATCCGGAAAATCTTGGTTTGGATTTTGAATATGACCAGTATTGGCCAAGTTTATCGGTTGATGAGCAAACATTAGTGTTTACTGCACTGATTCCAAAAAATCCAAACAATCCTGCAGTAGTCGGCAACCGGCAAGAGGATTTTTTTGTTTCAGATTTCCATGATGGGAAATGGACAAAACCGGAAAACCTTGGCTCACCGCCTAATACCCCCGACAACGAAGGCGCACAGACCATTACTGCAGATGCAACTCAAATGTACTTCACAGCGTGTAACCGTAGCGACGGAAAAGGCGGTTGCGACATCTATTACAGCGAAAAGCGCAACGGCCTGTGGACACGACCGCGCAACCTCGGCGAACCCGTCAATACTTCCGCAAAGGAAACCCAGCCGTCCATCTCTGCCGACGGTCGCACACTATATTTCGTGAGCACCCGCAGCGGAGGCAAGGGTGGGCAGGATATCTGGATGTCGACGCTCGGCGACAACGGAAATTGGAGTAAACCCGTCAATCTCGAAGAAATAAATACTTCTGGTGACGAATCGTCGCCATTCATCCATTTAGACGGGCGCACGCTTTATTTTGCCTCCGATGATTGGCCAGGCATGGGACAATACGATCTCTTTGTTACTCGTAAAGATTCTGCCGGCAGGTGGTCTACGCCGGAAAATCTCGGCTATCCCATTAACAGCAAACATAATGAGGAGGGCATGATTGTAAATGCGCGCGGTGACCGGGCTTACTACTCGTCTGACCGCGGCGACGGACGTACCCGTACCATTTATTCCTTTGAATTGTATCCCAACGTGCGTCCCGAACCGGTGTCGTACATGAAAGGAAAAATATTCGACGCCCGGTACCTCACGCCGCTTAAAGCGCAGTTTGAACTAATTGACCTCTCAACGGCTGAAAAGGCAGTCAGTGCATCTTCCGACAGCATCAGCGGCGAATTTTTGGTGTGTATCCCTTCCGGAAAAGATTATGCCTTGAATATCAAATGTAAAGGTTATCTTTTCTTTTCGGAGCATTTTACTATGACCGGTGGAACTTATCGGGAGCCATATCTGAAGGATATCCCGCTCAAGCGGATTCAGCCCGGTGAGAAAGTAATACTGAAAAATATCTTTTTCGATTTTGCTTCTGCCAAATTGTTGGATGCATCGAAAGCCGAACTGCAACAATTAGTTCAATTCCTTTGCGACAATCCTGATGTGAAAATCCGCATCACCGGCCATACCGACAATGTAGGGACACAGACGTATAATCTCGACTTGTCTCAGAACAGGGCGCGTACTGTAGCCAATTATCTGTTGAGTGAAGGTATTGTCATGACTCGGGTAAGTTACAAGGGCATGGGTTTTTCTGAACCCGTTTCCGAAAATGATACTGAGGAAGGACGTGCACAAAATCGCCGCACCGAATTATTGATTGTTAACTAAAAAAGAACGTTATTATTTTTTATTTTAACAAAAAACATTTAAATTTGCATTTTTATTTCATTAAGATGAACATTGTTTGAAGACTCGTAAATATTTCCCATTTTTTTTGATAGTGTGGGTTGTGGTGATTGTTTGTTCATTTCAACTCAACTTGTATCTTTTGCGTAAAAATTCGGAGACCCAGTTTAAAACAGGTTCAGAAGCGTTTTTCAGGTTATTGGTCGCTATCGGACAGTGGAATCTCAATCATGAGTTGGTATATGTGCCGATAACCGAAACGATGCAACCCAATCCGTATATCATCCATAATCGCCGCGATGTTGTTACAAATTTTGGCGATTCGTTGACGCTATTAAATCCTGCTATCATGATGCGGCAATTATCCGAACTGACCGGAGAAAGAGAAATCACCGAATTTCGTATTACTGGTTTTGATCCTATATGTCCTGAAAGTAAGCCTAATGAATGGGAAATCGAAGCGTTAAAAACGTTCAAAAACGAAAATGACAGGTTTTTTGAGAAAAAGAAAACGGGAGACTCTTTCATTTTCATGTATATGGCTCCGCTAATGGCAGAGCAAAGTTGCCTGTATTGCCACTTATCGCAAAACGGAAAACCTGGTAATGTGATGGGAGGTGTCAGCATTAACACATTGTATCAAGGTGATTATCTCATGCATACAAATACTTCGCTCTATCGATTAATCATCATTTATTCCCTTATCCTTCTAATCGGGTTTTTTCTGTTGCTGCGTGTTGGGATATTGACCAAACGAAACCGTCTTGCATTAGAAACCAAACATAGAGAACTTCATGACCTTAATGCTGCCAAGGACAAATTTATCAGTGTGATAGCGCACGATTTGAAAACACCGGCAGCCAACATCGAATCATTGTCGGCGATGTTGCGGGAAAATTTCGATCACTACAGTAAAGAAGAGCAGAGAGACTGTATCGACATGCTGGTGGAATCGACAAAAACGCATAATGAACTGTTGAATACTCTGCTTGACTTGTCGAGGTTGCGATTGGGAAACATACAATACAATCCTGAACGGTTGGATATTCGTAAGTTGGCAAATGAAGTACTGGAACAGACAAAACTGCAAGCCCAACAGAAACATATCAGCCAGACAAATCAGGTTGAAGAATGTTTCGTGAAAGCCGACAAGAATATGATTTCCGCAGTGGTACGCAATCTTGTGGTCAATGGGATAAAATTTACCCATCCGGGAGGGAAAATAATTATCGGCGTCAAAAGAGCAGGAACGGGAGTAGTCGTATCCGTTACCGATACAGGTATCGGTATCGTTGAAGAGAAGAGAGGCCGCATTTTTGGGGTGAATAGCAATAAAAGCACTACCGGCACGGCAAATGAAACGGGTACAGGGCTGGGGCTTTTACTTTGCAAGGAATATGTGGAACGTAATGGTGGCAATATATGGTTAGAGAGTGAAGTTGGTAAAGGCACAACGTTCTTCTTTACGCTACCCGATTTTTATTCCTGATTAAAACGGCCACCGTTCCAACATTAATGTCAGTGCAATTCCTGCTCCGGCTCCTGCTAGTATCAGCGTCCAGTCGCGATGCTTCAGCTTGAAAAAAAGTAGTAAAGCCGTTAGAATCAGTATACACAAAACTATCAATATTTGCCCCAGTTCTACGCCTAAATTAAACGCCAATAGGGGAACTGTAATTGAATCGTGTTTTCCTAACAGGCTACGCAGATAATTTGAAAAACCCAATCCATGAATCAATCCAAAAAATAAAGCCATTGTATACTTTATCTTTACCGTTGCTTCTCCCGATTTGCCGCTAATCATGTTACCCACTGCCGTGATGAAAATGGTAACAGGAATTAGAAATTCTACCCAGACTGTGGAAACACGGATAATGTTTAAAGTAGCCAGCGCCAACGTAAGCGAATGACCTATAGTAAAAGCGGTGATAAGAATCAACACCTTTTTCCATTCTTTAAATGTGTATACCGCACACAGCATCGCTACAAACAGGATATGGTCGTAGCCCTGCAAATCGGCTATATGCTCTATCCCTAACTCTAAATATAATCGAAACATTGATCTTCATTTTTTGATGCAAAATTGGGTTTTTTATATTCATAAAGCAAGTAAATATTTCAAAAATATAACGATTCAGAGTATTCGTAATCACTACATCTACATCATAATTGATTGTATTCCAAGAGATAATTCCTAAATATAAAAAGAAGCAGATTGAAAAATGCTTATTTTGCCATTTTTGTGCAAATAAGCGGAAATCGATCCGATATCATTCTTTTGGCAGAACATTTCATGAAAAAGTAAAAATTGCAGTTTGTATAAAAAAAAACAGTAAAAGGTCAAAAAAATTTCGTATATTTGTATTTTGGAAAATAACAAACCTCACACTTTAATATGAACAAGACAGAAGAACATATTGCACAATCGGGAGACAAAGCCCGCCAGTTGAAAACGCAACTAAAACAGTCGCAGAATAATCTTGCAGATATCGCGCAACGCAAAGAAGCCGAACAAATTTTGATTGAGGAAAAGGAACGTTTAGAAGCCATACAGGAGGAACTGTTGCGTAAAAACAGGGATGTAGAAGAAAACAACATCAGGTTATCGCTGCTCATGGATGCATCCAAATCAGGTTTGTGGACTGTGGATGTTGTAAATGCAGGTACTGAAAATCCTGAATTATCTTACATCTTTTCTAACCAATTCCGAAATATTCTCGGATTTTCGGATGAACATGATTTCCCGAACGAGTTGAGTTATTGGAGCGACAGATTGCATCCCGACGACAAGAATAAGGCACAGGAAGCGTATTTCAGACATCTGCTTGACCGCAGCGGTAAATCCCATTTCGAGGTTGAGTACCGGATATTGAAAAAAAATGGTGAATATGCGTATATTCATGATACCTGTTCGACCATCCGCGACAAAAATGGTTATCCGCTACATCTCATTAGTGCCATCAGGGATATTACGGAATTGAAATTAGCAGAACAAAAAATTATTGTTGAAAAAGAACGTCTCGAAGCATTGGGCAATAATCTACCAGATGTGGCTCTTTTTCAAGTTATCGAAGACACAAAAATACATCAATTATATTTTTCGTATGTTAGCGGTTCATGGGAATCGCTAACAGGAATTCCTGGCGATGTTGCCATCAACGACGTTGATAAGGTATTAGGTTCAGTGCATCCCGACGATTTACCACTTGTGATACAGGCAATAAAGAAAAGTGTGCAGACATTTAGCAACTGTTATGTCGAAACTCGCTTTATTGTTGATGGCCGTATCCGTTGGCTGCAAGTTTCGGCAAGTCTGCGTCGCGAAGGCACACTGATTTTTGCCGATGGTACTATGCTGGATATTACGCATCGCATAGAAGCAGAGCGACAACTGATTGATGAAAAAAACCGACTGCAACTGCTTAGCGATAATTTTCCAGGTGGAACTCTTTTTCAAATTGTTCGCCACAGCACGACGCGTCAAATGCGAATATTGTATGTCAGCGCAACGTGGGAAGCGGTAACGGGAATTGATCCTAATACTATTCTGGCAAATATCAATAAATTATTCGCATACATACATCCCGATGATTTACCGTCTTTTTTGCAAACCATCGACGACAGCGTCAAAACAATGAACGACATCAACGTCAAAGTCCGCACAGGTAAACGCTGGCTGCACATTTTCTCGCGTCCGCGCCTCAATGATGTGGGGATAGTCTGGGACGGCATTATCATAGACATCAGCGAACGGAAAAACTATGAAATGGCATTGACTGAAAGCGAAAAAAAGCACAAACTTATTTCTAGCAACACGAAGGATGTTTTCTGCATCATCGATTTTAAAACGTTCAAAAACACATTTGTAACAGGCGCGTCTTATGAATTGTTTGGCTTTACAAATGAAGAATTTTTAGATCAACCGATAAAAAACTGTATCCCAGCACAATACCAAAAAGAATTTGCCGATATGTGTAAGGAAAATTCAAATAAATATCACAAAACAGGAGTTATTGAAAATTTCGGTTGTGAAATACAGTTGTATCATAAAAACCGTTCTTTGTCATGGTTTGAGGTTTCGCTGCAGTTTGTTCCCGATGGGAAAGGTGAAATTTTTCAAATAGTTGGAACCCTGCGCAATATAGATGCAAGAAAAAAAAATGAGGCTGAATTGAACAAGTATCGCAAAAATCTCGAATATTTGGTACAGGAACGTACCGATGAACTTAACACCACCAACGAAGAATTGGTAGCCGCCAATGAAGAACTCAGCTCCACCAACGAAGAACTGGCAGTTACCAACGAAGAACTCATAACTGCAAACGAAGAATTAAACCGCTACAAGATGCAACTCGAAGAAATAGTAGAAGAAAAGACAAAAGAAGTATTCATGGAAAAAAAATTCATGGAAACGCTTATCGACATTATTCCGAATGCAACACTGCTTCGTTTTCAATTACACGCTTCGGTTGAGTCGATGGATCAACTGTCTTCAGAAACGGTATGGCGGGAAC
>JGI24702J35022_10001506_pt1 | contig 14471 bp, 10 predicted proteins | sample TergutTh196P4_FD_35022 | JGI IMG/M metagenome (IMG submission 35022)
CGGGACATGGGAGCGCAGGCGTCCCCGCCTGCGGAATGCAACGTATACCGTCCATGTTTCATATTTCCGCAAAACGGGACAGCATTGTACTCTTAACAAATATTGTGTCTTACGCTACATTCCGCAGGCGAGGACGCCTGCGCTCCCATGTCCCGCGCTCCCATGCCATGCGTTCGCTATACATACAGTGTTCACTGTGTCCCTGTGTCAGATATTACGCTCCTAACGGAGCGCAAAACCGGATGTTTGATAATGGAGTTGTCCCGTAGGGACAAACTATTGATAGAAAACGGCTTATAATATGAAACGCATCCCGTTAGGGACGAAATATGGGTGGAAGTTATAGGCAAGCTGCCGCGCTGCGGACTATCGTTCCCCGCGAATTATTTCGAGGATCGTTTTGCCGTACTGTTCAAGTTTTTTCAAGCCTATGCCGGAAATGCCAAGCAAGGCTTCAGGCGTTGTGGGACGTTTGCCGGCCAGGTCGCGCAGCGTAACATCGCCGAAAACAACATATGCGGGAACATTGTTCAGACGGGCCAGTTCCAGACGCATTTTCCGCAGGCGCTCGAAAAGTTCGCGATCCACGCCCGCCCATGCATCGTCTTCAACGGCAGATTTTTTCGGAAGCGCCTTTTTCTTGCGCGATTCCAGAAGCAGCGGCGTTTCCTCGCCCCTGAGCGCCTTTGCGCCTCTGGCCGTCAGCTTCAATACGCCGTAATCGCCAACGCGAACAATGTACTCCTGCTCTGCCAACTGCTCTATCCAGTCGCGTACGGCGGAACGAGCGGCGTCTTTCAAAATGCCGTAGGTACTCAGTTGATCGTGACGGTTGGCAAGGATGCGATCCTCGCGCGAACCGACAAGCACTCCTGCCGTATAATCCGCTCCAAAACGTTCCTTTTGCCGAGCGATACACGACAGAATTTTTTGTGAGATAATCAGCGCGTCGCCGACCCCTTTAACTTCTCCGAGACAGATGTCGCAAGCGCGGCAGGTTTCCGCGGGAAATCCCTGCCCGAAATAATTAAGCAGCGCGCGATGCCGGCAGACCGCGCCGGAACAATAACCGTATATTCGCCCCAGTTTGGCAAGCCCGATTTCTTTGTTTTGCGGTTCGGATTCTTCAATAATATTTCGCCAGATGCGGTAATCAAGCCCCGAGTAAAGCAGCACGCATTCTGCTTGAAGCCCGTCGCGGCCAGCGCGGCCGCTTTCCTGCTGATAATGCTCAAGCGATTTGGGCATTCCCGCGTGAATAACATAACGGACGTTGGATTTGTCGATGCCCATTCCAAATGCCACAGTCGCAACGATTACATTGGCCTCATCATTGATGAAAGCGTCCTGGCTCTTTTTCCGGCTGACATCCGTCATTCCGGCGTGGTACGGCACGGCGCGATATCCGTTTTTCACAAGCGACTGTGTCATTTCATCCACGTCAGACCGTCTGATGCAATACACTATACCCGATTCACCCGGATGCCGGTTTATTATTTCCTGAATCTGGTTTAACGCGGCGGCTCGCCGCCGAACTTTATAAATAAGGTTCGGTCGATCAAAGTCTCCGACAAGAACTTCGGGATTGTTGAGACCGAGCTGCGCGGCAATATCGCGTTGCACCTCAACGGTTGCCGTGGCGGTATACGCGCCGATGGGAACATTCGGAAAAACATCGCGCAGAATACGCAAACGACGGTATTCCGGACGGAAATCGTGGCCCCACATGCTGACACAATGAGCCTCGTCGATGGCGATGGCAGAAATCCCCGAATTTTTCAGGAAGTCGAGAAAACTCTCGGACAGCAGACGTTCGGGAGATACATAGAGGAGCTTCAATTCACCGGCGCGCGCGCGCTGGAAAACCGAGGCTTTTTCCTGCGCCGATAACGAGCTGTCGAGACGCCCTGCCGCAACGCCGCATTCCGAAAGCGCGTCCAGTTGATCTTTCATCAAGGAAATCAGCGGAGAAACTACAAGCGTCGGCTGCGGCAACATTAGTGCCGGCGCCTGAAAGCATAGCGATTTACCGCCGCCCGTGGGAAGAACTACGATGGAATCGCGTCCGCAAATGACGCATTCCATCGCTTCTTTCTGAAGAGGCTTGAAGCCGGAATACCCCCAATACTTTTTAAGGATTTCTTCGATACTCAGCATCTATTATTTTAATACTATCTCCCCGACGCGAAAGACGATGCCGAAAGAAAAATTTACATTGTTCATCCACCGTTCCATCTGGCGCGTCCTATAGTAATCAGCCTGAATGACGCGGACTGCGATCTTTTCATGCACGTTTATGTCAACGCCGCCGCCGATGGCGATGCCGGGGCCGAATTTATCGTCATTTCTGTTCTGTTCTGTTCCGGCGATTATATAATCGCCGTTCAGCCGCCAGTAATCCAGACCAGCCAGCGCGTGAACAAACACCGTACCCTTTTCTTTTCGGAAAGAAACCCTGGGGCCAGCCAGCGCCGATACGGTTTTAATCCCTATAACAAAGGGGGTCTGAACGAGCGTCTGCGTTTCACTTGATTGAAACTCGAAAAATCCTTCTATCAAATCGCCCTGGTTATATTTGACATCCGTTACAATGCTGAGATATTCGCTCAGATTTACAGCGATTGATCCGGCCATGCCCCGGTTAAGAAAGAAAGACTCTTCCTCGTCCATCCACCTGCTGCCGCCGGAGTACATATCCTTCTGAAACTGCCATATATCCTTGTTAACCGCGCCCATTTTCATCATGGAAAACCCTCCGAAGATTTCAACCTCCGGTATTTCTTCAATGGCCCCCGACGCGCCGATGGCGGTTAATGTCGTCAGCAAAATCACAAAAATTATTTTTTTCAAGGCGTTGCCCTTTCCTTAAATGAATTAAATTACCGTCCCGCTGCGAATACACGCGTCTTTTGGAATGACGATGATTCCGTCTCGAATGAAATGGTTTTCATCGTCTTTTTCCCGCATATTATGGGCGTTAATGATTGATACGTTGTCGCCTATACGGACGTTCTTGTCAATAATGGCGTTTATGATTGTGCAGTCGCAGCCTATACCTATGTTAGGCCGCCCTAGTGAAGCGTTCTGTTCCATTTGTTCCAGCGTCTCAAAAAAATCGGCGCCCATAATCATGGAATATTGAATCGTTGTGCCGCTTCCAATTCGCGCGCGCACGCCAATAATGGAGTTTTTGATACTCGCTCCGCTGAGTATGCCTCCATCGGCAATGATTGACTGATGGACGTTACAACTGTTCAGCTTTGAGGATGGAAGATTGCGCAGGTGCGTGTAAATGGGACTCTGCGCGTTGTAAAAATTGAAATTTGGCGTAACTTTCGTCAGCGCGATATTGGCTTCGTAAAAAGAACGGATAGTACCGATATCCTCCCAATAACCATCAAACGGCCAGGCGAAAACTCTGCGCCGACCGATTGCCTGGGGAATTACATCCCTGCCGAAATCCGCGGCATTTGACTCCGCCAATATGTCTATCAACATGTCTTTCCGAAAGACATAAATCCCCATGCTTCCCATAAAATTTCGTCCGTCATCACGCTGTAAGGAACGCCATTCAGCCAAAGCTTCCAGTTTAGGCTTTTCCGTAAACGCGGACACTCTACCGTTGTTTTCCAGCTTCATAATTCCCATTCGCGTCGCGGTCTGCTCTTCGACCAAAATGGCTGCGACGGTAATATCCGCGTTGTTTTGTTCGTGAAAATCGATAATATGCCGGAAATCCATTTGATACAACTGGTCGCCCGAAAGAATGATGACGTATTTGGCATCATCAAAAGGCGCCAGGTTCTTGATGGTCTGCCTCACCGCGTCGGCGGTTCCCTGAAACCAGTTTACGTTTTCAGGCGTTTGTTCAGCGGCAATAATTTGAACAAAGCCGCCGCCGAACATGTCAAACTTAAACGTTTGCATTATGTGCCTGTTCAGCGACGCCGAATTGAACTGCGTCAGTACAAAAACGCGGTTAATGCCGGAATTAAGACAGTTGCTTATGGGAATATCAATCAACCGGTATTTTCCTCCCAATGGAACCGCCGGCTTGCTGCGCAGTTTTGTAAGCGGATAGAGGCGTTGCCCCTGTCCTCCGCCCAGAATAACACCAATGACACCCTGCATACGCCCTCCGCTGCAGTTGATCCGGATATTTAGCCTGATTAAACCATAATGATAACAAAGACGGCTCTTTACAACAAAACTTTTAATACGCTTTACGTTCGGCGCGGTCGCCAACCTTGTCAAGCCGCTTTAGCGCGCTGCCGCAGGGGCAGATGCCGGGAATCCAGCGGCTGAAATCGCCTGTTCTATAGCGGATAAGCGGCATGGCCTGCCGTGTAAGCGTTGTAAACACGATCTCGCCCAACTCTCCCTCCGGCAGAGTCTTTCCCGTTTCCGGGTCTATAATCTCAAACAACAAATCCGCCTCGCGAGGGTGATAACCGACGCGCGTCTCGCAGGCCATTGCTCCGCCAAGTCCCATTTCCGTCATGCCGTAATGTTCGTAGACGAGGCAATCCCAGATTCGTTCAACAGCGGCCTTTTCCTCGTCCGAAACGTACTGAGCCGTCAGTAGTATCGTTCGCATGTTTTTTTGAATAATCGCGTCGCCTTCGCTCTTTTTCGCCAGCCGCGCCGCCGTATGCGCCGTAGCCAGACCTGTTGTTACGCCTTCGCGGCGCATGATGTCGAGTGTTTCCTCATCGCGGCTTCCGTCCGCCGGAATAGCTCCCACAAGCACGACGCGCGAGCCTATTCGTTGCACCCCGCGGGCGACAAGATCGCCGACGGATCCGGGGCGAACGCAAGGCATGAGTATGAGAAATACATCGCCGGGACCGGTCATGACCGGCAAACCGTGCCGAATATAATCCGTCATAAGTTCCTGATCCGCGTCGGTGAACCAGATGCGCCTGGGCGCGCCCATTGTTCCCGCCGTTGGCAGCGTTACAATTCGTCCTACATCCGAAGCTGATACGCAAACCATTGCCGTTCCGGCAGCAGCAAGATCCGCGGATGTTGTGAAAGGCAGATTTTCGACGCAGTTCAAAGAAACGATGGTTTCCGACACGCTCCCAGTTTCGGCAATAGCGGATAAGCGCTCACGATAAAATGAACTCCCTACAAGGACGCGTTCAATTGTTTCGCGCAACTTGCAAAGCTGCCAGGATTCAAGAGCGTCGCGTTTCAGGTTTTGCCCATCCGCCATGCCGATTTTCCCGGCTATCCAGGCATCTACAGTAGAATTATAACGCGCCCGCATCTTCCAATATCTCGATCAGTTTGCAATAGGTTTCCTCAACGATGGTCGGGCAAAGCGTGAGTCGGCGCGTTTCGTCGCCGTCAAGCAGCTCCTCGCAGGAATATGAGCCGTATTGGTTGAGGAACCATTCCATCATTTCAGGGCGCAGTTCGTCGCGCGCCTGTTCGTAACTTTCGGCAGCCGTAAAAAGCGCGCTGATTGCGGCCGCGAGTGTTCCGCATACAAGCCCGGCGCGCAGCCCGCCGCAGAAAGCGCCCATGGCTTTTACCAGATCGTTGTTTTCCCGCCCCGTATCCTCCAGAAACATCGCCATGATACTCTCGCTGCAGCAATGTCCTTTTAGTTTTTCCAGGAGAACCCTTTCTTTAAGGTCCATCGTTTCACTCCCTAAACAAATAATTTTGCGGTATACTTTTTTTATTTTTAAAAAACAGGGAGTATATTAACCGGAATGGAAAATAACAAATGAAAATAACCTGGATTAACCCCACGCCGATAGTCGGCGTTGATGATGATAAAACGTCAAAGCGCGTTTGCGTCAGATTGCGAAGCATGTTGCCGGGTGATGAATTGCGCCGCAGAGGGCACGATATAGAACAGGTATTCTTTAAGGATTTGTTTGAGCGATTACGCGATCCGCTTTTTCTTCAGCGCGATGTTTTCGTGTTCGGCAAGGCTTTCAGCGATTTTTCGCCTTTCATTCATGCCATACACGCGCTCAGCCAATCAAAAGTGTTGATAGATGTTTGCGATAACGTGTATGCCCCGCCGGAAGACGGCTTGAAATCGATTTATTCGGCGATACTTCCATTAGCCGACGTCGTTGTTGCTTCGAGCGAGTTTCTGGCCGCCGCGTTACAAGACAAAATCATGCCTGACACAAGGCTTTTTCCCATTTCCGACGCGGTGGAAAGCGCGAGAGTTGATCCGAATTTCGCCCCGGTTCCCGGTTTGATTCAACTGCTCTGGTTCGGCGGCGTAAATAATCTTTCGCCGCTGCAAAATGAGCTTAAAAATTTGAAAGAACTGACGAATATTGCCCGAGTCAATCTTACAATCGTGACTGATATGGCTATGGCCGAGACAATGATGCCCACCCCCGCTATTATGGACGGGATTCGGCTGCGATATTGCCAATGGACGCCGAAAGTCATGCAGCAAGAATTGAAAGAATGCGATATCGTCATAATACCAACAGACGACGGTCCCGCGCGGATCACAAAATCCGCCAACCGCGTCATAACCGCAATATGGGCGGGAAAGTTTGTTTCGGCGTATCCACTGCCCAGCTACCAGGCATTTCAGCCCTTTGCGCATATCGGAACCGATCTTGTCGAAGGCATCAAATGGGCGTTGGAAAACAAGTATGCCGCGCGTGAACGCATAGCGGCGGGGCAGCAATATATTCAAGAAAATTTTGCAATCCGAACAATCGCGGATGACTGGGAGCGCGTATTGGAATTTGCGGTGAACAACCCTCCAGTTGGAAAACTCCGCATGAATTCCGAACTTATGCTTCTGTATAACGTTGTTCTCCTTTATGAGGCGGGAAAACTGGACGAAGCGGAAATCCTCTGCCGACAGATTCTCCAGGCGCAACCGGCCAACACAGACGTGTTGCAAATGCTTGGCGGTATCTATGTCAGGCGGGAAAATTACAAGGAAGCGGAAAACATCCTTCTACAGGCCATAGCGATTGAGGAGCAGGCCGCCGAATTTCATAACGATCTTGGAAATATATACAAGGCGCAACACAAGACGGAACTTGCGGAAAAAAGTTTTCGCAGGGCTGTTGAACTTCAGCCTTTATACGCGGATCCTTTTGCGAATTTAGGCGCGCTGCTGACAAGGCAGGGAAGGGGGCAGGAGGCTGAAGAGGCATACCGAAAAGCTGCGGATGCCTACAAAAGCGCTATAGAGCGGAATCCCGGCAGTCCGGATATTATTCACAATTTCGGTCTGTTCCTGGCGGACATTGGCGAAACTGGAACAGGCTGTTGAATATTACGCTAAGGCTCTCGCACTGAAGCCGGATTCTTCAAAAATCCTGACAGACCTGGCGGAAGCTTACAAAAGACAGCACAAATTCAACGAAGCCGTCGAGGCCGGCGGCAAAGCTCTTGATATGGATCCGCAAAACACCCGGATATTGCTCATTCTGGGAGATGTCTGCATTGAACGGCGCCTGTATGATGACGCCATTCGTTTTTATCGCAAGGCGCTGGATATCAACCCTGATTCAGTTGAAGCAAATATTTCTCTGGGACATATGCTGCACGAGCAAGGTAAAAGCGCCCAGGCGAAGAGCTGTTTTCGGGCGGCCATGACGCTCGATCCCGGAAATCTGCGGGCGAAACTTGGAAACTGCGTGGTTCAGATACCGCGTATACATCGCTCAACGGGAGAAATCGTTCAGTCGAGGGAAAATTACCGGAAAGCGTTGGAAGAATTGTGTCAAAGCGTAGATCTGAGCGATCCGGCGGCGCTTGAAAGAGCAAGAAATCTTGTTGGTTACACGCAGCCCTTTTATCTTTCGTATCAGGGAGAAAACGACCGCGAGCTTCAGGCCATGTACGGCGATCTCATGGTTCGCATACAGGCTGCCTGTTTCCCGGAGTGGGCAAAAAAACCGCCGATGCCTCCTGTAAAGCGGGGCGAACCTATTAGGGTTGGAATTTTGTCGGGATATTTTCGTATGCATTCCGTCTGGAAAATTCCCATCAAAGGCTGGATTGAAAATCTGAACCGCGAAGAGTTTCAGTTGTATGGGTATTACACAGGCTGGGCAAACGATGAGCAGACGGAAACAGCGAAAAAGAGTTTTTACAAATTTACGGAAAACCTGCCGCGGCAGGACGACTGGCTCAAACACATAAGCGAAGACAGGCTCCACATCCTTATTATTCCTGAAATCGGGCAGGACCCGATAACGCTGCGTCTGGCGGCTTCACGTCTGGCGCCAGTGCAATGCACATCATTGGGACATCCGGAAACAAGCGGCTTTCCGACGATTGATTATTTTCTGAGCAGCGAACTGATGGAGCCTGAAAACGGGCAGGAGCATTATTGCGAAAAACTTGTTCGTCTTCCGAATCTGTCGATTTATTACGAACCGCCGGATATTCGGGCTGCGTCCGTAGATCGCTCGTATTTCGGGCTGCGCGATGACATACCTCTCTTTTTATGCACGCAGTCGCTTTTCAAATACCTGCCGCAGTATGACGAAGTATTTCCCCGAATCGCGTTGCAAGCAGGCGCATGCCAGTTCGCGTTTCTTGGCGATGATAATGCGGACGCGTTTGATGAGCTGTTTTTACGGCGGCTTGAAACGGCATTTTCTCGTTTCAACCTGCGCATGAATGATTATGCCGCAATACTTCCATATCTTGATTCCGCCCACTATCGCGCCTTAAACCAATTGGCCGACGTATTTCTAAACAGCATGGGATGGTCGGGTTTCAATTCAACAATGGAGGCTTTGGCCTGCGATCTGCCGGTCGTTACAATGCCTGGAGAGTTGGCGCGCGGACGGCATACTCATGCCATTATGAAAATGATCGACCTTTGCGAAACGGAGGGTAGTAGTATTGACGAATATGTCGCCATTGCCGCGCGGTTGATTAAGGAACCCGCCTGGCGAAAAGAAATTTCGGAAAAAATCGCGCGAAATCGCGGGCGGGCATACCGGGACATGGAATGTATACGCAGTCTTGAAGAATTCATCCGCCAAGCCGTCGCGCAGGCAACGGGGGAGGGCTTTTAAATGAGACGTATAGGGCTGCTTCCACATGCCGACCTGCCGCATATTCTTCCTTTCTTTCGACTGGCGCGCGCCTTGCGAAAACTCGGTCACGATGTGTACGTTTTCGGTTCCGACATTGTGACGCTGACTGGTTCAGGCCGTATGGGACACCGCGTTGCATGGAGCGGCCAGATTGAAATCTTCCAATTACAGGGGGTGTCTGCGGTTCATCAGAATAGAGATATGCATTTCTGCGACTGGCTGCGGAAAGAGATGCAGGAAAAAGCGATTGAGATATTGGTACTTGATGCCGTCTGGCAGGGTCTTGCTTACGAGTTCATCAACGACAGGCAAATTTCTGTTCTCATAAACCACGCCGGATTACCGGATTTTAGATCGGCGGACATTCCGAGCTGGTGGTTTGTGCATCCCGATCATCCCCGCTCTTTGCGGCAGGACGCGCGGCGCGCAAACGAAGGGGTTGAGGCAGCGGGAGGCGGAATCCGCAATATGATGTCGGCGGTGAAGCGCCTGACACAGGCCGGGCGTGTAATTCCTGACGAATTTGATTTTGGCTGCGGCGAATTTGCCAATCTTCCCGCAAAGCGAGCGGTGTGTTTTTGTCCGGATGTCGAATTTCCGGAAGAGCGCGGCCGTACGGAGTATCTCGGTTCTCAGCTTGCAGGCGTCGACGACATCGACCGACAAACGCTCCCGGCGGAAATCGTTGAATTGGGAACAACGGATAGACCTCTGATAGCCTGTGTGTTCGGCACCTCCGGCATGTGTACCTCAGTCGAGCAACTGTGGCTCGCCTCTGCCTGCAAAAGACTCGCCGAGCATTTCTCCGAAAGCAACGTCATCGCAGTGATGCCCGATCAGACGCAAAACAAACTCAGGCAGAATGCCTTGCCGCCTAATCTGCGTCTCTTTAAATGGATACCGCTTTGGGAATTACTCGATAGCTGGTCAGGCGCGAAGGTGTTGGTATCGACGCCCGGTGTTGGAGCTTTCCGTGAGGCCGTCTACTCCGCGACGCCGATTGTCGCGGTTCCCCGCCGGGTTGACCAGGTGGGCGCCGCCGCCCGCGTGGAGTATTTCGGCCTCGGCAAGGCATGGTCCCGAAACAGGCTGCCCCGCATTGATGTGCTCGTGGAAAATGTCACCGCTGTGTTTACAGATTCATCCATAAAAACGCGATGCGCGGAGCTATGCGATAAGGCGCGCGCATTTGACGCCGGCAACCCGTTGCAGCGGGTGATAGACGCTCTCTGACCCGCAAAACCGGAGATATATCGTTATATGAGTTCTGAATTAACAAGCAACAGGCGATCCGCCGAATTCCACAACAACCTTGGAAGTACATACACGGCGCAGGGTAAGCTTGACCTGGCGGAAAAAAGTTTCAGGAGAGCGCTGAAACTAATGCCGGGATATGCGGAGCCTTACGCAAATCTCGGTACTCTGTCAGCAATGCGGAATCAGCGCCTGGAGGCCGCGAACTACTACCGAAAAGCATTAAAACTGGCGCCGAAACAGCCGAAATTTCATCAAGCGCTTGGCCGGCTCATGATCGCCATGTCGAAACCTGAACAGGCTATTGAGCATTATGAAGAAGCGCTTGCCCTTAAACCGGATTCTACGCAAATCATCACCGACATGGCGGAAGCTTACAAAATCCAGCGTAAATTCGACAAAGCCATCGAAATTGCTTATAAGGCGATGAATCTGGATCCCAAAGACATCCGGGCACTGCTTGTCCTGGGAGATATTTACACGGTACTGAATAAGTATGAAAATGCCATTCATTTTTATCGTCTGACGCTGTTGTTGGAACCTGATTCCGTACACGCGCACATGGGTATGGGGATGATGTTGCATCAACAGGGCAAAACAGCCGAAGCGCGGAGTCATTTGCGGACGGCAATGAAGCTTGCTCCTGACAATCCGGCTGCAAAATTTAGCAACTGTATGGTACAGATTCCGCTTATACATCGCTCAAAGGAAGAAATAGTTCAGGCGAGAGAAAATTACCGGAAAGCGCTTGAAGAACTATGCCAAAGTATCGACCTGTCCAATCCCGCCGTACGGAACAACGCAAGAGGAATGATCGGATCCAGTCAACCGTTTTTTCTTACGTATCAGGGAGAAAACGACCGCGAACTTCAGACCATGTACGGCGATTTGGTGGTTCGCATCCAGGCGGCCTGTTTTCCGGAGTTGGCGCGTAAACATCCGTCGCCGCCGCCGATAAAATCCGGCGAGCCTATCAGGGTTGGAATTTTATCAGCCTTTTTTTTTAGGCACTCCAATTGGAAAATTCCCATCAAGGGCTGGGTTGAAAACCTGAATAAGGAAGAATTTCAATTGTATGGGTATTACACCGGCGACAGATTCGATGAACAGACTGAAGCTGCAAAAAAGAGTTTTTACAGCTTCACCGAAAAACTGACTACGCAGGAGGAATGGCTTTCACGTATCAGCGAAGACCGGCTGCATGTTCTGATAATTCCTGGAATCGGGATGGATAAATTTTCGCCAGGCATTGCGTCCTTTCGTCTCGCGCCGGTGCAATGCACTTCGTGGGGGCATCCCGATACAAGCGGGTTTCCGACAATTGATTATTATCTAAGCAGCGATCTGATGGAACCGGAAAATGGGCAGGAGCATTATTGCGAAAAACTCGTCCGCCTTCCCAACCTGTCGATTTATTACGAACCGCTGGATATTCAAGCTGCGCCTGTAGATAGAGCGCATTTCGGGCTGCGCGATGATCTTCCATTGTTTATATGTACGCAGTCGCTCTTTAAATATCTGCCGCAGTACGACGAAGTATTTCCGCGCATAGCGCTGCAAGCGGGAGAGTGTCAGTTTGCGTTCATCGGTTATCATAAATCAACTACGCTTGGGGAGCGGTTTTTGCGGCGGCTTGAAATGGCGTTTTCGCGTTTCAGTTTACGTATGGAGGATTATGTAAAAATGGTTCCATTTCTTGATGCCGCCCATTATCGCGCTTTTAATCAACTGGCCGACGCGTTTCTGGACAGCATTGGATGGTCGGGCTGCAATTCCACTATTGAGGCGCTGGCCTGCAATCTGCCTGTCGTCACGATGCCGGGCAAGCTGATGCGCGGGCGGCATACGAGCGCTATTTTAAAAATGATGAATCTAAACGATACTGAAGGCCGGAATATGGACGAATATGTCGCCATTGCGGCGCGTCTAATTAAAGAACCTGCCTGGCGGCGGGAAATTTCGGAAAAAATAGCCCAAACCAAGCATTTGGCTTATCGAGACACGGAATGTATCCGCGGCCTTGAGGAATTCATCCGTCAGGCTGTGGCCCAGCAGGAGCGCAGGCAGGAAGCCCGCGTACCAAGTACCTGATCTGAAAACGAAAAAGCCCCGGATTGTGCCGGGGCTTTGGTTTGGTTGTTAATGCCGTTCCGCTTCCGCGATTACCCTTGCGATAACTTCTAATCGGCGCAATGCTGTGTCAGCAAAACCCGCGCGTAGTACCGCTGCGCATGGAACCCGCTTCCTTGCCTTGCGCCAAAAATCCTAGCAAATCCACTGCCATTTTTAGACGTTAAGCGGTATAGTTTCCTACTGTATCCAGGTTATGTTCATTGTTCTGTTAAACGCTGAGTCAGGGACGTTGAGGGTTACCGCTTGCGCCATCCATGACACCTCGCCATTTACTTCAACCAGCATCATCAACCCGTTCCATGTTGCGTATGTAATCCCCTGATCGGGAAAAGTGTAAACATTGCACGATCTGCCCGCTATCGTCCTGTTTGGTTGTTTATAGGGATTCCAGCCCTGTTCGTCGGAGCCCAAATAGAATGGAACGCCGGGACTATCCGTTTCTTCGTATGGAATCTTCAGCCACATTACACCGTTCTGGTACTGATATTCCTCATAGCGCGTATAGTCCATATAGGAATCCCAGGATTCTAAATCAGACTCGTTCAACCAGTTAAAACCTACCCAGAATGTTTTATTGATATGATTGATAATATACGTATAGCGCATATCACCCGCTATAATCATATCCCAGCGAAGCCTGTACCCGTTTCTGTCGAATGTGACAATATATTCGGTTCCTCCGCTCATCAGATATTTGACGGAGGCTTTTTCAATGTCGGTTACTGTACCCGGCACGCCCGGTTCTTCGCCCTCGCCCGGTTCGCCGCCGCATGTTGGGCCGTCGCATATTTCAGCGCAAGGCGCTATGAGATTCTGCGCGGTATACGTAGCGCCTCCGGGTTGTCCCGGCACGTTAATAGAGTCTGAACCGCCATTTGCGGCAACGCTTACCGTAAGGGGAGTATTTTCAGGAACAAACACGGAATAATAGCCGTTGCTGTTTGTTATAGCGAAGGTTTGCCCCGCTTTCACCTGCACCCAGGAAACCGGCTGGTTTTCGCAATCAAGCACTCTTCCGGTAATTGTCACGCGTTCCGCAGGCACATCCAGATTTACCCACGAAAAATGTGTCACCTCGCCTATATACACATTGCCCTGAAGCGTGGCGACTCCCGTTTCAATCCAGATACCCGCGTCTTCGTCAAAATGCCAAAGCGGAATCTGATACGGCGGATTGTCTTCCATTCCCGCAGGAATCGGAAAGGTCAGCTCCGCGCTTGAACCGTCTTTAATTTGCAAGGGATTGCCTGAATTGTCGCTAAGGTTTACGTTAGTCATTCCCCAAGATATAAGCATTACTTCGTTGTTGTCTGAATTTATTGCGGCCAGGTCTCCGCCGGGCATCAACTCCGCGAAATTTTCATGGTTTGGATCAAGATAAAGCATATCGGCATTGACAACACCGCTGTAGGTTGATCCGTCAGCGCGCACAAGGGACGAGGCGGGCAGCTCTACTTTCATGCCGGCCGTCACTTCCAGTGTTGTCGCTTCCGAAGACTCAAAGGCGGTTTGCAGACTGATATCGCTTTCGCCCCTGGGGTACAGTACGGCTTCGATAAACATTTCGTCTGCTTTTACGCCGGAGCGTGTAAGCACGAAATAACCGCTTTTCTCAAACGTGATAACCGCGCGGTCGCTGACAACGTCAACATTCTGAATACTGAATGTCCCGGCGCCGCCGGTAATGGCGCTTAAAGCGCCTGTAACAACCCGTACGCCGCTGATTGGATTGCCGTTGGTATCGCTTACCCGTCCATTCAGGGTAACGCCCTGCTCGGAAGGATCCTCGTATATTTGCGGCTGTTTATTGCCTCCGCCATTATTGCCTCCGCCGCAGGCGGCGAATAAAAGCAACGACATTGCCGCTGCTATAAACCCAGCTCTTTTCATTTTTCTCATAGTTTTTCCTTAATTAAATCCTTGCGGATGTTTTGTTTATGCTGCGTACGGAACACCTGCGTGTTCATGCGCTGCGGTTGTTATGATGCAGTCGATAGATGTATCGTATTCACCCGACAATGTGTATTT
>JGI24702J35022_10001507_pt1 | contig 14463 bp, 27 predicted proteins | sample TergutTh196P4_FD_35022 | JGI IMG/M metagenome (IMG submission 35022)
CAGCATCATATTCAATTATTTTTATATTTTTGTTAGTAGCAATATCGTAGATGTTTGTGAATGTGGAGAGACTTCTTAGACCATTACCTACTAACTCACCACCCATAAAATCTTTAAGTGTAAATTTATTAATACTTGATATGTCATCAGTATTAATAATAAAGTTTTCATCTAATTTAACTATTGTCATAAGTTATTTCTTTCTATAAACATTTGTTATTTGTCTTCTAATATTGTGTCACCGACCACGCTGATCAAACATATTACCACAATAAAAATTCTAAATAGTGTGTATGTCATATATTTAGTAATTTCCTGTTGCAAAAGTTTCTGCGACTATTGATTCTATTCGTACTATACCTTCGTGTATTTTCCAAAATTGACGACTTAACCATGTACATAATACTTCATCGTTAGTATGAATATAATGACATAAGTCAGATTCTCTCAACATTGCGCTTATAAGTTCACGTCGTGCAATTTCTTTACATAGATCATACTTGTCTTCATTATCAGCATTGTAAGGTGGACGAATAGCGATAGTTTTATTATAGTAATGAGAATATCCTACAACGTCGTCGTCGCGGAATGGCTTATACTTTTCTAAATCAATACCTTCAAAATTATCAAAGCAAGTAACTAAGTAATCTGTTCCTAGTATATTTATTTGTTTAACTAATGAAGATTCTTTCACGTCAGCACATTCTTTACACAAAAGTTTTCCTTTACTATTTCTTGGAAGATTTAATGGCGTGTGACATATCGCACAATTAAATTGTAATTTGTAGTCTGACATTTTTACTTCTTTCTATATAATTTCTATATAACTTTAAAAGTGCTTAATTAATCTTTTCTATATAACCTTAAAAGTGCCTAATTAATCTTTTATATATAACTTTCAGTTGTGCAAATTCTGGGTAATGGTCCTTTTGCCAACAACAGTGCATATAAGCACTAGCATCTGTCTTTCCGTCTGGAGTGAAACTTATACGCTTACTATGAACAAAGATGTAACATGGTTTGTACTTATCCCAAAAAGTCTTTCGTACTTTAGATTCTAAGAAGTTCAATCGTAGTAACATAATCACCCAGCCTTTATCGGTAACATCATTTATTGCCTTTTCAATAAATTCTTGTGCAAGATTGAATGGAGGATTTGTTATTATAATATCTGGATAACCAATAATATCTGCGAAAGTATCAAGGTAATCAGTTCCTCTGTAGTCAGCCCTACTATCTTCTCTAATATCCAATGTTCTAATATTCCAATTTGAAATACCATACACTTCTTTAATCGCTTTCGGATAGGACATGTCGAAATATTTATCTCCACCAGCACTTGGATCAAGAATAATAGTATTCACGTTCCAATTAAATTTCAACGTTTCTTTTACCTCATTTAGAAATAATCTAATAGGCTCGATAGGGGTTACATAGTAATCGAAAGCATGATTTCTAGTACGCACCGTACTTCTATTTGTCGCACTCATTTAATATCTCCAACTTCTCCTACATGCGCGTTACCGAGTTCATAAAGGTCGTTAGCCACTTTATCTAATGTATTTTTATAAGCAGTTCAATCAATAACAATACCTCCATTATATTTGTCAAATTTTTCTAAACGTTCAAGGACAGCGAACATTGTAGTAGTGAGTGTATAAAGTAATCGTATGTGTCCATACAATAAACCAGTCTCAACTGCTAGTATTTTCTTTTCTAAATCATAAGGCATGACGCATTACTCCAAATTCATTACATATATTTAACGAATACTCAACAGATACGTTCATACTAATCCTAAAAGTAAAGTTTTGTTCGTCGTTATTTACTAGGACTGTAGGATATGTTTGATACACTTGCATAATGCTTTTAGGATTAAAGATGTAAGACCTATCTTTAGGCATATTCCAGTTTAATAAACATCTCTTTTCTATAGTATGATCTTCTATATAAGTATATATGTAACCAATATTAGTCGGATGAGTAAGTATAATCCAATCTTGCGGAATATTTATCATACCTCTAGTATGAATATCTGTGACAATATCGTTAGGAAAAACTCCATTGGAAATAACTAACCACTCTAATCCTGCGATAGTATAATCAGGACGAAGTGTATATTCTGCTAGTTCGTTACCTGTATTTGAACGTTGAGCACCTGTGATCATGAATTGTTCATATAGATTAAACAATGAATTAATCATGCAATCAACAGATGCGTCTAAAAACATTCGTTTATTAGTGAGAAGATCAACGGTAGTGTAAGGTGTGGATTGTGTTTCTTGTAAACGCATTACTCCATTCCATTCGCAGTACCTATTTCCCCACTTATGGAATTTTCTTAGAAATCTAACTTGTGTGTCATAATCAAGTGATAAATCTATCGGCGTATCGTTTCTATAAGGTGCAGTAGGTAAGATAGATAATAAACGAGAAGCCTTCTGATACTTTTTTGTATATCTGTCACATAGCGATTGTAACAGTTTCTTAAAATCTTCTAAACCTACAGCGTGTGCCATATTATTTAAATTCATGATTTACGCCTTTACTTTGTTCGTGCCTTTAGTTTTAGTTTTAGTTATTAATTAAGGGTGTAGAATATATCTTTTAACATTTCTACTATCTCTGTTTTAGTTTTCACGCCAGCAAATATATCAACAATCTCTGGAGGTTCATTAGTTAAAATAAATGTAGTTGGTACAGATGATACTTGGTCAGGTATATCTTCCATACCAACCTCTCTAATTGTAATATGTAAGTTTTCTTTCTCTAATTCCGTCTGAACTTCTTTCAATATAGCAAGTAAGTTCTTACACGGTTTGCATGTAGGCGAGGTTACAACTTCAATCAATAAGGCGTTCATCGTTAATACTCTCTTTCTTTTACGTTATTCTTTCACTTTGGAATGTTCAACACAGCTGGTTAATATAGGTGTATATATTATTCGTTCTTCGCCTGTAACACTACAGGTGTATATAACATTATCCCACAGACATCTTGTTTGCAAGTGTCCACATACAAAACAGTTTTTTGCTGGGTCTTTTATAGAGGGTTTATCTTTATCATCCATTATTTATCTTTCCCATGTATAAAGGTAAAATAATATGCAGTAATTATTATTGAGAATATAATCAATTTAGTAACTAATTTAGTAATTAAAATATTGTCGTACATCATTTCCTATCTCTTGGTATAAAATTAGAACATATAGTAACTGTGATCATCAATACTATAAGAGACACAGTTACTGCTAAAATAATTGAGCATACATCAGCGGCCATAAATTATTTCCAATCTAAATATAAAACGCATTTTTGAGCATTTAATAATGTGTTTTGTATTAATGATGTCAACGGTAACCAAAATGAATTTTTTATCTCTTCATTAGTGCAACAGTATCTTTTTATATTTTCATCGTAATAAGAAAAAGAAACAATCTACACACGATTTATACTTATCTTTTTTATAGGTCATTATTATCCCTGATGTAAGTAGCTTAATCTATGGTAAGTCTCACGNTACGTGGAAATCTGGGTTTATCTTTACTACCATGCTGTTGGTAGCTAACTAAACATTCTTTACCTCTGTATTGCTCAAATGTTTGTGGAGTTATCATACTACGTAATGGACAATCTTTAACATAAGTTGCAGAAAATTTTGTTCCGATTGGAAAAGCATTACCATCGCTTATCTCACAATCTATACTACCTATCTCATCTATAAGCACTCTATCTTCTGCCTTATGTGTACGTTCCTTATAACCCATTCTATCATAAGATAAAGATGCCCCGTCATGTAGTACAGTCTTATAATTAAATCCTATAATTCTTGCTCTCACGGTGGTAAATGCTTTCATCTTCCACATGCTCGATTCTCTAACTGTCGCCCTGCCGTGTTTATACGTAGAACCTATATTACGGATAATTAATCCTTCATACCTATTATCATATGCTATCGCTGCATACGCATTAACTTCTTCTGCTGAAGTACATTGATGTTGCATAACTGCGAATAGTAATTCTAACTCTTCTTCAGTCTGTGATGTCCAACGTTGCATAAGTTTACCTAACAAAAATGTACGCTGTTGGAATGTTGATTGTGATTTGCCAAACCACTCATCTACTGGAATACAATCGAAAGCATTGAACGCTACAAAATTGGTACGTAATTTATTAGAATCTGCCAAACAACTGGTTAGTTCTGAGAAGTTTAATCCTTCACAATATAATTCACCATCTAATACTACTTGATTATTTTTTGTAAAATTAACCAGTGGTTGAAAGTATCTTGTTGTTTCTGGATGTAACGGTTTAAGTTTCCTAGATAGTATTTCTCCATTGATAATGAGTGCTCTGACTCCGTCCATCTTTACTGATACATATACTGGATATTGAAGTGTATCAAGATTAACCAGTTGACTTGGTGCGAGCATTGGGCCTCTGTCAGCCATTTTATTTCCTTTATAAAAATTTAGATATGATTGATATTATGCCAATGGTTATAGCAATAGATATGTCAATACAGAATGCTACAAATATAATTCCTATTAGAGTTCCCATTGGAGTTAATCCTCGTCCATCGTTGATATTAACATAGGTAGATATATTAGTATAAATATAAGTAATATATCTGTAGTACACGCAATGTTATAAACTTCACTGGCAGGCATCTGTAGTAAATCCTTCTTTTGTGGTATAGTAAACTTTGCTAAATTGTAGCTCGTTCAACAATTTCTGACAATATTTACAGGGTTTACTTATTCCCAGTGAACCATCTGCCATCAGGCGTACATTAACCAATGTGAGTTTTCTTGACAGTTCATAGAAATTTTTAATATGGTATCTCTTACATTCGTCTTTAATTGGATACATTAGTATAGCATGTAGTTCACTATGTGTAGTTCTATACTTGCTTGGCGATGCTGGATGTGTTTTGTTGCGATAGTTACGCCCGTAGCATATTATACGATTACCATCTAGTATGAAAGATAGATGTAATATCTTACCTTCATGTAAAGATTGTGCCTTTTGTATTAACTTCTTTTGCAGGTCTTGTGTAAGCATTTTATCTTATTCGCTGTTGTGACCTCCATCGCTCTAAGAACGCTAACTTCTCATTTTCTGGCAGGTCAAAGTATCTCTTTAGGTCAAATTTACCAGCGTAACATACAAACTCTGCAAATAGCTGACATCTATGATCAGATTGTTTTTTATGTTTGTCAGCAATTTTTTTCTTCTCTGGTATTATAGCATCTCTATAATTTTCAATTACAGTTCTATCATCGGTCATAAGTATTCCTTATATAGATGGGCTATGGATAGCATATTACATACTACCCATAGCCGCACGATTAGTTATTCTTCTTCGTCATCTGCCTGTTCAATAAGTTCGGCAAGTTCGTTCTCTTCTGCTTCTTCAGCTTTCTTAGCTTCTCGTGCCGCTAAGATAGTTTGTGCTTCTTCAGCAGACAAGATAAGTTGTTGCGGTGGAGGTGCAATCTGTGTAGCCAGCCACTGTTTAATAGAAGTAACTGCCTTAATCAAAGAGTGACTATCATGGTAGTACATGTATCGCTTCTGATACTCTTCCATAGGTAAGTTATCCCCACCCTGTTGCATGATGATAGACACTTCGCTTCTAACAATATGTTCAGCAATATTGTTGAGTGCGACACAAATGTCAATAAGTTTCGGTTCTGTTTGTTCTGTCATTCTAATCACTTCTTTCCAGTTAAGTACAATGCGAATATACATGTCATAGTACCTACTATAGTTGCAAGCCATGTATTAGACGCGCCAGTTGTGAATCCTATCCCACACATAAGAAGATACATGTGCCAACGATATGTCGGACAGTATATTCTTAAATATTGCGTGTATCTCATAATTAGTTTATTTTATTAACGTCTTTTTCTGTACATGTGTAACAGCCATATAAAGTAGCAAATGCTTCTTTATCTTTATTGTACAAAGTTATCACTATGTCATCTTGTGATTTATCTGCCTGAATGTGACCTTCTTTACTAGACTTCCCTGTAAGAAATCCAAAGCTAAACATTACACAAGAAATAACTCCGATGATTGTACACGACAATACATTTAATTCCATATAGTAACCTGGTTAGTTTTGTAATATGTCCCCTGCATTAAGTTCTTGATAGTGCAGAGTATGTAACACCATTAAAAGTTCAAACGCATTACTAAACTCTTTAAGTATAGACCCTCCACTATCTTCAATTCTATGTTGTTTATTTTCACCTTCACGTATTATGTAAGCACTGCCTTTCCTTATAGAGTTAATGCGATTAATCACTGACCGTTGATTCTCACTTAACTTTCCTTTGACACTTTTTGCTTCTAACCAACCAGTCCATAACCTATGAGTTACCCACAGGTCAGGCGTACCAGGACGGTTGGTCGAGACATACTGACCTGTAGGAGTCATACCTGGGGCTATACTCATTTTGAGCACCATTCCGTCAAGTTGTTCTATCTGTCTAATAATGGTATCTACAAATTTCTTTTCTTTTTGTTTAGCCATAGTAATTATCCAGACGAACTATTTAAATCTAAAAAACCTACAACCATTTTCATTCATAACACTTTTTATATCTAATATATCAAAAAAGCTATTGTTATATATACAAATAGCTTTATGGGGCTCTTTATCTGTAGAATAATATTCTTTACCTGGATGTGTGCTACGAAAATATGAACAATCAACACAGCATTTACCAGTAGCAGGCTTACTTTCTTTTTTGTTATTTTCTGAAATGTCTTTCTTGTACATGTCAGTACAACAAGAAATAAATTCTGTAGTATAACTATTACATAAACGTACAAGTAGTTGCTCATTAAGAGACAGAGTATGATTATTTTGAGTAAGATAATGTTGAGTAAACATCTTACTTAATGTGATAAGTAATTTGTCTCTAAGTTCCTGCATGGTGAATTGTAGTTCACCAGTATCAGAATCTTTTTCTACCAATGTGTTATACTCTTTAAACTTTTTTTCTATCAATGTGTTACATTCTCCAGTAGTCTTTTCTGTGGTTTCTTCTTCTTCTTCCTCTACTGATTGTGGAAGAACTTTGTCACATTTCGGACATACTATAATCGATTCTCTACTATTCACACCATTACAAACAAAAACATCAGACGAAAATACATTAGTTAAGCATCTAGGACATTGATCTAATAGTAGATTTTCTTTTTCTAAACAACATGATTCACACATATATCCGTCCTTAGTAACTTTAACATTTATAGTAATTAAACATTTAATACCATGCACTAAATGTTCCTGCTTACATTTAGAGATAAGTTCTCCGAATTTATATTCTTGGTCAAAGTTAAATGGAATAAGTAATTTTTCTTTACATTTTATACAATTAGTTTCGTATATATTCATAGTGTTTACTTCTTTCTATTTATTATTACTCTGTATGTCTGTCAGTAGGTTCGCAATCTTGTTGATTCTGAAAGTCTTTTTGCAAGGCTTTCTGTAAATCTCCTAACTTCTTATTAAATTCTTCAAATTGTTGAGAACATCTCTTATTAGTTTCTATATGAATTTTACAATCTAGCAAATTCATTAAATCTCTTTCTTGAGATTTTGTCATTATCACTTGTTTGTTATTTATCCAATCTAATAATTTTACAGTGCAGTTACTACAAAAGTTAAATGAGTCAGTATTGTCTTTATAAAAAGGAATAGCACCATGTTCTATAGTAAGGCGTGATCCTCCTTGTTCTATAAATGTCTGTACATCAATTAAAATTTCACATTTGTCACAATGAATATAATCAACTTTCATGTGTGTTTACATCTCCTGTTCTACTATTCTTCTAGTAATCTTAATCGCCTGTTCTTCTCATACTTCTGTATTCTATCATATCTGGCTCTGTCATGTTCTTTGAAGTAACCTAGTAACCACCTAGAATACTCACGAGTAATTACTTCATTATTACCTATATACTTTTCACGCATAGTTCTAAACAAAGAAGTAATCTTTTCAATTTCCTCAGCAGTAGGTTTATACACATCATGTTCGTCTGAATCAGTATCCAAGTACTCATCTAGGTCATCATCTAAGTAGTCATTAACATCAGCTTCAATAATAACTCTATTCAATTTTTTAATTTGATTCCGTTCTCTACGTAGTGCCTCTTTACGTTTTTCTGCTTTTCTAATTGCCAGAGGACGTAAATCTGCCACTTTAGTTCTCTCCTTTCTTTTTACTATTTTTATTAGGTTGTTCCTCTTCTACAAGGTCACGTTCCATTTTACGTATGTCGCCTTCAGTCATCATTAGTTCTCTAAACACTTCACCATAACTAAGTATGTTACCTAACAGTTGTTTATGAGTCTCCATATAATGATCTTTAGGTACTCTGCCATAATAATCGGCTATATAGTTAATTAAATTGTGCCGATATATTTTTAACAACATTAGCTCGATCATATTAAATTCCTTTAAGGGTCTCGTAACTTCTGTAGCCACACTGGTAACTCTGGAATCTTTCTAGGCTCCTCTGGCAATTCTTCTGGTAATGGAAATTGTGATACCACTTGAGGAATTGTTAAAGGTATGATGTTAGGATTGTCAACGTTAAGACCTATGATACTACTATCACCACTGGTTAGTCCTACTACGTTTTTATTGTCAACAGTAAGACCAACCACTCTGCGATAGGTCTTGCCATCAATTACAATATCTTGGTTAGTCATTATTGTCCTCCGTTTAAACTTTCATGTTTGTATATATTATAGGTTTTACTACTGGTGGATCAAGCCAAATAGGTTGTTCCCATGTCCAACCACTATTTGAGAAAAGCCACCTATATCCTTCTTCAGGGTATTCAATAAATCTAACAGTTCTAAAGTCTATAACTTCTCTAAATTTATCGAGACAGATCAATGCCTCCTTGTTGTCAGCGTCACTTTCTATAATCAACTGTTCGACTATTGCTTTAACTAATCTACCTCCTTCATACCCACAATTACTACCTTCAACAGTTCTAAATTTTTTTAGAAATTCTCTAAATTTATCCAGACGAATCAATGCTTTTTCATCACCAGCGTCACCTCTTCTAATCATTTCTTCAACTATTACTTTAACTAATCTACCTCCTCCATATCCTAAACTCCTACCTTCCTTAGTTATTTCTTTATCCATCGTACCTCCATAGTCCTATGCTACCATTCTCATTAGTTACTAATTCTGCCTATACTTAGAAACATCACCTATTATTTCCCTCATTTTACTTATATCATTGTTATCTATCCAAATTACCTCTGGGTGATACTTACGTTTACCTTTACACTGCATATTCCAATATCCATTTGGATTATCTGTATCAGTGTCTTTTATCTCATAATAGACATTATTTATTATGAAGTCAGGAAACCACCAACCAGGTTTGTAAACACCTTCGTATTCTTCCCAGTAATATTCTAAAGCATGGGTGTAATCTCCTTTAATAATTCTTATTGGATTATTGCCTAATTTAATATGATATAAATAAAATATCAATTCCCACGAAGAGTCAAAAGTAATGCCATTGTAATTATATTTTGACGTACACTTCGGACATCTTTGCCCACTATGTCGTATATGCTTTAGTGTTGTTTCCCATAAATGACCCTTGCTACATTTAAATAATGATTTAGCGTTTGAAGTACCTCCGTAGTTTTCTATTGTATAGTTAATAGAATCACAAAAAATTTTAGCTTCTTGTTCTGTAACAACGGCTAATCCTGCACAGTTAGGACAACCATGTCCTTGTTTAATTATTTTTAATGCCTGTTCCCACACATGGTTACATTTAGAGCATTTAAGTTTTGACTTAACAGATGCTGTACCACTATATTCTAATAACACTATATTATTTAATAATAAATACTCAGATGCTTCCTGTTTAGTAGGCACAGCATTACTAGCACATTTCGGGCATCGTGATAACATGTGTTTTATGCTACCTACAGTAGTTTCCCATGTATGACCAAACAAACATTTAAATTTAGAAATCGATTTAGCACTACCACCATAGTATTCTAATATCAAATTAGCATTGTTACATATTGACTCTGCTTCTTGTTTAGTCATGCGACTACCTCTACCCATTGTACCTCCATAATCCTACGTTATTATCGGCATTGTGCACTAATTTAGAACTTTTACTCCAAGAATCACAAATAGAACCGTCAACATCTAACTTAGTGGTTTGTACTATATTATTAGCACCATTTTTCATTAATTGACATAGTATGTTGTATTCATTTGTATAATTATTTTCATTGCTAATCGGTATCTCGATTAACACTTCATCGTGCACGACATTTACAATTTTATAACCGGCTCGCCATATTAACCACATGGCCTGTTTCATTAAATCAGCACTGCTTCCCTGAAAGATAGAGTTTCTTTTCTCAGTAAAACTACCAGTTTGACGAAATCTACCAGTAATTGTTACCATATAATTAGTTACAAATATCTTTAATAGCCGGTCTGTGTAAAAACAATTTGGTTGTTTCGACATTAACCATATTGTATATTCATCAGATATATGATTATCTATAGCCCAGTCATAGACTGCTTGCCAGCCTTCATTAATAGTTTCGCTATTGTATCGATTGCCCGATGTGGAAGTTGGGTTGAACTCTGACAATATTTTACGTAACATCCTTCCAGATATTTCGTATAATTCTTGCTCCGACCTAGAACTATCTTCAAAGAACTTCTTATTTACTGCTTTTGCAAATCTAGCATACTCTGACCATTCAGCGTTATGAAACGCTCGCATTTCTGGATAAGTATCTTTCCATCTTTCTATGAGATGTTTAGCTTCTTCACGAGTAAACGTAATTCCGTAGTTTCTACCTAATGACATCATCTTATCTGGACCAAGTGCTGTAGGTTCACCAAAGTTCAATGCTTTAGAGCGTTGTCGATCTTCTTTAGTTATTTCATGCAATTCCTTATTAAAAATCATGCTTGCTGTCATACTATGAAGGTCTCTACCTTCATTTATATAATCACGCATAGTGGTTTGTGGTATCTTAAACTGACGATGACAGCATTCGGCAAGACATACAAGTTCGATCATGCTATAGTCACCGTTAAAAAATACATTACCAGGGCTAGGTATAAAACATTCTCTAATCCCTAATCCCATTAAATCTCTAGGAATTTGCTGACTATTTATTTCGCCATGTGACGAAGTACGACCTGTTGCTTTGATAGTTGTAAATGATGGATGTAATGTTACCTCATCATCTGCAAATAGACCGTAGTTTCCATTTAACTTTTTTAAGAAACTCTCTAATACTTTATCTAATTTTTTAGATTTTTCATACAATTCAAAGAAAGAACTATAGTCTGACAAATTATAATCTTCAATGGTTTGAGCATCTGCTTTGTATAATCCAGTAGCAGTCTTAGGCAAGTCTATACCAGTGGTTTGTACTATTTGAAACATATAGTTCTGTACCATTTTACTTGACCCAGAACCTTTGTAAAACTTATAATCATCTGCGAGTATATTGTTTATTCTTTTTAATTCAGTTCTTACGTTAGCGATTAATTGTTGAACTCTTTTACTATCAACGTATAATCCGTTCCTAGTAATTTCAGCAAGAACAATACTTGCTTTTAGCTGAATATGGTGGGTCAGAGGGCCGTATAATTTCCAAGCCTCTGTTAATTCTTCTACCGTGGTTAATCCAAAACAATCTTTGTTGTTAAGTCTATGGTTAATAAATTCTTGGATAAGTCTGAGTAATTCAAAAAATATTCTTCTTGTGTATGTAACATCACCTGCTAGGTAATCGATGTAAGGTTCTGGCAACATATCGGGATTATCTAACCAATCGCCAAAACTTAGGCGAATATTTTTATTCATGTAGTATGGCGCTTTTTCAATGTATTCTCCTAGCAATGTTTTTGCTACATGATCTAAACTCCATTTATTATAGTCTCCTTTGGTAGCTACTTCATATAATTGATATAACAAACCGGTGCAATATACTTGATTGTTATCAACTAGATTGTAGATGTCAGTAGCATAATTATTTTCTTTTATATATTGGCTGAATACTCCAAGATCAAATTGAATATTATGACCAACCAGTGTCCAGTTGTATTGTGAAGCTAATATAAGGAACTCATTTAGTTGTTCTCTGTATAAAAGATACAACTGTGTACCATCATAGATAGCAGCTATCACTATTTTTGGAATGTACCTTTGCAAATCTACAACAGTTGTTTCGCTGTCGATAGATAAGACTGTTCCTTGTGGAAAGACTATTGTGTTGTTCCATACTGGGGGAGTCATAGTGGAAGTTTTTCGTTATTATTTTATGGGCTTTGTAGTGTATTTAGTAATTAGTGTCATACTCCATTGAAAAATTTTATCACAATGACCGCACTCTGTTGTCCCGCATTCAGCAGTACCTATAATTTCCATAGGGTCAGATTGTGCTTTACCGCAATAAGGACATATCATATCATCAGTAAGTATGATTTCTTTGTACATCATCCTTTCAGGAATTTCTTTCCTGTCTGCCCAACTATTTTTATACGATGGACATGGTGTTATATTTCCTACATGTTCAGTAATTTCTAAATTACTTACATCGCATTTATGGAAGTAATCATCCTTTTCTTCGTCGTAGGGTGTGTCTAAGTATGAACAATTCCAGCAGCAACGTTTGTCACGATCCCATCCCCATTCATCTAGGTTTGTCATAAATCATCTTCTAGTTCTGTCATCTTGAAATATATTGCCTACATATATTAGTCGTATATCCAGTAAGTGGTAGAATTATTATATCTTTTTTAGTACATTTATGAAGATTGTCAAATGGAGACTGATAATCCACAAGTGCAGGAATATGAAAGTATAAACAATTCCAGCAACATCTTTTGTTCTTATCCCAATCTTGGTCATATAGCTTTATCATATTGTTACTTTTTATCTCTATGGTTATTCGGTAAGAATTTCCTATTCTCTGTAACCACTTTTGTACGAATCACATGTATTTACATCTACAATATGCGTAGGAATTTCTACACCAGGCTTCCTACATCTATGAAAGAAATTATCTTTCTCTTCGTTATATTGAGTATCTAAAAATCCACAAGTCCAACAACACCGTTTATCACAATCCTCATACTCACTTATGTCTTCTATTCTATTTAACATCTCATTTCTAAGATAGAGTCTATATATTATTCGTATGTATCTTTCAATCTCATATTCAGGTAATATAAAGCAAACACTACGACCATCCCAGCCATTTTCATCATATTGTGAAAATATTATTTTTGTAAATTCAGATATGCTTAACATTCTTATTCTCCAATTTAGGCCAAGTAGCTGTATGATGCTCACAACTACATGTATTATCAATAGCTTTTGCATGTTTAATTCTAGGACACAAACAGAATCCTTTATCTTCTACTATTTTATTAAAGTATAAACATGTCTTACATGTAGGCGTGTCTGTAAGGTAATCTACATCTGTGCGAATAGGCATTGTATTTCTTTCTATATTAATTGGTGAAAAATGACAACCTTTGTCTTCGGTATAGCAATCACTATAGGTACAATCACCTCGTTGATAGCTATACCATTTACATATTGAACAATTATGTAACATTATTTAACCTCAAGAACAACTATACAACCTCAAGAATGATCTTCAAGAACAACGTTCCCACAATTTCCTATATATTCATTAGAACTATCTTTTGGTATAAAACAATACGCTGCTGGTACTGTCCCGCCTTTCAAAGCTACATCATCTTTCCATGTATCTTCTTGGTCTTCCCAGCTAACACGTATCCCGTGACTTTTAATAAAGTCAAATAAGTCCTTCTTAGAAACTCTACGGTCTTTTGAACTGGGTAGTCTAAAACCTACTAACTCACCTTTGTCAATCCAAGTAGCTACAGTTCTAGGAGCTACGTTAAGTAGTTTAGCAATACGGCCAGTAGTGAAGAACTCTCTAGCCAATAATTTCTTTATTTCATCGTTATTCATGTTTAATCCTTCTTTAATCTTTCTTCAACAATAAATACCCATCGCGTTCATTTCTAGGATTTGTAGGATATTTAATTGCTTGTTTAATCTGTTCTGTCATTATCAAATTTGGAAATTTAATTTGTAATAGTGTCTCTGTCTGTTCTGGAGTTAATAAACAACCAATCCTTGCATGAGTGATACACTTGACATAATTAGTTATATTCTTACAATATTTAACTGCAATATGTAACCTAATTCCATCTGACATATCCTCTTCATCTGACAATATTCTTTTCCATAAGTAGCCAGGTGTACTGTCACTCTTTAGTGACATAATCTTATGGTTAATCTCTTGCTCTGACCACGGTGGTAAACACAATGGATTATACACATTCAACATTAACCACTCCACTAATTCGTCATGTAGATTGAAACC
>JGI24702J35022_10001508_pt1 | contig 14462 bp, 12 predicted proteins | sample TergutTh196P4_FD_35022 | JGI IMG/M metagenome (IMG submission 35022)
ATACTATATACTATATACTATATACTATATACTATTTTGTATATGAAATGTTTATGTTGCATGTTACCGTAGAGACAAGGCATGCCTTGTCTCTACATGATGTACATGATATACATGTGCACACCCTACACCATGTATCATAAAACAATGTTTGTTATATTCTATGATACATTACATATATTGCAAGAAGAAAATAAACGACACATTTTTGTGACAATTTGTTTTGTAAATTGCGATGAATTATTTGCGTGCGTAGGGGCCGGCCTTGCGCCTGCCCAAACCCACCAATCATAAAATCAACCGCCCGCCCAAACCCACCAATCATAAAATCAACACCTGCCCAAACCCACCAATCATAAAATCGGTCTTTTTCTTGACAATACCCTCTATCCCTCAACATCATCATTAATGAATATCATCCAACCTATTATTAAAGGTAAAAATGAAAAAAATTATTATTACATTCATAGCTATTATAATACTATTTAAAATAATTCTCTCTATACTTGCATACCATGGAGACAACTCACCGGAACTATACAATGACCTGTTAAAATATTTTTCGCAAGGTGATATAATTAAAGGCGAAACATATGCAAGGAGCGGATTTTTAATAGCTGTAGCTAAGAGTCTGATTCTGCCATTGTTAATGCTCATACTTGCATTTACACCTCTCTCAAAAAAAATCGAAGATACCTGTTTCTCAGTAACAAAAGGGAAATATTTTCTTTCATCAATACTATACATTGTCATTATATATTCTGTTCTTACAATTATTCTGCTTCCATTCAACTTTTACCTGTCATACATTCTTGAGCACAGGTTCGGTTTTTCAAATATGACATGGCAGTTCTGGTTTATTACAAGGTTAAAGAGTTTCATTATTGCGCTCTTGTTTATTTCACTAATTGGCGCTCTGTTTCTTGCAGCAATAAAAAGGTTTAGGATATATTCACTTTTTATTGTGCCTGTCACAGGCTTAGTGATCGGATTATTTATGATACTGATATATCCCATAGCAATACTCCCAATATTTTATGATATAAAAAGTATAGATAATCCGAGTCTTGAACGAGAAATACTAACGTTAACTCAAAAAGCAAATATAAAGGTTGATAACATATATATAATCAATGCAAGCGATTATTCAAAGCATACAAATGCATTTTTTGTAGGATTCGGAAGTAATAAAAAAATATACCTATATGATACTCTTCTAAAAAATAACAGCGAACCTGAGATTATATCTGTCCTTGCCCACGAAATAGGCCACTGGGTATATGACCACAACCTGAAAGGGATTATACTTGGATTTATACTATACCTGTCTGTATTTGCTGCAATTTATTTCTGTGTAAAAAAATATCTCATTAAGTCGGATCGGCCAAGTGAACATATACACTATCCGTCTATGATACCCATATACTTATTGTTCTTTATAATCTTCAGTAGCATAACAAATCCCATTGAGATGATAGTCTCACGCCATATGGAGATCAATGCCGATATATACAGTCTTAATATAACAGATGATCCCGATACATTTATATCTTCAAATATTAAACTCGCTAAAAATAATAGTTCACGGTTAAATGTAAATAAAATCGCGGCGTTTTTTCGCAGATCGCATCCTACTACAATTGAAAGAATCAAACTGGGGGAGATGTATAAGGAGGGATTGAATCAATGAAGAACGCGGAAATAATTTCATTTGGTTTAAGTATCGGATATTTATTCCCCATTTATATTGCAATCTCTAATGTAGTAATATAAATTTGGTCATTTCCCGGCTTCATTATTTCTTCTTTTGCTTCATCTTCATAATATAAGGATATTGCTTCTTTTAAATTTTCGGTAGCTTCATCTATTGTTTTTCCTTGAGATGCAATATTATTTTCAAGACAAGTCGCAACAAACCATTCTTCTTCTCGTTTTATTATTACCGTACCTTTGAAATTCATTTCATTCTCCAATATAAATCTTTATTATTTCTAGACTAATACAGTATTTTGTATTAGTCAAGAATAATATTTGTCAAGGTATCATTTATAATTTAAAAAAATTATCCCATCATTTCCTTATAGCCTTTATCCCGCTTTTCATTATCAGCTTTCTTAAATACTTATTATACATAAACGGCATTTTAAATATTTTGATTATTAGTTTTAGTCTAATATCCAAAGTAGCAATAAAATATCTCAGTCCGATATTGTCATATTTAGCATTTATTATTTTTGCTAATTTTTTCGCGCTCTCCATGGAATAACTAATTCCTTCCAATGAACTCGGACTGATCATACCTGCAGCTTCTCCTATCAGATATACTCCATGCCTGCCTGTACATGTACTCATAAATCCTTTGTTCAAATATACAAAGCAGCCTTCTCTTTTTACTGATTTTCCGAAAGAGATTCCGTATCTTTTGATTTTTTCTTTCAATGTTTCAAATCTCATATTACAATCTTGTAGTGGAAATGCTCCTCCGATAATTAAGTAATTATCTTTTGATATTGTCCAACCGTATGAATCTGTTATCTCTTTGTCAAAGATACATGAATAGAAAGGAGAATTTGTTTTGTCTTCATACCATTCCTGAATAGATACATATTTTTTTATCTTAGACTTTTTATAAAATGTATTCCTGACAATAGAATTTGCGCCGTCAGCTCCGATTATTATCTTAGCCCTCTCTTTTCTTTCTCCATCTTTTGTTTTAATTGTAAGACAATAATTATCATTTTCCTTTTCTATTTTTCTGCAAATACTATCATTACATATTTCTACGTTAGATGGAATCAGAGAGATTAAAAAATTATCAAACTTGGCTCTATTCATATTTATATAAAATCTCTGATAGAATCTTTCAATATTATTGTCCATGTCTATTGTTTTCACAGAAAATATTTGAGGATCAACTAATACATCTTTTGGTAAGCATATATCAAACTGGGCGAGAATTTTCTGAGCATCGGGAGACAACAAGCCTCCGCAGCATTTGCTGACTTTTGTATTTTTTCTGTCTACTGCAATCACTCTGTATTTTTCATTTAGTAATCTTGCTAATGTGGCGCCTGCAGGTCCTAATCCTATAATGGCAATATCGTACATGGTATTAACATTATTTCTTAAATTAATTTTTATTCTTCTTGCTTTGGCGGCAGATATAATTCGAGCTTTTCATATAAATCGTCAGTATCAACAGGCTTTCCAAGGTGACTGTTCATGCCTACTGCAAGACATTTTTCAATATCCTCTTTGAATACATTTGCAGTCATGGCTATAATGGGAATAGTCTTAGCATTTTCGCAATCCAAAGAACGTATATTAACGGCTGCTTCATACCCGCCCATTTCAGGCATTTGAATATCCATAAGGATCAGACTGTATCTATCAGGATGAGCCTTGAACTTCGAAACCGCTTCTTTTCCGTTTTCAGCGAAATCGATGGATATGCCGGTTTCTTCCAGGATTGCGGACATGATTTCTCTGTTTATTTCAACGTCCTCTGCAATCAGTAGTGTATGATTATAGAAATCGTAGTGACGCTTTGGAGTCTCGCTCTGTACATCATCTGCGGTTTCATTCATTTCGGATCCCATACAAATGTTGATGGCATCAATCAATGTTGATGGAAACAAAGGCTTTGATACAAAGTGTTTGACGCCGGCGGCGAAAGCTTCTTTTTCAATGATATTCCAGTCGTGGGCTGAGATCATGATTACAATTGAGTTGTCGCCGCTTAATTCATTTATTATTCTTGTAAGTTCGATCCCGTCCATATCAGGCATTTGCCAGTCAACAAAGAATATGTTGTATGGCCTTTCCACGGCATTTTTAATCATATAGATAGCCTGGGCTCCTCCGGATGCCACATCGCATGACAACTTGAGTGCAGCCATGACATGTATAAAATAATTTCTGGTTTCTTCGGAATCGTCTACCGCGAGGATATGTATTGAATCTTTGTTTATTTTTTCAGACAGTTTTGTACGGGTTCTTCCTTCTGCTTTTTTTGCTTTGATAGTAAATATAAATTTCGCGCCTTTACCAAGTTCCGATTCAATCCATACCCGGCCGCCCATTAATTCGATGATCCGTTTGGAGATGGCAAGGCCAAGTCCTGTTCCGCCAAATTTCTGTGCAATACTTGCATCGGCTTGATTGAAAGGCATAAAAAGCCTTTCCTGCTGTTCTTTTGAAATTCCGATTCCGGAGTCTGAGACTTCAATCCTAAGAATAACGTCGTCGTTTATTTCTTCAACCTTTTCAATACCTAATGTAACAGTTCCTTTTTCCGGCGTAAATTTTATAGCGTTTGTTAATAAATTTGTTATTACCTGTGACAATCTTAATTCATCGTTCAATATAAAAGCAGGAACATCATTACCGAGATTCACTATAAAAATCTGTTGCTTTTCTTCGGCGCGGACATTTGCCATATTCGTTATATTTCTTAATGCTTGTTCAAAATCAAATTCCCTGAAAGACAATTCAAACTTGTCCGCTTCGATCTTGGACATGTCAAGGATGTCGCTTATAAGACCCAGCAGGTGCTTAGACGCAGTGTCCGCTCTTTTAAAACAATAGTTTTTCTTCTCAATGTCATCCGAACCCAATCCGATATTTATCATGCCGATGATGGCGTTTAATGGCGTACGTATTTCATGGCTCATGCGGGAAAGGAACTCTCCCTTTGCGCTGCTTGCATGTTCTGCGATTTCTTTTGACTTTATTATTTCTGTTATGTCGTGCATAATTACAAGGACGCCGGCAAAATCTCCATTGTCTTTGCGGAACGGCAAGATGTTGACCTCATATCTGTTGTTTTCCGTTGTTATTTCAAGATTTTTTACTGCATTTGCGTTGCCGCGGCTTGAAGTAATATTCTTAATGAATGTAATTATTTGCTCCGTAAAGACCGGCGGGTGGTATCTTTCAACAATGCTGTCGAGTTCTCTTCCTTGTAAAATATAAATATCATCAATCCCAATGAAACCGGAGATTGAGTTGGTGCCTAACAGAAACTTTGTTTCTTCATCAAATATAAACATGGGATCCGGACATGATTCCAAAAGCAGGTGAACATACATTTCTTGTTTTAGTTTTTCATCGATTATTATTCTGTTAAGCCCGATTTGTGTTTCAATGTTTAATTTGTCAATCTCATTACGCTTTACAATAGTCCTGAGTTCCCGCTCGGTCTTATTTTTTTCAATCTCAGCGGATTTTAGCCTTTGCAGAAGCTCATTGTATTCATCTTTTGGGATAGATATATATTCGCGATTGTTGTCCACCATCTCACCTTCCATGTACCCAGATTAACAATATATCAGATGACAAGAATAACCAACGAGTGATTATGAAATCTATTAGTCGGAATACCGTCCCTGACAGAAGTGGGACAGATTTCACCGCCTGCATATCCCATCATAAACGGAATTTCAGGATTTATCATGTCCCTTGCGTTTTGGAGTTCCATCAAATGTTTATTAACACCCAGAAGCGCGGCGCGGCGAACAACACAGGGAAATAAAAGCACGCCATTCACATTGGGCAACCCGTTAATCATCTCAAGTTTTTGCCGCGTTGTTGCTAATATGTCGTCAGGGTCGCATCTCAGCATGGTAAAAGTTGATCCCTCATCAACATCACCGTAAAAAATTGCCGCTCCCTCTTCCGTAAAACATGCGTGCCCGCGTATTACCGGTACGCCGTCATAATCCTCACGCTTCAATAGATCAATCATAAACGGGGTATATCTGACACTTTCTGCAAAACCTCTTTCCTCAAAGTATTTTAATGCATTGTCATTATTAATTTCATAGACACAATTACCGGCCGCTTTGGTAACCTCGGCTTTGGATGACACAGCGTTCCTTTCGGAAAGAGTCGCCACCATAAACCGCGGACTAATATTTCCGTAACACAGTACAAACGACATCTCGTTTTTGTAATTTGTACCGTTGTATATGGTTTCACATTCGGAAAAATCTACCGTACCATCTATAGCGCAGGTTCCGAAAAGAGGTGTGTTGGAAATAATTTTACCCCATGCCCTTACATACATGTCTCCAGCATGCAGCCCGAAGGGAGGAAATATGAAAACAAGTTTAGGAACCCCGGATACATCCGCCGCTACCCTTGCATACGCGGCATTAATCGATCCGTCAACATCATCTCCTATACTTTCCGTTACGCCTGTTTTAAACCGGACATCGTCCGAGGTCATGACAAAAACTGTCAATATAAGCTCGCCGCTATCATCGTTGACCGCCTGGGACGAAGTTGTTATCCCGGTCAGATCGAAGGGAATACTTTCGCAGACTGCTTTGAGAACGCCGGTGGAGATAAATTCGGGATGGCACATAATGATTCCGACCGAATTTTCGAGCAAGGCAATTTTAGCATCAAGCTGTTGTTTTATTTCACTTACGGCAATTTCCGTGTTGTCAACCTCAGAGGTATAAACACTCACGCATTTTAACATTGTAACGCCTCCGCGTTCTTTGATATTTTTCAAACAATAAGAATAACTAAAGAATAATTATGAAATCTGTTTGTCGGCTTGCCGTTGCTGATTGAAGTCGGGCATATCTCGCCGCCCGAATATCCCATCATAAATGGAATATCCTGATTTATTGTACTTCTTACGGTTTCCAATTCCATCATAGGTTTTATGCGCATTGTCATCATACGGCGGACAATGCAGGGAAACATCAAGATACCGTTTATATCAGTCAGCTCATTAAGTTGCTCGATTTTTTGCCGCGTCGTCGATAATACGTCATCAGAATTGCTCGTTAGTAAAGTAAAGGTTGCTCCTTCGTCAACATCGCCGCGAAAAATCGCTGTCCCGTCCTCCGTAAAGGAAGCATGTCCGCGCATGACTGGTATGCCGTCATAGTCCTCGCGTTTTTTCTGGTCTATAACAAACGGAACGAATAAAAAGCTTTCCGCGAGTGCGCCGTTGCTTGCAAATCCTATGCTCTCAAAATATTTATACGCATTGATGTTATTGATCTCCTGGACAAAAGGCCCGCTTGATTTTGTGATCTCGCCTTTATACGGCATAGCCTTGTCTTGGGGAAGGGTTCCGACAAGAAAACGGGGATTAATACTGCCGTAACACAGTACAAAAGGCATTGAGGTTTTATAACTTTCACCGTTGAATATGGTTTCGCTTCCCTCAAAAGTCAGCGTATCATCAATGGCAATCGTTCCGAAAACCGGCACATCGGGAATAACCTGTTTCCATGCGTTTATGTATGCATCCCCTGCGTATTTCAAAATCAATGGAGGAAATATGAGGGCAAGTTTAGGCATTTCGGACACTCCGGCGGCAGCTTTGTCAAAAGCCTTTTTAGTCGGTCCGTCAATACCTTCGTTCACGCTTTCCGTCACACCTGTTCTGAACCGGGTATCGTCTGAGGTCATTACAAAAATAGTCAGAATAAGCTCTCCGGCTTCATTATTGACAGCCTGTGAGGAGGTCGTAACTCCAGCCAAATCAAACGGCAAATTTTCGCTGATGTGCTTTACAACCCCGGAACTGATAAATTCGGGGTGGCACATTATGATTCCGACCGAATTTTTAAGAAGAGTTATTTTATTTTCAAGCTGTGCTTTGATTTCTTCGAGTGCGATTTTCGGATCGTCAATTTCATAGGTGAAGACACTTGCGCATTTCACTATAGTCATCTCCTTTTTATTCGTCTTATATATATAAACAAAATTTGTCAACAAAAGTAAAGAAGAAATTAAATATTTAATTTAATATAATTTTTGGTAAAAGTAAATGCATCCATTCCCCTCAGCGGAGGGGTGCCCAAAGGGCGGGGTGGTTACCTTACCGCCAGTTCCTTTTCAATAACATCCCGTACTTTATCAGCATCGTCCTTTACTGTAATTGGTTCATTTGCATACTTTGATTTAATGCCTTGAAGAGTTTTTTCATGATAGCCAACCTTAAATTCCGAAAACTTAAGTCCATGCGCAGTTGATATTACTACTACCTTATCGTTCTTTGAAATTTTTTGTTTTTCAACGAGCTTAACAAAGGCTGCTAATGCCACGCCTGTATGGGGGCAGCTAAACATTCCGGTCTTATCAGCAAGCGCTGCTGTCTCTGCAAGTTCATCTTCGCTTACCTGTTCAACTATGCCGTTAAAGTTTTTTAAGGTCTTTATAGCTTTTTGCACGGATACAGGGTCTCCTATCTGTATGGCAGACGCTAAAGTTTTTTTAGCCTGAACCGGTTGAAATTCAGTAAAATTTTTTAAATAGGATAGGTATAGCGGGTTGGCATTCTCTGCTTGTGCAAGCGCTATCACAGGTTTTTTATTTATTAAACCGAGTTCATACATCATTTCAAATCCCTTACCCAGAGCAGAGACATTCCCAAGATTGCCGCCGGGAATAACTATTACATCCGGTACTTCCCAATCGAACTGTTGAACTATTTCTATAGATATTGTCTTTTGTCCTTCTATTCTGAGTGAGTTCATGGAGTTTGCAAGGTATATGGAATTATCCTTTGTAATATCTTGCACAATTTTCATGCAGCCGTCAAAATCCGTCTCAAGAGAGAGAACCAAAGAGTTATTTGATATTGGTTGTATAAGTTGAGCAGTTGATATTTTATTTTTCGGCAAAAATACTATTGATGGTATGCCTGCGTAAGCGGAGTATGCTGCTAATGCTGCTGATGTGTCCCCTGTAGATGCGCATGCTATGGCTTTGATTTTTTTACCTTTATTTATCATCTCATTAACCATGGAGACTAATACCGTCATTCCAAGGTCCTTAAATGATCCTGTGTGACTGTTGCCGCACATCTTTACCCAAAGATCATTTACTCCGAACATCTCACCAAATCTTTTTGCCCTAAACAGGGTTGAGTTTCCTTCAGGCATAGAGACAATATTATCGTTGTTAATCGCAGGAAGTACCCATTCCTTTTTATTCCAAACACCGCTTGCGTACGGCCATTTATTTGAACCGATACGTTTGTTAAATAAATCCTTCCATTCATTAGCAGAAGTTTTTTTGAGATTATCTATGTTATGATGTACCTCTAATAGATTTCCGCATTTCTTGCATTTATATACAATCTCATCAAGTGGATAGGTTTCTCCGCACTCTGCAATACATCTAAATTCGGCATTATATTCACTCATAAACTTTCTCCTAATTTTTAAAATCTTCTACAGGAATTACAATCGCCCTTTCTTTAACAAATGGGAAGTTTTCTATATCCTTAATACATTTAAGCAACTCGCTTTCAACAGCTTCATGTGTTACTATAATCAGGGGAACATAACCTTCATGGACCTCTTTTTGAATAACCGAGGCTATTGATATTTTGCGCATTCCAAGCACGCCTGCTATCTGCGAAAGTATTCCCGGACTATCCTCAGTCTGTAGTCTTATATAGTATTTAGATATTCTTTGTTCGGAGGACATTAAGTTTACTTCACTTGACAGCATTCCATTATAACTATTATTATTAGATAGTTGGATAATATCGCTTACAATAGAAGAAGCAGTAGGAAGACTGCCTGCGCCTTTACCGTTTAATATTACAGGACCTGTCATATCTCCGTCAAACATTATTGAATTAGATTCATTCCTAACAGAGGCCAATGGATGATCATTAGGTATCATAGTCGGGTGTACTCGTATATCTAATGTTCTGTCTTTGAATTTAGCTATACCAAGCAGTTTAATAATATAACCCATATCCTTAGCATAAGAAATATCAATAGAACTTATATTTGAAATTCCCTCAATCGGTATGGATTTGAACTCTATCAATTTTCCGTATGAGAGCATTGCCAGCAGTGAAATTTTATGCCCTGCATCGCATCCTTCAATATCAAATGTAGGATCAGCCTCGGCAAATCCCTTATCTTGCGCATCTTTAAGGGCATGTGCAAATGAAGCGGAATCCTCATCCATGCGTGTTAATATATAGTTAGATGTTCCGTTTAATATACCCACTATAGATTTAATATGATTTCCGATCATGCCCTGCCTTAGAGAGAGTATGCATGGAATGCCCCCTCCGACAGCCGCCTCAAATCCTATTGAGTTGCCTGTCTTTGCAATAGCTTCAAGTATTGATACTCCGTCTTCAGCAAGGAGTTTTTTATTTGCAGTAACAGCATGCTTGCCATTATTGAGCGATGATATTATAATCTCTTTTGCAGGAGATATGCCGCCGATTACCTCTACAACAATATCAATCTCATTATCATTTACCACATCTTCCCATTTATCCGTAATTTTTATCTCTTGGGATATATTCTCAAATAGTGATAAGTTTATATCACATATTGTTTTAATATTAAGCTCTGTTCCGGATCTCAATGTGATAGGACCCGAGTTATTCTTAATTAAGTTATATACACCTTGACCGACAGTACCAAAACCAATAATACCGATATTCACTATTTTTTTCATAAACGGACCTCATATGTATTGCCACTCGTGCATCACGCGGCCATAGTCAATAAATAATAAAGATACATAGATAAAGAGCGTAAAAATTAATCAATAATTTTTACGCTCTTTGGGGTTTTTAAGGTGTAATAAAGTAAGCGCTAATCTCATTCAGTTTATCTGATTTTCGTTTTAAGTCAACTGCCAATGAATTCAGATTTTCAGAAGATGTGGTAATTGTCTGAATGGAATTATTTATATTTGTCAGCATAGTCAAGATTTCATTAGTATTAACTCGCTGCTCTGAAGTCGTTTCCGCAATACGTTCCGACATTTGAGTTAATCTTTCTATATCTTCAACTACCTCTTGATTGTTCTTTTTCTGATTGTCCGATGAAGTAGCGATTTCCCTCATAAGCACAGATGTATTCTTTATATGATCCATAACATATATGATATCATCATTGGTTGTGCTGACAAGATTAGCTCCTTCTGATACATCACTCCGAGTATGATTAATAGTTGTTTCAATCTCTTTAGTACTTGCAGCGGTTGCATCTGCTAATTTTGAAATTTCCTGCGCAACAATTGCAAATCCTCGGCCATGCTCTCCTGCTCGGGCTGCTTCTATTGAGGCATTAAGCGAAAGTAGATTTATCTGATCTGAAATATCGTTTATCATCTGTACAATCTCTACAATTTTTTGAGAATTTTCAGATATCTGATTCATCTTAGATGTAGTTGAATCAAGAACAGCTTTTGTCTCATTTGCGCTTGCTGCCGTACTCTCTATTGTTTTACTTGCATCCGTAACCTTAGCGCTTACTTCGGATAAAGATTCTTGTAGTATATTCATAGCTTCCATGGCGTGTCTCATTCTATCCGCCTGATCTTTGGCTGTCTGAGATATGTTGTCAATAGATGACGCAAGCTCTTCATTATGCGCCGTTGTCTCTTGCATATAATTGGCTTGATCATGTACCATTTCGTCAAGGGTGCTGCTTGTTGAAGATAGGTTTACGGATTCAATATTAAGATCCCATGATACCTCTTTTATAGAAGCTACAATCCTTTGTGTTGAAACAATCATATTATTTACCGAATCTATAAGTTCGTCAAATTCATTTCTTATACTGCGTTGATAGACTTTACACTTCTTACAGTACCGTTCCTGCTTTTCTTCTAAATTTAAGTCTCCCATATTTTCGGCGCAATGCGTGTTCTCTATTCCCCAACAGGCAAGATTAGAGGTCTTACATGCAGGGCAATCGGTTTTATCACAGTTGAGAGCATCGGCGCATTTTACAAAATGTTCCTGAGTAATAAATTTAGTCAAATCGCCCATGGCTACATGATCAGCGGTTTCAATAATTCTATTTAAAGGTCTGTTTATCTTTCTTGCAACAGACATACTTATTCCCAGAATAATAAACGGCGCAATTATAATAAGTATTAATATTACATAGCCAAAGTTTATTAAAAGGGAATAACCTTTGCTCTTAAGCATCTCTGCCCCAATATAGAATCGTTTTTCCGGAATATATTCCTGGTAAACTAAGTATCCATCGTCATTAGGCGCCGTATATGAATAGAAAGGTTTTCCTTGTTTAATTGAAGAAAGCAGTGATTCATCAATCTCGCCGATTTTTTCGGGATGATAGAGATATTTCCCATTTTCATCCATTATAAATAAGATTATTTCATCCTTTACAGAGATGTCTCTTAATTTTTTTATATAATGAAATTCATCGGTTACTGTTTCATTGGTTACTGTTTCATCGATTACTGTTTCATTGGTTACTATATCATCGGTTTCCGAATCATTCATAATTACAGCATATTTAACTATTCTTTCTAAAGATGATTTCGCAGATTCTTCCGAATAATTACTTATAAATAAAATTAAAATAATAGAAGTGATAATAAGAGGTATCGCTGAAATCGTTATCATAGTTTTGATAACAATAAAGCTAATCCCATAAAATAATTTTGAAATTTGTTTTGGTAAAAGTCTTTGTAGTTTTAGTAGTAAATCCATTGTAGGCCTTCATAAAAATTAATGTACTTAAGAATGCTAAGTAAACTAAGTAAACTAAGTATCCTTAGTGTAGTTAGTACATTAAATGTACTAAATGTCACAAATTTTGCTAAGTGTACTTAATAAAATTTGCGACATTCATAATAAAATTGTCAAGACCTAATTATATAACTGCTCTGTACTATTAAAAAAAATTAAAAATAAAAGCTAATTCATATTAATTTCAATCTCTTGTTTGATTATCAATTCCGTATGTTCCTCCTCAGGCTTAACTCTATATAGCACTTCGCTCCTATTTGCAATTAAACTTCTAGCCTGTAAAAAAGGTTTATAGTCGGAACGTACTCCGCAAACCTTAACAATTGTAGAATCTGAAATTTGAGCTCCTCTAATGTATATATCATTATCCCTTTTATATTTTTCATCTATAGACTCATTCTCTTTAAAGAGTGAAAATGTTGGAGAGAATATAATTTTAGCGCCATGCTCTTTCATAAATAAAAAACTCTCATCATGAAAAACATCCGCACATATCAATACTCCAAAATTAAAACCATATGCATTAAAGATTTTGAATTTATCACCGGGAGTAATCGTTCCGACTTCAGCAAAGAATAAATTTTTTTTTCTATAAAATCCCAACTCTTCGCCATTTTGATAAACATATGTTGTATTGTACATTACTCCATCAGATAGTTCGGGCATTGTACCTCCAATAATTACACTATTAAGGGCCTTAGATAAAAATTTAATCCTTTTAATTTGAAGTTCTTGATTGTGCATGCTCTGACCATGATTCCCCAATCTCCGGTTTACAAAAAAATATTCGGGAAAGCATACAAAGTGAGGAGAAAATTCATGCATAGATTTTATATCACTTCTAACAATCGGTGTACCGAGTGATTTTTGATATAAAATGACTCTTATGTTTTTAATCATAACAAAACCTATATAAATTAATATATAGCATATACCACTTAAACTAAAAAAAATTAGTCAAGGAGTAAATTTTAAAAAAATTTTTAAGCAAGGATAAAAATTTTTTATATTTAGCGCATCTCCATCGTTTATTTATATAGAGAAGATTTCTGAAAAGTCCTTTGTATTGAATTTTGTATTTTGTAACTCATAATTTAATCAGAGTTACACACTAATAAAGCAGCCATAAATGGCTTTCTCAGCAGCCTTAAAAACAGCCATAACTGAATTTTTCAGCAGCCTTGTTTTATAAGGGGAATCCTTTTCTGATTTTAACACGTGGAGGTACTTATGTGAATAGTAGATATGATTCTTTCGATTTACTCTTTATAGATATTTATGATAAAAATTATACATACTTAGTTAATTATTTATTATTACTTGTTAATGATCTAAGCATAGCAGAAGATTTGGCGCATGATATTTTTTTAAGGGTTTATAGATCAAAAAATACCGATATTACCGGTCAAAAATTTAGGAATTATATTAGAAAAGCTGCAAGAAATATTGCTATTGATCACTTAAAGAGATCAGCAAGAGATGAAGCAAAAAGCAATAAAATAATTCCGGTTTTAAAAGAATTAGATGAAACATTCTATTTTAATCTTGAAGACAATATAATAGAGGGTGACGTTATCTCTACAGTGCATGATGTTTTGGAAGAGTTTTCGGAAAAAAACAGAAAAATTTTTATCTCAAGAATATTAAAGCATAAAACCCGCAAGCAGGTTTGCGAAGAGGAAGAGATGTCGTCATATATTGTAAAGCGGATAGAAGATGAAATTCTCTATACATTGAAACAAAAATTGAAACAATTTTTTTAATTAGCGCTCTCATAACCGAACTCTATTTGAAGATAAATTTTTTTTAAAAAAAATGTAAAAAAATCTATTGACAATAAGAGAGTAAGAAAATTATGGTCATTTAGTTGAATTGCTGATAAAAAAAGAATCTGAAAACTACTAAGATATTAGTAAAGTGTCGGAATCTCCATGAGAGCCATGTA
>JGI24702J35022_10001509_pt1 | contig 14457 bp, 12 predicted proteins | sample TergutTh196P4_FD_35022 | JGI IMG/M metagenome (IMG submission 35022)
TGCCTGCCTGCCTGCCTGCCTGCCTGCCTGCCTGCCTGCCTGCCTGCCTGCCTGCCTGCCTGCCTGCCTGCCTGCCTGCCTAGTAATTGTATCTGTACTCATGGGTTTGTCAAGTTCTCCACAGGCTATATGATAAGCCAACGCAAGCTTGCTTTGCAAACAACACGCTGAGTTGCCATATGCAAGAATAGCATATCTGCCAGATTTAGCCACAACACTTAACAACTTCGCATTCTTACATAATATAGCCAGAAAACACGAAGAAGCTAAGAAGGAATATTCGGAAGCATTATGTATCCACCGTTCACTTGGCTTAATGTATTTTTGTTTCCTTATAACGTATTAAGGATTGGCGGAGAGATAGGGACTACCATTACGACCCACGAAAGCACTTATACAAGCGGTTTATCATTGCCAAGGATTAATCAAAAACATCATTAGCATAATATGCTTCATGCAATAATGTGCCTAATTAATAATTCGCTGCCCTCCTTTTTTTTGCCAGCGAAATATTTCAATTTATATTTTTCAGGAGACAATTCAAAGTATAATTCTCTTATGAGTTCGCAATCATCGTATGTCATAACCCAGTTGATACCTCTTAACTCTTTGAATATTATCCTTTGCAATTCAATATGGTCATGGGTCTTATAAAAATTAGTATATAAAGCTTTTCCCTTTTCGACATATGGGGGGTCTAAATAAACAAACAGTTTTTCTTTGCACTCTAAAATTACATCTTTTATAAAAGCACATGCGTCTAAATTGTAAATCTGAACATTGTTCCTATACCTTGCTATTTCCGAAATACTCTCAATCAGGGTATCTTTTGAAAATCTACAATCAATTTTATACTGTCCGCTTTGAGATACACCTCCAATAGGTCCGCCATTCAAAACCCCAGAATAATTGCTCCGATTCAAAAAGAAAAAGGAGAAGCCGACCTCTAAAATATTGTGCTCTCTGAAATTGGAATAGATTGTTTTTTGCGCTCTCCACGTTTCGAGATTTACTGGTGTACTATTAATCAATTTTATAAAACTTTCTGTATCATAGAACAATGATTGCCAAAAGGCATAGATGTGATAATCAACGTCATTAATAATATAATTTGCGAACAAGTTGTCATGCATAGCTTTGAGCCCTGCTCCAAATCCGCCTGCATATGGCTCAGCATAAATGCTATTACTTAAAGCATGCTGTTCTATGATATCTTTAATTACCGGATACAACTTTGCTTTTCCTCCAGGGTACCGTAAAACGGAAGCTTTCATAAGTTAATCAGCGCATTAGAGTACATTATTAATGACGAGATTGTTTTCTGAGCCTTTTCTTTTAGGTTAACAATTTCAATAGTTTTGTGGCTGCTGTGTGCCCCCAAATTTAAGGTAGCTGCCAGTGATTTAGCATCAAATTGACTGAAGAAATTTTCAGTGTCATGAAAGCGACAATAGCCTGGGAATTTTGAGCATATCTTCGAGATACAATCTTTGTTGAAAAGACTAGCAGTCGCATTCAAATTATTCTCAAGACTACTGTTTTTTGTGTCAATGTATTTCTTCTCGTCGAGTATTGTTAAAACTAATTCTATCAATGAGCGAAGACTCGCAGTGATTAAGCAAGGGAATTCTTTTAGGTTGAGACTATTAACCTCGTTTATCATATCGTTAACAATCGGAGAAATATTTATTTGGACATGGGAAGAAAAAACGAGTAGTTTTTCATCCAGTTTTTTACCTGTTAACGGAATGGAGTTACTCCTGACAGTAACTCTTTGAACTGTTGCTACTTGCTTGCCTAGATTATCGAATTGAAAGGAAATATCAAATTCTCCTTCTGCGTTTTCAGTTGTAAACACTCCATTTTCAATGATAGCGGAACCTAAGGCAACGCATTTCAACGTATGCTTCATGTCTTGACGACGTGAATTAAATGCACGTAGCACAACATTACTCAAGTTTAGAGAATTACCACAAGCAATAATTAATGACTTTTCATCAAACATTACATCTGGCTCTTGTAATTGTTGCACTAGGACATCCGTTACGACACGTACCCCTCTGTAGCCAATGCCAATTTTCCACAGGCCGATAGTCTTGGTATCAATTTTCTTGGAGGGCTTTCCTTGCGGTGTAAAAAAGTCAAAACTTAAATCTTCCATACGATAGTCGATAAGCCCTTGGCTTCTTGAGTGAATCACTATTTCAAGCATTGAGTAATCGAACAATTCATCTTCAAAGAGTTTTGCATGCTTTGCAAATATAATGAATTCTGCTTGTCCACGTTTCCGCTCCATACACCACTCGCAAAAGTTGCGGATTGGCTTTATGGAGTCATCTTCACCGCCAGCATCAATAATGTTGAATTCTCTGGAAAATGACTTGAAGCCTTTTTCCCCTCTGTATGCTAGTAGTTCAGTTTGTGCGTTAATAATATTCTTTTTATTACTTGAATTCAGTTCTAAAATCCCAAAAGTTTCCCTTAATAGCTTTGAACCAAACAACCTATCTAAATCGGTATATGGAATGAGGAACTCACTTTTTCTCTTTATTTCTAAAACAGATGCAACATTAAAAGCATGAGGGTATTTGATTGGTTTATTTCGTTTAGATAGTGACACATCTCTTTGGTATGAATCCCACGCTATCACTCCGACACCTAATTGTTCGCCACCATGGGTTTTATCCATTAGCCTTAACGCTTCTTCTTCATCTGTTACATAAACATCTACGAAATCCAAAAAAGACAAATCATTGTTTCCCACCAAATTGGATATCTTACCTCTCAAATTTTGGCTGTCAATTAGGCTTGGGTTTCTTAAAAACTTTATGCAACTAATACGGCGATTTCCATCATATACACAAAAATTACTATCTTTTTCGACTACAGTTGGTAAGACATTTCCCATTAGCCCTTTCTCATTCAAAATATCTTGGGCTAGATTATGCATTTTTTCTTCACCGACAACATCGATTAAAACATTGATGATATCTCTTTCAGACATATTGGTTGTGTCTGAAATTTGCAACCCATGTCTGGGATTATCAGACCATATCTTTAGAGTGTCGACACTCTTTGTTTCTTTGCTTTTCATATAACTTCCTTTAGTCGATTGTCACTATGTCGTTACTTTAATATCATACGTTAGAATAGCACAAAACTACGGGATTTCATAAAAGATTTGGTTATATTTGAGCGGGTTTGGGGCTGCTCTGCCCCAACAAGTTTTCAAGTGGTGGATATCCACTTGAATTGCTTGCCAATTGTATGTTTGTGTTCAAACATGCCCTGCTTGCCGACTTTGTGCTCATGCCTAAGACTTTTAATAATGAATTTGAGCGAAAAGACGAATACGAAAGGAAACTTTCTAATAAATTTGCTAAAATACCGATAGGTGGTAGCATATATAGCAAGTAAGCTAGAAAGAGAAATTTATGAGTAGTCAACGAGATACAACAGAGTGTATTCATACGGATAAAATCAAGACAAAAGAAAGCAAAGAACGCTTTCTCGGGATTAAACGAAGTCTTATTACAGAGGCTATTGAGTTTCCATTGGGTACAGTGGCAAAGCCAAAGCAAACACTGGTTAACGAAATTGATAGTATTGATGCATTTTTTGTTAAGCCTGGCAAAGAAGCTAGCCGTAAAATCCCGAACACCTATGACATGTATCCATTAGTTATTTACAATCAAAAAGAAGTAACAGGAAGGTTTTCGTTTGAAGATATTTGGGAATATTTGCTCAAAATATTTCTAATCCACAAGGGCACTTTTGCAAAGGTATTAGTACTTTTATATCGATTATGCTTCTATCACGACCATGTCTATAAGAATAGTAAATGGCGCTATGCGCCGTCGAAGCAAGTTTGTGAACTAATCCACAATTTAGATAATCTAGTGCTAAAAGATGGATTTAGAGACAAATTCAATGAACAAGAACCGCTGACAATAATGCAATTGCTGTTGTTTGTGGACCTTTTATCATGGAACGAGGATGTAAAGTACCATGCAACAAAGGGTAAACCCTATTTCAACAACTATAGCAACAGCAAAACCGGCAGAACTAATACTATTCTTTCGCTCGTGAGTGCTCCTCTGCTTATTTCCGAATTTATTGAAGATATTGTGGATAAAACAAAATCTGGCGGTATAATAAATGTGAGGCTAATCACAAGTGTGATTCAAAAATTCACTCGAAGTCGTGGGATTTGCATTATGAGTGATAAAGAATTGCAAACAGCACTTAAGCCATATCTAAAGGGATAGAGTTATGCAAATGCCAATAAATCAAGTGTTTAATGAAGATGTAATGTCTACCCTTAAACGCTTGCCAGATAACTCAGTAGATATGATATTTGGTGACCCCGACTATAATGTGGGAATCAACTACAATGGAGCTAAATATACTCAAGAATGGAACACTTATATAGATTGGTATGTTGAATTAACTCGCGAGTGTATGAGAGTTCTAAAGCATGATGGTAATCTGTTCACTATCAATTATCCAAAGCAGAACGCCTATTTGAGAGTTAAATATCTTGATGATGCATCTGTCAACGTTTATGAGTATGTATGGGTATACAATACGAATGTCGGGCATTCGCCCAAGAAGTTTACAACAGCACACCGTACTATCCTGCACGCAGTAAAATCAAAAGACCACAAGTTTTTTAAGAATAACGTAGCTGAGCCGTACCAAAACCCGAACGATAGACGTATCAAACAAAAGATAGCTGATGGTTCAAAGGGTAGAATGCCGTATTCTTGGATGTATTTTGACCTCGTAAAAAATGTGTCAAAAGATAAAACATTCCACGCCTGTCAGCTCCCTAGAGGTTTAGTTGAAACACTCATAAGGGCAACTACTGAAGAATCAGATTTAGTACAAATTTTGTTTGGTGGAAGCGGGAATGAAATCATGCTCTGCAAGGAGCTTAAACGGAGTTTTATTGGTTCTGAAATGCATAAACCCTACTATGACTTAATTCTTGATCGCCTGAACAACAATGGGCGCATCAAGCCAGAGTATAGATGTCTAAATACTTCAATAAAATACGGTGACTCTGTAGAATACGTAGGGGATTGTGAAGTTTCACTAGAAGGAACCAGTGTGTTCGAACCAAACAGGCAAGCAGTCTTGTTTTAGAATGCGCTACCATTTGTGCTAGATGATGTGAGGACGGCAACAATACATAAATATCACACAGCTTCCTTGTTTGAGTATATACTTTGATACTTGTTTTAGTAATTTTAGTGCTCATCTTATTTGTTGCGTACGTTGCAAACAGGCGAAAAACTCTTAAAAAATACTGGCAAACCGAGTATTTTGCCGTCACAAAACAACCGTATGATAGAATGCGACGTAACGCAGGACTGAATGGAGAATACTCAATATATAAGTCCCTTTCCCGTCTTGAAGGAAATAGAAAATTTCTATTCAATTGTTATTTACCAAAAAGAGATGGTACCACATCTGAAATTGATTTACTCCTGCTTCATACATCTGGAATCTATGTCATTGAATCAAAAAACTACAGCGGTTGGATATTTGGGAGAGAGTCTCAAGCCATTTGGACACAAAGATTTCGTAACGGTCATAAAGAACGATTTTATAATCCAATGATGCAAAACAACAGTCATATTATCTGGTTAAAAAGACTTTTACCAGAAGTCCCAGAAATGGCTTTTCGTTCTATTGTTGTATTTAGTGATCATTGTAGCCTGAAAACAGATTTATCCTCTAAAAACCATAAAGTAGTTCATTGCTGTGATGTATTTGAGGCGGTCTCTTCAACCGCTGAACAGAACGTACTCACAAATGCAGGGGTAAATGCCATCTTCCATAAGCTGTATAAGTTTTCTCAGGTATCTGAAATAACACGTTTTTCACATTCTACTCAGGTACTGGCTGATAAAGAAATGGGTTGAAAGACATTGAAAATACTTGTGCAACAACCACGCAAGCAGGGCAAATAGCTAGCTATTTGCATAATTTGCAAGCAATGCGAGTGTGTTCACACTCACTCAATTTTGATGTTTTTCCTTGTCGGAAAACCAGTCAAAACCTGCTTGTTGGGGCTCGCCCCAAACCCCATTCACTTCGAGCCAACTTGTCCCGAAGTGGCGGCATAAATGCCTTGTTTCTCCTAATATCCAATTCCAAGTAAAACTTGATTCATTCTGCATTCCATCGTATTCTGTGAACAGGCAAATGATAAGCCGTTCTGTATAAACCGTGCTTTTGTGAATAAAAGGAGGATTCACAGTGAATAAAGTACGAAGTATTACGGCAACAATATACGCCGCAATCTATTTACGTCTAAGCAGGGACGACCAGAACGGAAACACAGAAAGCATGAGCATTCAAAACCAAAGAGATATGCTCATCAGTTATTGTGATGAAAGAGGATGGAAAATCTACGACATCTATGTGGACGATGGCTTTACCGGAACTAACTTTGACCGACCGGACTTCCAGAGAATGATATCAGATATCAAAGCAGGCAATATCAACGTAGTCTTGACCAAAGACTTATCACGGCTTGGCAGGAACTATATCTTAACCGGACAGTATACCGACTTCTTCTTCCCTGAGCATGGAGTGAGGTATTTGGCAGTCAATGACAGCTACGACAGTGACAAGGAAGACAACGATATCGCTCCCTTCAGGAACGTACTTAATGAGATGTTCGCTAGGGATATTTCGAGGAAGGTGCGCTCTGTCAGAGTTACCAGTGCCAAGCAAGGTAAGTTTATGGGAAGCAAGCCACCATATGGTTACATGAAGTCATCGGAAAACAAGCATCAATTGATAGTTGATGCTCCGGCGGCTGAAGTGGTTAGGCGATTGTTCCGAGAGTACTTGAGTGGCGACAGCGCTAGAAACATCGCCGCCAAACTCAATGCCGATGGTATTGATACACCGGCTACCTACTACTTCAAGCAAACAGGCAAAAGGGCTACACAGACTAATAACTGTCAGCGCTGGGGAAGTTCCACCATCATGCAGCTTCTGCGAAACCAAGTCTACATCGGCCACATGGTACAAGGGAAACGTAAAGTATCTTCTTTCAAAACTAAGAAAAGAGTCTTCACCGGTAAAGATGATTGGATAACAGTTCAAAACACTCATGAGCCAATCATTGAAAATGCTGATTGGGAAGATGCTCAAAGAAGACTCACTAAAGCCAAGAACTTTGCGTCAAATCACACCATCAAGAAATCCAATAGCATTGACGAAGTAAACCTGTTCTCCGGCATTATCCGATGTGCTGACTGTGGAGCGGCTATGGTATTCAACCATAGAGAGCGTAAGAGAAAAGCTGCGAAGAGCTATTATCGTTGCAGTCGGTATGTAAACAATGGAAGCAATGCTTGTACTGCCCATTCTATAGAGACACAGGCACTGGCAAGTGTCATTCTGCAAGAAATCCAGAACTACGCCAGAACAGTGACACAGGGCGAGACAGAGCTATTCAGTAAGCTTTTGGCACTCTCTGGTGAGAACGCTGAAAATGAAGCTAAAATGACTGAGAAAACACTTCATGCTACCGAAAGCCGCATATCTTTCATCGAAACTGCCGGTAAGCAACTCTTTGAGGAGAAAGTAAACGGTAATGTACCTGATGCCATGTTCAAAAAGATGATGGCTGAGTATCAACTTGAAATCGAACAGTTGACTGAAAAAGTATCTGAACTTCGCAAACAAATTCAGGATACCAGAAACAGCAAAGCTGATGTGCAACGCTGGATGAACTTGGTAAAAGAATGCTCAACAATCAAAAAACTGGACAGGGCAACGGCATATCAGCTTATTGACTGTGTGAGTGTTAAAGAACAAAGTGATGGATACGGAGTTCGAACCCAGAAAATCAGTGTAAAGTACAACTACATAGGCAATTTATGCCTAAACTAAACTCTCCGGAAACAAAAGACCACGCCTAAAAACGGGTCTTAATGAAATGGCGGAGAGGGTGGGATTCGAACCCACGGTACCATTAAGATACAACGGTTTTCAAGACCGTCTCCATAGGCCGCTCGGACACCTCTCCGTAACAAATGCCAGAATACTACAGCATATCACATAGGTCGTCAATATTGTAGTAGGGACAAACTGGAGTTACAGTATGTCGATCAGTTCTACACCTATATTATTACATCAGCACTTAAACATCGCAATAACAATATTGGCCATCTACTAATAGTTGCTATATGTCTGTGCCAGAACACTTTTTGCTTTTAATAATACTGCATATTATGATATATTTGCATAATCGTAATAGCCTGATGGCGCATTTTGCGCCATTGTGCTCCTTTGCATAGACAAAAGGGCAACAGCACCTTTTGATAAAGGAATTGCTATGAAAAAAGGTTTTTTATCTATAAGCACAGTACTAGTTATAACATTTCTATGCTGGCTTTTTCCCATAACAAGTAGCCAATCTCTCTTTTCATTTATGCGACTTGCTGGTGCACTATCAATTGCTGGGTTCACATGTACATTTTTTATCGCTGGCCGCTTTCGCCTGCTTGACAAGTTATTTAATGGGCTAGATAAAGCTTATATATTTCATAAATGGATTGGGCTCAGTTCGGTTGTTTTGGTAATTGCACATTTGATAATTCTTTTCTTTGCCCGAGCATCACGACAGTCAGACATAATCAAATGGGAAATTGTTGCTATGTCTAGCCTAATACTGTTTGTGCTGTTGGCATTAGTATCCATTGTTGCAAAAAGAATGCGTTACGAGGTTTGGAAGACAATTCATAAGTTTATGATTATTCCTTTTTCACTCGGGGTCTATCATTATTACGATACTTCCAGAACGCCTTTTGCATTCAATGCATTTAATATTTGGATGCATATTCTAAACATAGTCGGCATCGTTTGCGCTATATACATTGTGTTCTTTTATGAGAAAACCGCTTTCCCCTATAAATACCAAGTGTCATCTGTCAAATTTGTGGCCAAAAACACTTTCGAAATTACTGGTCAGGCGATGGATAAACATTTATCATACCAGCCGGGGCAATTCATCTTTTTCAAAATTCCCAATGGAAGCTCAAAAATCTCTTCACGCCCTATTACAATCAGTAACACCCCTAACGATCGCACAATACAACTTACCATCAAAAGCTTAGGAGATCATACCGCAAAGCTAATGGAAACCATAAAGAATGGTGATGAATTTGCGCTGACTACCGCACATGGTATGTTTGATTACAAAAGAGGCAGTAACCATCAGCTATGGCTCGCTGGCGGAATCGGTATTGCACCATTCAGGAGCTTTTACAAATCTCCCATACCACATGATTTTTCCATTAATTTATTCTATGCCTATTATGGAGATGAGGGAGCTTATCTTGATGAGCTGAAAAATCTTGATAAACCTAACCTATGTATTCATTTACTCAATAGCAACCTTGAAGGTTTCTTAACTGCCGAAAAGATTTTAAGCGTCACCCATATTGAAACCGCGCTTGATGTCTTCTTTTGTGGGCCAAAAGAGATGTTAGACAGTCTACGTAAAGATTTTAGGCATAATGGGATTACGGCAAAATTCCATTATGAGGAGTTCACCTTCGGCAGGTAAAAACCAGCTTCGTATTTTAGCCAATAACAAACTCAAATTAAATCAGTAATTTATATCAATTCGAATTTGGATTGTTTTGGAAAAGATATATTGTTTGAGTACTCGACAATTGGCGCAGAAAATCAATCTGTGCCATAATTTCTAAAGGAATTAAACAATTTTTTGAGGAGAACACCATGGCAAGTGTAAAAGAGAATAATTTTAGAGAGTGGGTTTTCGGATTAATTCGTGAAAATGGTTCTATGCTTCTTGAAGACGCTATAACCATTGGCGCTACCAAAGTCAACTGTAGTACCACCACGACCAAGCGTTATCTTGTAAAACTCACTAATTCCTCGGTTGGAGAATTAACAGTTAAGATTAACGGAGATACAAAACTTTTAGTGGCAAGACCGGGGCAAAACTTCCTCGATAAAAAATTGGCTGCCAAAATGGCTAAAAAGTCACAGCAAAATACCAGAAGAAAAGCACGAAAGACCAGCCCAAAAGCGCAAAAGTAGCGCTTGAGTTGCTACACCAAGATATGCCTTATCAAAAAGAAAGATGAGGCGTTTTGTTCTGATTAATTATTCGTAGCAACATAATACCGTTCAGCCACCCTTTAATGCGAGCTGGTCCCTTATGAATTGGTGTTATTGCACAACATACACCTCATTTAAAGGGACCAGCCCGAGTGCGTTCATTTGGTATCCTTTTACATAACTTTTGACCAATTGCATCTCAATCCCTGCCCACAATGGAATACAAGCCACATCGTTGATTATAAGCTGCTCGGCCTGCTGATAAAGTGCCAGACTGGTGTTTATGGCAACGGAAGACGCCGCTTGTGAAAGCAGTGAATCTACCTGTGGGTTGCTATATCCACCAATATTGTATGTTGCACCGGTACTGAAAAGAACTTCCAGAAAATTCTGTGGATTGGCATAGTCCGCAATCCATCCCCAGTAGTACATATTATCCTTTTCCTGTTGCAAATTATAGTTGTATAACATTGGGTCAATTTGACGCACTTGGATTTCAATACCAAATACAGTGTTCCAATCAAAGATGATCGCTTCAAGGTCGCTGGGAATAGTGCCTCCATAGCCACTTACAGTTACCACGATCTCCGGCAAATTTGCTGCTGAACCATACTTGGACTGAGCAATAAGCGTTTTGGCATCTTCAACACTGTATGATAGCGTTGTTAAACTTGTATTGTATCCCGGCATCCCCGGTGGCAAGATCCCTCCGGTAGCCGCAACAACGTCACGAAACATCAGTTTGGCAATTTTTTCCTTATCGACTGCAATTGAAAACGCTTGACGAATGAGAGGGTCATCAAACGGGGCCTTTGTAATGTCAAAACCTAAGTATGTCAAACTCAACGACGGAGTCAATACCAATTGAGATGAAAAGCTACCGGATGCATCAGTTACACGGTCATAGAAAGCAATAGAGACATCCGCAACATCAATTTCACCAGCTTCATACATATTTATCGGGATACCGGCAAGCAGCTTGAATATAACTTTGTTAAGCTTGGCTTTATTGCCGTAATACAGCGAATTATGCTCCAAAACTAGTTGTTTTTCTTCTACGTACGAATACAGTTTGAAAGGGCCTGTGCCATTAGGTTTCTTCCACCAATCCTTCCCTGATTCAACGTTCTTTTTATCCAAAGCATACGCTGTCGGATAAGTCAATTTGAACAGAAAAGCCATGCAGGGTTTTTCCAGCGTCACTTGCAATCTATAGTCATCAATCACCTGTACACCACTCAAGTCGAGTGCCGAGCCAAAGAGCATATCATGCACACCTTTAATATCACCTAAATATGTCTCAGCCGTTTGTGAACCGGTAATCGGAGAACAGGCACGCTCCCAAGAATACTTAAAGGTATACGCATCAACTTTACTACCATTTTGAAAAGAAACGTCTTCCCTCAGATTAAATGTGTAAACTAAACCGTCGCTACTAATTTGCCAGTCAGACGCGATATCAGCCACAGGCTCTAATTTCTCATCCAAACGAACTAAACCACTGAAGATTTGTACGATATATCCATGTGACGAAGAATCCAAGGATAAAGCGGGATCTAAAGTAAGCGGTGTGCTTCCATAGAGATTGAGTATCCCATGACCTCCAGAACTTTCTCTCATCAGTCCACAACCAGCCGAAACAAAACTGATGATGAGTACGCTCAGACAAATCATTGTCAATAGAATTCTGCTTATCCTCTTCATGCTATTTCTCAAGTACTCACCCCATATTTTTGAAAAGCAAATGAAAGCCAAGAGTCATACAAACCATCCATATCAAAGCCATATGTCTTCAATAATGCCCCGTCATAAGTCTCTCCATGGCAGAAAGTATCCAGCAGCGCCACCATCTTTGCCTGACCATATTGACTGGTAAGATAGTCAACCAAGCTATAACTCTGAGCATACTCTAAATATGACAGATTGGTATCAGTCGAAAAGGGGCTGGACATACTGCGTACACTAAATAAATTCCCATTCTGCAGTGCTGCGACAAGTATAATCTGGAAACCCGCATCCAGCGCACCTTCGGCATACATCGACAAACCTTCATTCAACCAAACTGGTACAGAATTATATGGATTACTGGTCATCTGATAGGTCACAACATGCGCTAATTCATGTACCAGTGTTCTTTTTCCCCACTCTAAATTGGCAGAATTAATATTGATTACGATTGTACCATACGCAGAATATGCCGCACCTCCTGTCCAATCTTGGGCAAAAAGCATTGCTCCCAACATATCCGCTTGTGTATTGTAGATGTATACGGAAACCGGACGGTTCAAGTTAGCTCCGGTGTGCGCCTCCAAGGTAACTAACCCATTAAGAGCCGCATCCAACAATGATTGGGCAAAAATATCACTTCCACTATACCAATAAAGAGTAATTTTTCCCTCATTTTTACTATTCCAAGAAAAGCGAGTATCCTCAAAGGTGACGGATTGCTTATCTGTTACATGCCTATTCCAATCGTTGTCAGTAAGCGTCCACCAATAATTCACCTTGGTACCGGGGGGAAGGCCACCAGTGTAGTACATATTCCAAAAATAACTAGCTTGAAAGTAATTGTCTGTCCCAACAAAATCTACTTCACACTTTTCTTCTGTCACTACCTTTACAAAGCCATCTCTTTCCACCGTAAAGTGCAACCTTACATCGGTTATTGGTAATTCACTGGTGGCTTTGATACTAAACATCAGCGCACTGGGAAACTGAACACTGGCTTGACTGATATCAACAATAATGGTAGAAGCGCTGGTTTGTTGCCCACTCGTTCGCCCAATTCCAATACTGACAGCTTCTATTGCATAGTTATCGAAAAACGCCACCACAGGAGCAACAATTAGTCCAATTGCCGCTACCAAGAAGAAAAATCGCTTAAATATTTTCACGGAGTCCCCATTCTCAAATACGCTTTAATAAAATCATCCAGCTCACCGCCAAGAACTGCATCGGTATTCCCGCTTTCAAAACCGCTACGGTGGTCTTTCACCAAGCGATACGGATGTAGAGTATAGCTACGAATCTGATTTCCCCATTCAGCCGATATATGCTTACCTTTTAACCGAGCATACTCTTCCTCTCTCTTGGCTAACTCAATCTTGAATAAACGGGCTTTAAGAATTCTCATAGCGATCTCTTTATTCTGATGCTGTGAACGTTCGGTTTGACTGGTTACAACAACTCCACTCGGGACATGCACAATACGTACCGCACTGGATACTTTTTGCACATTCTGCCCTCCCGGTCCACTTGAGCGATATGTCTCGACCCGGATATCGTCAGTTTTAATCTGAATATCCACATCCCCTTCTACTTCAGGCATAACTTCCACTAAAGCAAAGGAGGTATGTCTAGCGTGGTCAGAATCATAAGGCGAAATACGAATTAATCGATGTACTCCATGTTCACTCCTTAAATATCCATACGCATATTCACCTGCTATTTCCAAAGTCACACTCTTAATTCCAGTCTCTTCACCGGCAGATTTCTCCAAAACCTCACTCTTAAAGCCTCTGCGTTCCGCCCAGAATAAGTACATGCGCAATATCATGTCGGCCCAATCCTGGCTATCTACACCACCTGCGCCTGCATGTATTGAAAGAATCGCATTTCGCAGATCATATGGAGAAGCAAAAACTAGATTAAACTCAAGAGCATCAAGCGAATCGGTAATGCTGCTCAACTCCTTCAGAAATTCCTTCTCTATCCCGATAGTGGAAGATTCTTCCATTAACAGAACTAATTCTTCCAGTTCATCGACCTTACTCTCTACTGTCCGCCACTGCCCGACAATTTTTTTAACTTCAGCTAAACGACGCATTTTTTCTTGCGCAACTATAACATCATCCCAGAAATCAGGAGTCGCAGCGAGTTGTTCCAATACGGAAATTTCTTTTTCTTTGGATAGTACGTCAAAGACGCACCATATCTTCACTAATGCGACGCCTTAAAACTAACAAACGGTCTTTAACATCCAACATGCCTTTTCACCAATACTATTCTAAATTTTGCAATTTGATTCCTGTTCTCGCAAGTTGATTATAGAATACTTAATTTGACCGGAAAAGTGAAATCTCCCCTGCTGTTTCCCAAATAACCCTTTTGATTAAAATATACACTGGACATATCCTGGCATTTACACTGTTTTGCCCTCGTAAACCATATATTTGATTTTATGTAATTATGATGCGATAATCACTTCGTCGGTTCTACCTAATTTAATGCAATGCGGACTACGCAATGTTTCCGTAAATATCCGCCAGTCCATGTAAAATCATGGACATGAAAAATACGACACGGATTACACTAAGTTGGGAACTATTTGAACAGGGCATA